>Ga0209597_1001944_pt1 | contig 13253 bp, 15 predicted proteins | sample M_140625_MF_Meta_FD_187316 | JGI IMG/M metagenome (GOLD analysis project Ga0209597, IMG submission 187316) | Freshwater microbial communities from Lake Montjoie, Canada to study carbon cycling - M_140625_MF_MetaG (SPAdes) (version 2) | ecosystem: Environmental > Aquatic > Freshwater > Lake...
ATCGCTGCAAATGCAAGTAAGGCTCCGAAAATAATCAGTGAAATTGTCATGAAGTGACTTTAACATCAATGAAAGATTTATTATGGTTCTGTAATGAGATTTCTAATCAATGTAATCGATGACCTCTCACATTCAGGAACTCCGGCTGAAATGGTTGAAATTGATAAATTCAATGACAAGCTTCGAGAGAATGGACATTGGATCTTTGCCTGGGGGCTACAAGCACCAGAGAGTGCAACGGTGATTGATAACCGCGCTGGCGCAAACCTTGAGACTGGCAAGCCACTCTTTGATTCCAAAGAACATTACAGCGGGCTTTGGTTGATTGAAGCCGAGTCCCCTGAGGTTGCAAAGAGACTTGCATATGACGCCTCAAAAGCTTGCAACAGAAAAGTTGAGCTACGCCCACTTCACTAGTTAGTTTTGCTGAGCCATGATTGCATCATGGACATATTGCGCTAGCCCATTGACGCGACCGTCGTAATACTTCTTAAAGCGTGGATCTTGCACATACATAAGTGCAAGATTCTTCTGCATTTCAATCGAGCAGTCATAGAACCACTTTGAGATAGCCGTGCGGTGTGCAGCGACTGCGGCTTGAGCCTTCTCTGAGTCTGGGGAGAGGCTATTTCCAAGTGCATACACAAAGAGCTCTGTAGCAGCTTCTTGATCTACCTTGGCTGCTGCAAAATCTTCATGGGTGTATTTAGATGTGCGAGATTGGGATTGGGCATAAGCCTGGGTATCGCCCCAACGCTCTCTTACCTCGTCTTCAAACTGATCCATGAGAAAAAGGTTACTTGTTGACGTTAGACAACGCCCACAACACACACCCAACAATTCCTAGCGCCGATAACGCCATGGTGAGTGTGACAGTCTCTCCAAGAAGCAGCGCTGACCAACCTAAAGTCATGATTGCTTGCAGTTGCTGTACTTGAGAGCCATGAGCTACTCCGAAGTCGCGAAGCCCGCGATACCAAGCGAAGAATCCCAGATACATCGAGGATAAACCGATTGCGAGTAATCCAAAGAGTGCATCACCATGGAATGAGTAATCTGCACTTGTCCGCGCATAAACAATCGCTGCAGCAGGTATAGCAATCGGCAGACTAATCACCACAACCCATGAAATAACTTGCCATCCAGGCATAAAGGAAGTTAGTGATGCTCCTTCGACATAACAGTAGGAAGAGGCAATTACTGCTCCAATAATGAGCAGATCTGTCTTTACATCCGCGTTGGTGCCACCACCACGAGTGATGGAAAACGTCACGAGAAGTACTGTGCCTAGAGATGATGCAACCCAGAAGGTAAGCCCTGGGTGTTTCTTATGTTTGATAACTGCGATGATTGCAGTGACAAGAGGCATGACAGCTGCAATGACTGAAACATGGGCTGAAGTAGTTCTCTGTAGCGCAAGAGCAATCAGAATCGGCCAACCAAAGACTGCACCTGCTGCAGTAAATGCTGTGGGCCTCCACAGATTACGTGGAAGCTTGGGGACTTTGACAATCATCATCAGTGGAATAGCAATGAAGGCTGCAATTACAGGACGCGCGAAGGCTGTAAATAGTGGATCAAAGCTCTTCAGCGCAAGTTTGGTAAAGGGAAGTGAGAGTGAGAAGGCAAAGATTCCAAGGAAGGCAAAGAGCAGTCCGCTTCTTTGAGTCTTACTCAGTGCAACTGCCATCTACTTAATTGAGATTAACTTTGACAGATTTACCGGTGTGAGCTGATTCGTGAGCTGCATCAGCCAGAATCAGCGCGGCGCGACCATCGTCATATGTTGAACCTAGAACCTTGCCGGTCTTGATTCCTTCAATAAAGAGCTTGAGTTCATTGCGATATGAATCTGCGTAGCGCTCGAGGAAGAAGTCCATAAATGGCTCACCTGCTGTTGTTGAATCCTTAGTAAATGACTTCACCGTTGAATCAGAGAGATTACTGATCTGCAGCATTCCCTTATCGCCAAAGATTTCAGCACGCTGGTCATATCCAAAGGCTGCATGGCGAGAGTTCACGACTGTGATGAGCTCGTTGTTAGAGCCCTTCATGATCACGCTGATATTGTCGAAATCGCCTTCTTCCTTGATGTAATCACAGAAGCTATTGGCACCAAAAGCCGTTACTTCAACAATATTAGGAACAAAGTTACGTGCCATATCAAAGTCATGGATAGTCATATCGCGAAAGATTCCGCCAGAGACTGCGATGTAGGCCTGTGGAGCAGGCCCTGGGTCGCGGCTCGTAAGGATTACCTGCTCAACATTTCCAATTGTTCCAGCTGCAACCTTTGCTTTGAGGGCTAGGTATTGAGGATCTTGTCTGCGATTAAAGCCCAGAGTGATGTTGATTTTTGCAGCGTTGGCTTGTGCACGGAATTCTTCTACGTTTTTGATATCTAGATCAAGTGGCTTTTCACAGAGCGCGTGAACACCTGCAGCAATTGATTCACGAATCAGTGGAATATGGGTTGCTGTGGGGGAGCCGATAATGACTGCATCAATCTCACCTGATGCAATAACTGCAGATGGATCGCTAGAGACTTTGCCACCAAATGCTGCAGTGACCTTCTTCGCATTCTCTTCAAAGGGATCGACCACATAGACAAGCTCGACCTCGGGGATGTCATTGACGCTTCCTGCGTGGACATAGCCAATACGACCGGCACCGATAATTGCGATTCTAAGTTTCTGTGTCATTGCGTGAGCCTATTCCTAGATGAGGTGTGGGTGAAATTACTTGTAGCGAGTCCCGATGAGATTGCCAATCTCAAGGACAGTTTTGATATTAGAAAGTGAATCATGGTGTGTATAGAGAGGGCCTTCAAGCAATCCTTGCTCAAGATATTGAACAAAGGCATGGACCTGATGAATAAGCCCAAGGTGTTCAGGCAGACCCAGATCATCTTCCCACGTGCTCTGAACCCCATTAAATGTTGATTCATGGAAGGTAATGGATGATGGAGTGAACCATGGAGTTCCAAAGGTAATTGCACCCTTAGAGCCCGAGACTCCTGCCCAATGAGGAAGAGTTGTGCGAGCTGAGAGGACAAAGTTTGAGCGAGAGCCATTGGCAAAGCGCATAAAGGTATGTGTCTCTTCATCAATATCATTTGGATGTAACTTTCCAAATGCATGGATCTCATTGGGATTGCCTAAGAATTGTTGTGAGAGCGCTGCAGGGTAGATACCCATATCGATGATGGGATTTCCGCCTCCTGGCGTAAACAAGCGAGTCACGCCGAGATTGTTCTGACAGAAGTTGGATACAACGAGTTCAACATCGCCCAGTGCGCCATCTGCAACCAATTGACGAGCAATATCCATCTGTGGCAAGAAGCGAGTCCACATCGCCTCCATTGCAAGGACCTTCTTAGCTTTTGCAGCAGCATAAATCTGCTCAGCTTCTGCCAAATCCATGGTGATTGGCTTTTCAATGAGAACTGGTTTGCCTGCATTGATTGCAACAAGGGCAACTTCTAGTCGATCCGATGGCAGAGTGGCGATATAGATTGCATCGATATCTTCGCGCGCTGCAAGCACTTCATAGGAATTGTGAAACGACTCAATCTTCCACTTCTGGGCAAATGCTTCAGCTTTACCGGGAGTGCGAGATGCCACCGCAACAAAGTGTTGGTTGGAGTTCTTCTGCGCGGTATTGACCATCGCCTCAGCGATCCACCCTGCACCGAAAATTCCCCATCGCAATGGCTTTGATTCAGCTGATGTGAAGATATGTGGCTTTGGTAGAGCAGTCATTTTCAACCTTTACTTATCTGGATTAGGAACGGTCACATCGCGAACAAATGATTCGAGATCGTTTACGGATTGCAAGAACCCACGCAGTGTACGCAATGTCCCTCCGAAGTTGGTGAAATCTTCTACCGCAAGGCCATCGACGTCATACATCTTTCTAAACTCCGGGAAATTCTCCAGCAGTGGTTCAAGGATGCGCGCTTCGATAGGCTCGTTCACGCTATTTAAATTGGGAGTAATTCCCATCTCATTGATCTTGACCTGCCATGCATATGGGGGAGAGATGACGCAATCCCCACCGAGAATTTCAGACCAGTGCATATGGTTACGAAAGGCAGCTGAGAGCAGACGAGTGCGATAGCCGCGCTCTTTATAGATCTTGTGAGCATTTCTAAATACTGCAACGCCTGACCACTCCAAGATTTCAGGATCCACAGCCGCACCAGATTTCTCAGCTGATACTTTTACCCAATCATCAACGCGTCCTACCATGATGGTGCAGACAGGACCCATCGATGAGATATCCAAACCTTCTGCTTCACGGCGCTTAAGTCCACGTTCAATTGCTTCAGCAACTGCCACTGTTTGTGCCACAGAAAATGAGACCGTTGCATTCAGGCTCACACCTTGATAGGTAGCCTCTTCAAAAGCAGAAATTGCCTCTGTCGTGACTGGAATCTTCACAATCATATTCTTGGCAAGCTGTGAAAACTCCACAGCTTGCGCTGCAAGTGCCTTTGCATTTCTGAAGTTGCGAGGGTCAGTTTGAATCGAAAGTCGACCATTGCGGCCGTTGTATTTTTCAAACTCACCTTCAAGCAGCTTTGCAGCATTTGTTGAAAGCTCTTTGACCATCGCCCAACCGATTTCATCTTCTGTGGCTACAGGATGAGACTTGGCATATTCCTTGATGCGTGAGACCCAGTGGGGTGCATCTGCCTTAATAGCAGTCAGTGCAATAACAGGATTACATGTTGCACCAACGATTCCCCAGGTGAGTGCATCTTTTAACTCTTTCGGATCCGCAGAGTCATTCCAGAGAACTGTTGGAGAGTTCTCCTTCATATAGAGAAATGGTGATTTGCTCATCTGTACTACTTAACGCGGGCTGCGCGAGTTGCAGCCAAGATGTGCTCGCGTGTGCGCTGTGCAATAGGAAATGGCATATCAACGGGACATCCATACATATCTTGTTCAATGATTGCAAAGATATCTGGATTGATCTCTAATGCGCGCTCGATGATGGGCGCAAACTTTGGAACACCTTCAAAGCCAGGCTCTGTCATGACGCCTTTTGCAACGGCATCCCCAAATGGAATGTCATTCTTAAGTGTCTCAGCCAAGATATCGGGATGCACTTGCTTCAGATGTAGATATCCAATGCGCTCTGGGTAGGCTTTCATCATCTTGAGGTTATCGCCCAAGTAGTAAGCAAAGTGGCCTGTATCTAGACAGAGGTTTGAATACTTCGGATCTGTCTCTTGTAAGTAACGCTCAACTTCTTGATAGGTGCCGATATGGCTATCTGCATGCGAGTGGAACTGCTGATGGATACCAAACTCTTCAAGGAGAGCCTTACCCAACTTGTTATGTCCTGCAGCAAGGCGCTTCCACTGTTCATTAGAGAGCGTGCGAGATTCACGCGCTTGCCCTGTCTTGTCATCGCGCCATAGATCAGGGATAACAACCAAGTGTTCAACGCCAAGTTGTGAAACCAGAGTTGCAACAGCAAGTGCTTGATCCCAAGCACGTTGCCACTGGCTCTCATTTTCTTTATGAAAACCTGTAAAGACTGTGCCGGCAGTCATCTTGAGGTTGCGCTTGCCGAGTTCTTCCTCAAGTTGCTTTGGGTCAGTTGGAAGATAACCGTAGGGTCCAAGTTCAATCCAGTGATATCCAGCTTCAACTGCTTCATCAAGGAAGCGATCCCATGGCACTTGGTGAGGTTCGCTGGGAAACCAGACGCCCCATGAATCAGGTGCGGTGCCTACGCGGATTTGTTCTGTCATGACTGGCCCCTATTTCTTATCTTTTGTGCCATTGCCAAGCAATGGACGTTGTAGCGCAATTTCTTCTGAATACTTTTTATAAGCATCTTGTGTGCTCTTCAGCGTTGAAATAGGGGCGATAGGAACATCCCACCAACCTTCACCATCAGGTGAATAGAGCAATGGGTCGCTATTGATGTGAATCAACGTTGCCTTAGATGATGCTTTTGCCTTCTTCACAGCGGCGTGAAGGTCTGCGAATGCAGAAGGTGAGGCTTTAATGTCGATGACATCAATACCTAGGCTTGCAGCATTGGCTGCTAAATCTACGGGTAGCTTGTCACCACCTTCAAAATTGTTGCCAGCCTGATCTTTGAAGCGGTATTGCGTTCCAAAGCGCTCTGAACCAATACTTTCTGAGAGATGGCCGATGGATGCATAGCCATGATTTTGAATGAGAACGATGATTACTTTCAGTCCTTCAGCGACAGCTGAAACAATCTCTGTGTGCATCATGAGATAGGAACCATCTCCCACCATCACGATCGGTGTTGCACCAGCGCGCGCGGCTCCTAGCCCCGCAGCAATTTCATATCCCATACAAGAGAATGCATATTCAACGTGATAACCAAGCGGTGAGCGAACGCGCCATAGTTTATGAAGATCACCTGGAAGAGAACCTGCAGCACAGATGAGAGTATCTGTGGCATCCGATGCTGACTGCACGGCATGAATAATCTCTGTCTGACTTGGTAGCACACGCTTTTGATCGACAAATGCTGCATCGACTACTGCATCCCACTCTGACTTTTCTTGTGTGTATTTGCTCTGGTAATCCGACGTTGTTGCAAAGCTGGAAAGAAGTGCTGTGAGCTCCTTTAAGCTCTCGCGGGCATCTGCCACAACAGGTAGAGCACTTCCATGCTTAAAGGCATCAAAGGATGCGATATTGATATTGATAAAGCGAACATCTGGGTTTTGAAATGCTGTGCGGCTTGAAGTGGTGAAATCGCTATAGCGAGTACCAATACCAATGACTACATCAGCATCTTTTGCTGCTCTATTGGCAGCAGTTGTTCCAGTGGCTCCAACTGAGCCCAGAAGTTGAGGATGATCCCAATTCAGTGAGCCAACTCCTGCTTGAGAAGTTCCCACAGGAATCTTGGTCTGCTCAACAAATTTCTGAAGCGCATCATGCGCATCAGAGTAAATAACTCCACCGCCTGCAACAATAAAGGGACGCTTAGAAGATGCAATCACGCGAGCAACTTCAGCTAACTGTTCTGCTTGCGCGCGAGGACGGCGGATATGCCAATCACGATCTGCAAGGAACTCCTCAGGCACATCAATTACTTCAGCCTGGACATCTTCTGGTAGACAGATTGTGACGGCCCCTGTTTCAACGGGATCTGTGAGAACTCGCATTGCACCCATCAGTGCTGAGAAGAGTTGCTCTGGCCTTTGCACGCGATCAAAGAAGCGAGAGAGCGGCTTAAATGCATCGTTGACCGAGAGCGTTGCATCATGTGGCATCTCTAGCTGTTGCAAGACAGGATCTGATGCGCGATTGGCAAATGTGTCAGAGGGTAGAAGAAGAACAGGAAGATGGTTTGTTGTGGCAACAGCGGCACCTGTAAGCATGTTGGTAGCCCCTGGACCCACAGATGCCGTGCAGGCAAATGTTGCACGGCGGCGCTTCATGCGAGCAAAGGCAGATGATTCATGGACCATCGCTTGTTCGTTACGTGCTTGGTAATACGGCATCAGTGATGGGTTTTCAACAGAGAGTTGCTTGAGCGCTTGACCAATACCGGCAACATTTCCATGTCCGAAGATTCCAAAGACACCTTGAATGGTGCGTTCGCGGCAATCGCCATCGACTGTGTATTGATGAGAAAGGAATTCAACAACTGCTTGGCTAACTGTCATTTTTCGTGTGGCCATATCAAATCCTTTCTGTGTTTCCGTAGGGCAATCTTGGGTCGCTTTGTTGTGATTGCCAAGAGTCGCGAATCCACACTTGATCGGGATGATCTGTTGCATTCCAGGCACGATCTGGGTCCGGTCCTGCCATCACATTAAAGAAGTAGAGGTCATATCCAGGACCTGCTGCTGCAGGTCCATGCCAACCGTAGGGGACAAGTGCCACATCGCCAGAATGAACCTCTTCATTGACATCGTATGGGCGGCTATCTGCAGATGTTCCGCGGAAATATCCGAACGGTGATGACGTAGTGGGTGTTTTTACACCACGAGTAACTGCGCTTTCGAAGTAGTAGATCTCCTCCAACTCAGATTCTTTTCCAGGGATATAGACATCGTGCTTATGTGAAGGAGAGCCAGACCAATTGCCTGCAGGAACAATAACTTCGCAGACAATCATGCGATCAGCATCCAGGGTCTCAGGCATCCCTAAGTTATGTACTTGTCGTGTTTCACGTCCTGCTCCGCGTAAAGAGATGGAGACATCACTCTTTGCCACATATCTCACAGCCTTCACCTTCGTTGCAGGAGTTTGCCCCACAGCAACGCGACCAACTCCTGAAATCGTTGCCGATGTGTTGATGGGTAAGTAGATGAAATCTGCAGGACCATGAAAGACGGATGTGCGCCCATGAAGTATCTGGCTTGATGTTTTGCCATCGTGTGTGTGCTCAACGAGAAATTCTTGGCCCTCAAGAGGAAAGATAATTCTTTCATTCGCATCTGCAGGCAGTGCAAGGCTCTTACCTTCAGTCAGAGTTCCTATGCGAAGTCCTGTGTACTTCCAACCGGCAACAGGTGGGCTCTGCGGATCAAGTAACACATCCCAGCCATCGCGAGATAACTCGCCCTGTCTGAAGTACCACTTGTCGGCAGAGGACATCTGGGTTATTAGTTCTGTGGGAAGCCGAGGTTGATTCCACCATGGCTTGGATCAAGCCAACGGGAGGTAATTGCCTTACCGCGTGTGAAGAAGTGAACGCCTTCAACGCCGTGTGCTTTGGTATCACCAAAGAGTGATTGCTTCCATCCACCAAAGGAGTAGTAGGCAACTGGCACAGGGATAGGAACGTTAATTCCAACCATGCCCACCTGAATCTCATTCTGGAATCGGCGAGCAGCACCACCATCGTTGGTAAAGATCGCTGTTCCATTACCGAAAGCACCGCTATTAATGAGTGCGACACCTTCGTCATAGCTCTTCACGCGCACGATAGAAAGGACTGGTCCAAAGATCTCCTCGGTATAGACCTTAGAAGTGGTTGGAACCTTGTCGACCAATGTGGGAGCGAGCCAGAATCCATTGGCATCGCCATCGACAGTGGGATTGCGCCCGTCAACAACGACGGTTGCGCCATCTTTTTCAGCAATATCGATATATGAGGCGACTTTGTCGCGGTGCTCACGGGTAACAAGTGGACCCATATCGCAGCCACGGCGACCATCTCCTGTGCGCAACTTGCTCATACGTTCAACAATCTTTGGAATCAACTTATCTGCAACAGGTTCAACTGCAACGACAACCGAAATAGCCATGCAGCGCTCGCCAGCGCTACCGAAGCCTGCATTAATTGCAGAGTCTGCAACGAGTTCAAGATCGGCATCCGGCAAGACCAACATATGGTTCTTTGCTCCACCGAGTGCTTGAACGCGCTTACCTGTGCGTGATGCACTCTCATAAATGTATTTAGCAATAGGAGTAGAGCCAACAAATGAGATGGATTCAACATCAGGGCTAGTGAGCAGGCCGTCTACTGATTCCTTGTCTCCGTTGAGAACATTGAATACACCATCAGGTAACCCTGCCTCTTTCCAGAGCTTGGCAACCCACATCGATGCAGATGGATCTTTCTCTGATGGCTTAATCACAACGGTGTTACCTGCAGCGATTGCAATGGGGAAGAACCACATTGGAACCATCGCTGGGAAGTTAAAGGGGCTGATGATTCCCACAACTCCGAGTGGCTGGCGAGTTGAGTAGACATCAACGCCCGTTGAAACGTTTTCGGAGTAGAAACCTTTGAGCAGGTGGGGGATACCAGTTGCGAATTCAACAACTTCTTGACCACGAGTGATTTCCCCGAGGGCGTCAGAGAGAACTTTGCCGTGTTCGCTCGTGATGATTTCTGCTAATTCACCCTTACGTGAGTTAAGGAGTTCGCGGAAGGTGAAGATAATCTGCTGGCGTTTGGCGAGGGATTCATCGCGCCAAGCAGGGAATGCATCCTTTGCAGCCTTAATTGCTGCATCAATTTCAGGTTGGTTTGCGAGAGCAACACGCTTCGTCTCTACACCGAGAGCTGGATCATAAACAGGGGATGTTCTTCCTGACTTGCTAACGAATTCAGCTCCGTTGATCCAGTGATTGACGATCGTGCTCATTTTTCCCCCTTGATTCAGAGGTCGATACTAGATGAGAAGTTGCCCTACCTGTAAGTCGCGCCTAGAATTTGAAATACTTAAGGGGAGTACCTAAATACAGCTACCTCGTCATTACGGTGTGAAAACCCGGGGCGCTGGCCGAGATCCGGTTAGGAAGACCTTGACCACGTTACTACTCACGCGAGTCAAGGAGAAAAAACTATGGATGTATCACTGACAGTCTGGTCCGTAACAATTGGACTTATAGCGCTTCTCTTACTTATCGATCTCTTTACAGTCAGTTCAAAGCCCCATGAAGTAAAGTTTAAAGAAGCCGCTAGCTGGTCTATTTTCTACATCGGCATTGCAGTTGCCTTCGGCATCTGGGTGTTACAGCGTTACGGCTCTGTTTCTGGAACTGAATATTTCGCCGCCTATCTGGTCGAGAAATCTCTCTCAGTCGATAACCTCTTTGTATTTGTCATTATTCTGGCGCAATTTGCAGTCCCAAGTATTTATCATCAACGTGTACTACTTATTGGGGTCATGCTCGCTCTCGTTCTTCGAGGCATCTTTATCTCAGTGGGTGCTGCAGCACTCGCGGCTTTCTCATTCACCTTCGTTATTTTTGGTGCAATCTTGATTTGGACTGGCGTTGGTCTGTTCACACATTGGGACGAAGATCCAGAACCCGGTGATAACGTCTTCGTAAAGCGCATTCGTAAGCGCTTGACTATGGTGGATGAATTTCATGGTTCAAAGATGTTTATCCGCCAGGATGGCAAGCGGGTTGCAACCCCGATGTTCCTTGTCATGATTGCTATTGGGTCAACAGATTTACTCTTCGCCCTTGATTCAATCCCAGCAACATTCGGTGTTACTTCAGAGACCTTTTTGGTATTTGCTGCAAATGCCTTTGCTCTTCTTGGTCTTCGCGCACTCTATTTCCTTGTGAAGGGATTACTCGATCGCTTGGTCTATCTCTCACTCGGACTATCAATCATCTTGATCTTTATCGGTGGAAAGTTAATCTTGACCTACCTACATGAGCAATTCCACCAAGTTCCTAAGATCTCAACCCCTCTGGGACTGCTGGTCATTGGCGCAATTCTTCTCATTTCAACCATTGCCAGCTTGATAAAGACTAAGTCAGACCCAACGGCCAGAGCGCATGCAGGTCGCATCACGGGAGGAACAAGCGTTGAAGAATAAATTTATGCAAGCATGGAAAACTCTTCCATCCGCGCTGCGAAAGACGATTGCTCTAGTCATTGGTCTGACCTTGATCATCACCGGGCTCTTACTGATTGTTCTTCCTGGTCCCTTCACTATGCCGCTTCTCGTCTTAGGGCTTGTCGTGTTAGCACTGGAATTCGCGTGGGCTGAAGCGATGCTGATTCGCGTGCGACACCATGGAGCAAAGCTCAACCCGAAGAAGCTATTTGGCAAGAAAGAGCTCTAGCCCTTCACCTATTATGTGAAGCATGAATCCAGCAGTCTCTGTTGAAGAGTTGGTTGAAGATCAATGGACTCGCTATCGCGATATACGCCTTGCTGCCCTTGAAAATGATGGACATGCATTTGGTGGCAATCTAGATTCGGAGAGATTGTTCACTGAGAGCCAGTGGCGCGAGAAGTCACGTCAATACATCGCAGTCGTTGCAATCGTTGATGAGCAAGATATTGGCATGATGACGATTGAAAATCTCAGCGGTGATTTTGGTGCAACATGCTGGGTTGGCAGCTGTTGGGTTGATCCTGAATTTAGACAGCACGGAGCACTGCGTGCACTGTTTCAATATATGGATGAGCAGGCAGAACAGCGAGATTGGGCCACACAAGGCTTAGGCGTCTGGGTTGATAATGACATTGCAATTGCAGCCTATGAAAAGTTGGGCTTTACGCAGATGGGCGAGAAGCAGGAAAGTACACGTAAGCCAGGTTTGTATTACCAGCGAATGATCAGGAACGCAGCGAAGAGATAGCGGCGTTAACGAGTTGCGTTGCTTCTGAATTCTTATAGATATAAGAGGCAGACACTTGAATCCAATTTCCCTTTACCAAGATGTTGGCGTTCCAACTATGAATCTCCCGTGCATTCATTGCAGCAGTCGTAATCACAAAGATGCGATCTGCAGTAACTCCAGGCAGTGAGGTTTCTTCAAAACCTTGCCCCTTCCACGCTGCAATCCGAGACTCAAAGAGTCCACTCGTATCTTCTACCCACGAAACCGTGGCGCCAATTTCAGCTTGCTGCACGCCATAGGTGCAGGCGATACCCCCACCATCAAGAATTACTTTGAGGTCTGTTCCATCTGCAGGTTGCCATTGCGTAGGGATATACATGGCGTTGGTGAGCTCAGAGGGAAGTGCTGCAAGAACATTGGTCTCATTGCAATCTAGAGGTGGCTTATATGAGATTGAAGAAAGTGGTGCCGGTGTGGAGCCACAACCAGAAAGCAGAGCTAGGACTAATACAGAGAGAGCCCACTTCATAAACATTTAAGGAAGTGACACTCGATACTGACGTTTTCCAGATTCAAGAACATAGGTGTCATAGAGCTTTCGAGCAGTCTCATTATCTTCATCGGTATTCCAGTAGAGACGTGAACATTGATTCTCAATCGCAAATGCCCTCACATAATCAATGAGTGCACGACCTGCACCAGTGCCACGTACTGCAGGGTCTACAAAGAGATCTTCGAGGTAGCAGTGGCCATTAGGTGACCATGTTGAGTTCTGAAGGTTATATGTCGTAAAGCCAACAAGAAGTCCATCACGTTCTGCAACAGCACACTTCATATTAAATTCAGGATCCATGATGCGATTCCATGTGCGCTCTGTCTGTTCGGCAGGAACTGTTGTCTTATAGAAGTCGAGATATCCCTGCCAGAGAATGAGCCAGCGCTGCTTATCTCCTGCTTGGATTGGTCGGATCGATGTAGACATTAGAGGCCAAATGAAGGGTACTTATCGGAAACCAAAATGAATGCATAACCATTAACGCGGTTCCAGAAACGGATTGTCTTAAGTACAAACTTGCCAGCCCACTTTGGATAATTTCCTGTTGCTGAAGTCATAATCCAGGCAATGAATGTCATACCCAGTGCAATCACAGAATAAAGAAGTCCAACAAGAATCAGTGGAATTGAGAGGAACCACT
>Ga0209597_1001947_pt1 | contig 13250 bp, 10 predicted proteins | sample M_140625_MF_Meta_FD_187316 | JGI IMG/M metagenome (GOLD analysis project Ga0209597, IMG submission 187316) | Freshwater microbial communities from Lake Montjoie, Canada to study carbon cycling - M_140625_MF_MetaG (SPAdes) (version 2) | ecosystem: Environmental > Aquatic > Freshwater > Lake...
CCGGATGATTGCCCAGCACCGGCCAGCTATGGGAATCGCCGCTGCCATTTTTCTCGCTCAAGAACAGTGCGCGGCCGGCCGGCTCGATGCCTTCGTAGGCGGGCCGCGTGAGCATGATATTCTGTTTGGTAAGGCGGCTGTTCGCTTCGCCGCTCGGCTTCAATTCCACTTCGTAAGCGAGATTGCTGATGCTAAGCCGGCTGGAAGATTTCGCTTTTGATTTTGCGGTACGCCGGACGATCCAAACGGCCACGATGACGAGCAAGACGAACGCGCCCAGCGCCACCAGCGAATAGTCCATGTGCCCGCCGGATTTCGCCAGCGTCGCCTGACTGTCGTTCCACACTTTGTCCCATTCCGCGCCGGCCGGCAGATAAAACGGAATCAGCAGCGGCGCCCAGGTGGTGAAACGTTTCACGCCTTCGGGAATGTAACGCGCCGCCGCGTGCGGCCCGATGAAGCGCGCCACTTTTTCGTCCAGCCTGTCCATGCCGATGAAGCTAAGGTTCACCAGTGTCGCGACGCGCAGCCCCATGTGATCGAGAAAAATCAGGATGCGGAATCCGCCGTAAACCAAAATCCAAGTGAACACGCCGAGGCTCCAAGTGTTGAATGCGTCATGGCTCAAGCAAAGGCTGTTCGCGGTGGCGAAGAGCGTGCGGATGGCACCGTCCTGATTATACCAGGTCGGCGTGCCCATGGGTCGCAGGAAACTGAAAATCACCGGCGACATCCAGAGTCCCCACCGCATCACGCGAATCGTTCCCGCCACCAGATCCGCCGCGCCGTCCTTGGACGAGAGGCGTTTCACGGGCTTCCAGTTGCGGTTAAAGCCGGCCTCCATGAACGCGCGGTTGATTGCGAACAGCCACGCGGCGATGCCCCACACCGACACGCCGATGAGCGCCTCGTTGAACAGCATCTTGGTGCCGCCGCTCACGGCTCCGAGCTGGATGTAACCCCAGTTGTTCAGCAGCAAACGAAACTCATCTGGCCGGGTCGTGCGCACGCTGTTGCAGGCGTTCACAAGGTCGTTCGGATTCATGCCGAAACTCGTGTAGAGATTGAACTTGGTGAGCACGATCGGAATCTGGTTCACATCAAAATAAAACGCCAAGGCGGCACCGATAAAGACGCCCATGCACGCATCCACCAGATAGAGCCGCCCCGACTTGACGCCGCCGCGACCGCGCAATCCCAAAAACAAATCGCGCGCCAGACTGACTCCAGCATAGGCCAGCAATCCCGCCACCGCGCCAAATTCCAGACGCAAGCAGGTATCCCGCGTGGGCAACTGCATATTCAAAGCTATGGCGACGATTAGACCGACGACCAAGCCACGAACATAAAGCGTCGGGTTCCGGTAAGCACTCAAGGCGCGTTGATAAAAACTCTGACTGCCATCGAACGACTCGATGACGGTCTTGATTATCGGAAAGGAAAAACCCCCGACCAGCGCCAGCACGAGGAATGGCATACGCTGATACGCTTCGTTCACCGCCGGCAGCGAAACCAGAAGGCGCGTCAGTTGCAGCAGCCCCATCAGGATGCCGCTGTAAACCGCACCCTTCAGCATGCCGCTCTTGCTGTTGCCGAGAACCATGTTGCGGTCGGGCACGCCGCCGCTCATACCGTCCAGCACCAACCCGGTCAGAAGAAACACTTCGGCCCACAATGCCGCCTGCGAAACCATCGTGCAGAGAACGGCCACAGCGGCCCGCAGCAACGCCGGCTGCGCTGCGATCAGCGCGCCAGAGCCGAGGTCAGCCACTGCTGGAGCCAGCACGACCGCGAGCGCCGGCAGCGCCAGCCAGCCATGCACCGCCCAGCCGCGCACGAAGATTCGGCGATTGAGCAAGGCGAAGAAATTGGCCACCACTTCGTTGGTGAGAAAGAGCGCAAGCGCCCAAAGAACAATAGACGTATTCAAAATCACGGTTTCCGGTCTCCCGTTATGCAAATAACAACCAGCTTCACTCCAACGCACTTATTGGAGCAGCATGTGCGGCGGACGGAACACGAAAAAATGACTTCAATGATAATAGCCGTCCCAACAGGGATTCCCTTCGGCATTATTGGCAAAGACACTGTATGGATTCGGGCGGCCCACATGCCAGTCCGCAAACAGAACATTGGCACTGCCACTGTGCAGTGTTCCGGGCGGCCGACCGTTAGCTCCGTTCCCGAAAGGAACCAAGACGTTGTTAAGCTGTCCGTTATTGATCGAGTCGCAGATGACCAACGCGTCAGAAGGCTTTAGAATGCTGGACTGTTTTACGTTGCGTGGGTTGGCGGCTTTGGGATCGTTCCCTAAATTACCTTGGTAGTAGCCGTAGGAATTGGTGTTATTACTAGTGCCGATATATGGCGCCGGGGAGCTGGGACAAATGAGCACCCCGCCATTATTGTTCGTGAAATAATCCCCGGTAGGAAGGGTCGGGCGTTGGTCGGCTTTCATCCCGATGGCTGTTCCCACAAGGTAATACCAAGAGTAATTCAGGCCGCCTTCATCTACACCTTTGGCACCCGGAAAGAAACCGGGACTCAGCCATGGCGGCCCGTCTTCAATTACCAGTTGGAAGCCGATGCCGATTTGCCTCTGGTTGTTCAGGCATTTGATTGCCTGTGCTTTTTGCTTGGCCTTGGCCAGCGCTGGCAACAGCATAGCGGCAAGGATGGCAATAATCGCAATCACGACCAACAGTTCAATGAGCGTGAAGGCCCGAAAATAGGAGATCCGATTCTTGTTGATTTTACACAGCTTCGGTGATGGCATATTTGATTGCTATTTTGGCTGAAACGAACCGCGCGTCTATTGCATGTTTGGGTAATATGGGCAGACCAGAAATTCCAACTGTAGAACAATTCCACCCCGCCGGCGGCATTGGCGGTTGTGATGGCCAAATTTAAATCCGTCAGCCGCTCCCGAAACGGGATTTGTTTTCCATGAATTTCACCACGGCTTCGGTGCGCGACTGGACGTGCAGTTTCGCGTAAATATGCCGCAGGTGCATCCGAACCGTGTCGATGGTGATTTTGCACCGGCCCGCAATTTCCTTGTAGCGGTAGCCCTCGGCCAATTCCTTCAAAATTTCAAGCTCACGGGACGTCAGCTGTTCTAGTTCATTCGTGTGCTTCGCCTTTTGTTGAAAAAAGGCGATCACCTTGCTCGCCACCGCCGGCGACATCGGACCGCCTCCGGCGTAAAGCTGTTCAATGCCCTGAACGATTTCCTCCGGTTTGGAACGTTTGAGCATGTAGCCCGCCGCGCCCGCCTGGAGCGCGGCAAAAATCTGGTCACCATCCTCATACACGGTGATCATCATCACGAGCAACTCCGGCAACTTCGCCTTAAGTTCGGTTACGAGCTCGATGCCATTTTTTCCGGGCAGGTTGATATCCACCAGCGCCACCTCGGGGAGGGTGGCGAAAATCTTCTCAATGGCCTCCTCGGCGCTGCCGTAGGCACCGGCGAAACGCAGACCGGGGGCGCGGTTGACGATGGCCTTGAGTGCCTGCTGCACGCCGAGATCGTCTTCCACAATGGCAACGCGAATGGACATTCCGTTATATCTGGGTTGGCTTATTATGGGCGACCCGTTGATCATACAGACTGTCACGCCCCGACGAAAGCGGAAGTGGCAAGCGGACCCGCATCGCCACGCGCGTGCCGCCGCCCAACGCAGGGCACACCACACAGCGGCCTCCGATCTCCCGCAAACGATGTTCCAGATTGGCTAGTCCGTGCCGCGATTTCTCGAGGGTGGCGGCGGGAAACCCTCTGCCATTGTCAGTGATTACAATGCGCAGCAAAGGCCGGCGCACATTGATGCGGAAGGAGACTTCCGTGGCCCCGGAGTGCTTGAGTACGTTGGTCAACGCCTCCTTCACGGCGAAAAAAATTTGCTGCCGCACTTCGCCGGACAAGGCGCATTCGGGAGGATTAAGGCAAATGTGCAGCCAGCAGCGCATCGGCGTCCGCCGGAAAAATTCATCGGCGTAATGGCGGAGATATTCGACGAGGTGCGGTAGCGAATCTTTTTCCGGGTTCACCATCCACACGGTTTCATCCAAGGAACCTGTGGCCTGCCGGGCCTGTTTGGAAACCTCCCGAAGCTGCGTCTGGACCTCCCCGGAAACGGTCGGCTCCGTCGCCGTAAGATCCGCGAGAAAGGCCATCTGGGTCAGGCGCGCTCCAAGGTCATCATGGAGGTCGCGGGCGATGCGCGCGCGTTCCCGGGTAATGACGCGCTCCTGCTCTAGCCGTTGCAATTGCCGCCGCAGCCGCACGGTCGAGACGGAACGCGCGACCGCCGCCACCACGCTGGCAAAGACAAGCAAAGCGACCGCCCGAAACCAAGAGGTCTGCCAGAAGGCGGGTTTAACCATGAAGACCAGCCGCACGGGCTTTTCATTCCAGATGCCGTCATTGTTGCACGCCGTAAAGCGAAATTCGTAGCGGCCCGGCGGCAGGCGTGCATATATGGTCATTCGCTGCCGTCCGTCCTCAACCCAACCTGTATCAAATCCCGTTAGCATTCGGCGATAGCGCACCCGGTCAGGCGAGGTGAAACTCAAAGCGGCATAGCTAAACTGTATTTGCTTGTAATCATGGGGCAACTGGAGTTCCGCACCATTGGTCATGGCCACGCCGTCTACCAGCACCTGTTCCAGAACTAACGGCGGCGGTTGCAGATTCACCGGCAACAGGGCCGGATTGACGGTGACCACCCCTTTACTCGTGGCAAAGCGCAGTTCCCCGGCGGCCGTCTTCCACACGGACGGCTGGTAGCCTGCCGAACACTGGATGTTTTCTAAACCCTCGGAGCGCCCGAACAGAACCGCCGCCACTTCTTTTCTGCGCCCGGCCATGAACTCAACCAATTCGGATATGCGCACCCGGAAAATGCCGCGCGAAGCGCCCACCCAAAGCCAGCCAGCGTCGTCCTCAATGAGTTGCGAAATGACGTTGTCCGGCAAGCCGGCGGCGAGCGTGGCGAACTTGAACTTTCCGTCACTCCAGCAGCCCAATCCGCCGCCCAGAGTGCCCACCCACAACCGGCCATCGCGGGAAAATGTCAGCGCCCCGATCGGCGAGCCTTCCAATCCGTTCGTGACGCCATAGCTGACAAAGTTATAGCCATCCCATCGATGAACTTCGCCCAGACTCGTGCCGATCCAGACCTCGCCGTTCTTGCTTTCTGTAATTGCGGTGACGGGCTTGCCGAACTTCTGCGGCGACAGATTCACAAATTCGTTGGTCTTCCCGACGGGTAGGAGGAAAAGTCCGTCAGGATTGCCTCCGATCCAGAGATTGCCCCTCTGGTCGCGATGCAAAATGCGCAGTTGCCGATTCGGGGTTGGAGACACGCGCACACTAAAAGAGCTGCGCAAGCCTTCCTTCGAAAAATGAATCAACCTGTTAAAAGAGGTGCCAAACCAAACTCCCTCAGCGGGATCATCCAAGACACTTATTATATCTCTCGAATTTACATTGTTGTCCGTCTCCAGACCGCCATCGGCGCGAATCCTTCGAGGTGTTTTCCCGAGCGAAACAACCCAATCTCCGGAAACCGACAAGACACTTCCTTGTGACATTCCTTTCATTTCAAACCCGCGCGGACGCAGCTTGAACAAGCCGCCGCCGTCCGTTCCAATCCACAAATTTCCCTCCCGGTCCTCCGCGATGCTCAAAACGGCATTATGCACTTCTTCAATTTTCTGCAACTGCCCCTTTACCAACCGGAGCAATCCATGCTGGGCCGTGCCCACCCAAAGCGTTCCCGCCCGATCCTCATAAAGCGTCCCGACATTGTAGCGGCTAGATGGAGACGGCAACTGAATGCTCCCCGAATTCGTCTGGCCTGAAAATATATGACGCAATTCCTTCCCGGTAGATAGCCACATGCCTCCATCCCGAGCTGGTGCAAACCGGATAACACTACGAGATAATCTCGTCTCGTTGGTTACCACCCCGTTCTCAATCCAGCCGTAGCTGTTCTGCTTCTGAAAACACAGCCCCCCATGGATGTCGGTAATCAGGGTGAAAGGCGTCGGCCCTTTGGCGAAGAGGGACAAGTCGTCCACGAGCACGAATTTGTCGCCCACCAACTTCAGCAACTTTCCATCGCTCATGGTCACCCACAGGATGCCATTTTTGTCTCGAGCCACGGAGTCAACAGGCACGCCCAATGGCAGGGAATCCATGCCGAAGCGTTGCAATCCCCCACCCGCCACCCGCAACAGCCCGAACCGATCGGAAACGACCCACAACGTCGCGTTGGTATCGGCAAGCAACTGTTTCACGCCGCCGTTAGCCAACTGGGGCGAGACATTCTGCCCCCAAGTCTCTAACCGCTCGCCGTCAAACCGGACCAAACCGTAAGGTGTTCCCAGCCATAAATAACCCAGTTGATCCTGAACCACTGTAGTGATGGTGTTGCGCGGCAACCCCTGCTCAATCTGCCAGTTCTCAATCAGATAATCGTGCGAAACGGGAAACTCCGGCCGCAACACTTGCGCGCCCAACCGCCCTTGCACGATCAGAAAAACCAACGTCGGCAGCACCAGCCGAATTAGAAGCGTGAGAGGGTTCACTTTTCTGAATCACTGATTTGTTGGTCCGTGCATAGCTTTGAGTTTATATTTTCGTTTTTCTTTGTCCATCCCAAGGAAGGGAGGATGAAGCCTGGGCTTGCTTCGAAAAAACGGACAGTGAAATCGGGTTATTTGGATAATTATTTTTGATTTTAAAAATCAACTAGGTAAAGGAAATGAAGGGCGCCATGAAGGCGCTTGGGATTATAGAAACATTTGATGCAATCGAAGACGGCGGTGCGTTCTTTGCGCTTATTTCGGTTGAATCTTTTTTAAAGAATTTTTTACGCCTTTAAGAAGAAACCCCGCTGTTTGTCGCTGATGGGCATCCCCACTTTTTCCATCACCTGCAGGAGATCCTCCCAGACCTTGCGTTTTTCCTGCAGCGACGGATTGCGCAATAGGTAAGCCGGGTGATAGGTCGGCATGAGCGGTGTGCCGCGGTGACTCTGCCAGTGCCCGCGCAGCTTCGAGATGGGGGCGGTCTTGCCGAGCAACCCTTCCACCGCCGTCGCACCCAAGGCCACGATGACCTGCGGGCGGATCAGATCAATCTGTTCATACAAATATGGGAGGCAGGCGGCGGTCTCTTCGGGGGTGGGCTTGCGGTTGTCGGCGGAGGAGCCGGGCATGGAAGGACGGCATTTCAAGAGGGTCGTAATATAGACCTCTGCGCGGGAAAGTCCGGCGGCCTGAAGAATCTTAGTGAACAGCTGTCCGGCCTCGCCCACGAACGGCTCGCCCTGCGTCTCCTCCTCCGCGCCCGGGGCCTCGCCCACGAACAAAATGGACGCCTCCAGGCTGCCCGCCCCGAACACCACCTGCTGGCGCGAGGCGGCCAACGGGGGGCATCTCACGCAGGCCAGCGCCCGCTCGCGCAAGGCCGCATAGGCGGCTGCCTTTTCAGCCGAAGATCGGGCGGCAGCCGCAGCGAGGGGGATTTCTGGCATCGGAACGGATTTAGTGGCCGGCGGACGGACCTGCCCCAGGGGTTTGAGAGGGGCAGCGGGAACTTTGGGGGCAGCAGAGGGCGGCCGGGCCAGCGCCCGCAGGGTTTCAGGCGTCACAGCGAGATGCCGCACGCCGCGCGCTTTCAACCCCTCAATATGCTGAAGGGTGGCGTCGAGCAATTGCCGGTAACGGTCGGACATGAAACCATCCTAACGGCTCGGCACTGAAGCGCAATCTGACATCCACAGTTTGGGGGATTGTGCCGGAGCCCGCTTTGCCGGATGATGACCCTCATCATTCCCATGCGAACGTCGCAACTCCTCCTGGCGGCAATCACTTTTTTGCTGCTCACCTTGTAGCCCCTGCGCGCGGACGCGCGGGTGACGGAAGCCTTTGATGACGGCTGGCGCTTTCTTAAGGCGGTCGCCCGGAATGAGAGAAAAGCCGTCGCGACCGACGAGCTGCGTCCCGCCGGGGCGCCGGCGAAAATTGTGCTCGCCACTACCCCAAAAAAAGCTCGGGACGTATTGGGACGCCCGCGTCACTGCCACCCTCGTGGATAAAAACGGCGTGAGGGTTCCCGGCGCGGAAGACCTCATCACCTTCAAAATCTCCGGCGCGGGGGAGATCGCTGCCGTGGACAATGGCGGGAACGCCAGCCATGAGCCGTTTCAGTCCCAAGAGCGGCGGGCGATCCAGGGCCGCTGCGTGGCCTTTATCCGGGCCGTGCCCGGATCCGGAACAATAGCACTGACCGCATCTGCCCTGGGTCTGATGAATGGCTCTCTTTTCATCCGGACCCCGCCTTCCTCCCCGAGGGACTGAGGCGCGACGATTCCTCAAATTAACTAGAGCGATAAGACTTCCCTCTCTACGGCGGGCGCGGGGTCACTTGCCCCCTGCCCTGCGAAGAAAGGCCGGCTTGGACTTCAGACCCAGCTTGGACTTTAATAATTCAAGGAACCCCTTTTTCTTTTTGGAGGGCACTGCCGGGAACGGCTCGCTGGGGTGACTGCAGCGCACACAAAGAAAATGGGGCCGCCCCCCCTTGCGCCGCATCACTTTTACGCACCCATTGCACATCAGCTCCTTGCATTCCGCGCATCGGAAGGTCGCCGGCGATTGCAGATGGCGCGGGCAGGAAAGCTGACCGTCCGGCAACGCCCCCGGCGGCGGGGCCACTTGAGAGGGACGCTCAAATTGAGGAATGGCGATGGGGGCATCCGTGGATTCCACTGATAATTCGATGTCGCCCACCCTCAAGGTCTGCCCGGACTCCAGCCGCGCCTCCCGGACCGGCACCCCGTTGATAAAAGTGCCATTAGTGGAACCTCCGTCACGGACATCCACGCCGGACGCCGTCAGGATGAGGTCGCAGTGCCGGGTGGAAACGGTCGGATGATCCAGGCACAGCTCGCACTCCGGGCCCCGGCCGACGCGGTTCACACCCAGCCTCAAGATCAGGGCTCGCTCCCCAAATCCTTGTGTTTTAATCAGCAGCCGGGCCATGATTGAATTCCTTTCAGAAACCGAATTGAACTTTAGGGAGCGGGGGAAGGAGCGTCGAGGGAAAACGCCGCCAAACCAACACTGAAACAATCACGGCGTCCGGCAGAAGCACAAGCCAGGCGCATCGGCCTCGCCGGACGAAGGGAACGTTCAGGGAGAAGCCGGCGGGCGGAGCGGGTTGGTGGCAAACGTAAATTCCGCCACGGGCTTGCCGCCAATCACATGTTCCTGGAGGATGCGTTCCAGAACGGCCGGCGTGCAATCGTGATACCAGACGCCCTCGGGATAAACGACCGCAATCGGTCCGCGCACGCACACGCGCAGACAGCTGGCCTTGGTGCGGTAAACCTGCGGCTCCGGGCCCGCGAGGTTCAGCTCCTTCAGGCGGCGCTTGAGAAACTCCCACGCGTCCAGGCTGACCTGCCCGGCACAGCATTTCGACTCAGCCGCGGCGGCGCACAGGAAGATATGGCGCCGGACTTTTTCAAGCCCGAGTGCCTCCACCGCGGTCCGGAGTTGAGGATTCAGGGAGGACATCCGCACAACGCCCCCGGCCAACGGAGCCTTCGCGCCCGCTGCCAGGGAGTGAATCTTTCCTCAGACCTGCACGGCCACACCGGGCTGCGGCTGAATGATTTTGATTTTGGGGTGGCGCGAGCGGATCTGCTCCTCGAACCAGGCGCGGGAATCGTCGTCGCCGTGGCCGAGCAGAATCGCGCGCGGCGAAACCTGCCCGACAAAATCCAGCAGGTCTTCGCGGTTCGCGTGCGCGGTCAGGTCGAAATCCTGGATTTCGCACCGGCGGGTGATCTGGCCGGCGCTGGGGCTGAAGACAAACGTCTCGCCCTGTTTCGCAGCCTTCAAACGTCCGCCGGGGGTGCTGGGGTCGGCATAGCCCACGAAGAAAATCGCGTGCTTCTCGTCCCCGGCCATCCGCATGGCCAGATTATGCGCCGCCGTGTTCTCGCTCATCATGCCGGCAGTGATGACGAAAATCTTGCCGCCGGTCAGCTTCATATTCTCCGACTGGCCTTTTTCCAGCACCTGAAGATTCAAGGCCTGATTCAATTGTAGGTTGGTGTGCTGCCGGTGCGTGCGGTGCGCCTCCAAGTCATAGATCTCCGTGAAGACGCGGCCCAATCCGCCGATGAAAATCGGCTGGGGCTTGAGCTTGCCCTCGCGCATCAGCAGCGCCAGCAGAGCCAGGATCTCCTGCGTGCGCCCGAGCGCGAAGGCCGGGATCAGGACGCTGCCCTTGCGCTTGAGCGCGTTGTGAATGGCTTCCACCAGCCGCTCAATTTCCTTCTCCCGCGTGAACTCCTTGGGCACTGGACGGTTGCCCCGCGTCGTTTCCATGATCAGCACATCGGCCTTCACATCCTCAAACCGCGCCGCGCGCAGGATGGTCTGGTCGTGAAAACACACGTCGCCCGTGAAGAAAAGCGTCTCCTTCTTGCCGCGCACCATCACGCCCGCGGAACCGAGCGTGTGCCCGGCGTCAAAAAACTCCAGCGTCGGCGAGGCGAACCCCGCGCGCAGCTTGTTGAACGACGCCCACTCCACCTCGCGGTTGTACTTGAAGGCCTGAAAACGGGCGGCGATGTCATCCACCTCGTCGTGGGTGTAGAGCGGGTAATCGCGGATGCCCAGCTCATCGCGCTGCCGCGTCATGACGTTCACGGAGTTGTGCAGCACGCGTTCGATGATGAAATAGCTCAGCTCGCTCATCAGCACATGCGCCTTGGGAAAGCGGCGCAGCGCCACCGGCAGCGACCCCACATGGTCGTGATGGCAGTGCGAGACTACGATGGCATCCACGTCGTTGTTGCCGGCCCGCTCGAACAGCGGCAGGCCGTCGCGGCCCTCGCGTTTGGGGTGCATCCCGGCATCCAGCAGCAGGCGGTGCTCGTCCAGCTCCACGAGCCACGAGCTGGCTCCGATATCCGTGTCCGGATTCAAATTAGTAATATTCACCGTCTGATTGAACCACAAATAGGCACGGAGGGACACAGTTAATTCAGGAAAGTGAACGCCGCCCCACAATGGGGACGGCTGAAATCAATTCCCCCGGGTTGCGCCATCGAATGAACTTGCCCTTCAGCGGGAATCGGGCAAAATGAGTTTCCGATGACGTGAGCGGGTGAAATCAAGGCGTTCGGCCTGACTCAATCCTGATTCAAGTTATCCAGTACGGCCTGCCCCCTAGAGACTGTCGAGCGGCGACGGACGGCGATGCGGGGCGGGTTGATTTGAGGTTCGGGGCGTAGCGTAGCCTGGTAGCGCGCTTGTTTCGGGTACAAGAGGTCGTGGGTTCGAATCCCACCGCCCCGACCATTCTTCCAGACTTTCACATCCGGCGGAGTTTCCGAGGCCCCTTTCAAAACCACCGGGGCGACGTCTTTTTCAATCACGGCTCCGGATCAACGGCTGACAGCCGGCATGGGGACATCGACAAGCGGGCGGTGAAAGACCCACTGCATCCCCCGCATAAAACGCTCACGGATATTATCGGAGTGCCGCCCGGGCGGCTCATAAAACGCGCAGCGCCCGGGGCGCGTCTTCAGCACGTCGTATATTTTCCGGGCGCCGACATTGGCGCGAAATTCGTCCAGAGAAGCGCCCTCCAGATAAATACTCTGCCGGGCATCAAAGGCTCCCGGGTTTTTTTGGACAATCGTCAACGGATCATTGTCCAGCCAGAGCTGCCAGATTTCCGGCCGGAAGTTTCCCGCGGAATCAAAAAGCCAACTGAACTCCGCGCCCTCAGGAAGCGGGCGTGGGGCGTAAGCGGCAGACAATCCGAACAGATATTTAAGAGGGCCATTGGTGGGCATCGGCGACTGTCCCTCGGCAATTTTAAGAATTTCGGTCAGCGGCACATTCGTGACAGCCGGCACCAGGACCAGGGGAAGATGGCTGACGGGGAAATCGGAATCCGGGCTGAGCGCAAGCACGGCATCGAAGAGGGTTTGATGGGAGCTTCCCAGCCGCAAGGCGCCGAAGCCGCCGCTGGAATGACCGGCCAGGATGCGTCGTACCCCATGGGTGGGCGCGGCGTGCAGCGCCTCCACAGCGGAGACGATTTCATTGCAGACATAATCCTCATAATTTCCCTGGGCGGCGGAATTGAGATACTGGCTCCCCCCCCAGCGGGTCCCGCCGTCCACCATGGCGATAATCACCGGCTCGATTTCATCGGCAATTTTTTGAGTCAATTTCAGCCAGGCGTTGGAGTTTTGGATGAAGCTTTTTTGGATATTATTCCCATAGCCGGGCAGATAATAAACCACCGGCAGCCGGGCGCCCGGCGTCGCTTGCGCGGGCAGGAAAACCGGAATCTTCCGCAGGGTCGGATCGTGGAGCGGATTATTTTTCAGCAAGCGGCTCTCAATCGACAACACCTCCAGACGCGCTTCCGCCGCCGCACACCACACCCCCGACGCGAAAACAAAGAGGAGGCAACCCAGATAAACTATTTTGAAACCGCGGTGGGCCGTGGATTTAAGTCGTTTCATGATTAAAAACGTCATTGGGGAATGAACCGGAGAATGATAGCACGGGCGGAGGAAAGTTCCATTTGAAAACGGCCCGGATGGCTGCCGCTGATTTCCAGACCTTCCTGCCGGATCCATTTTCCATCCCAATGCCCGTCTTCCAGAATGCGGGCGCCGCCAAGGGTGCACCCGCGACTCGCGGCGATGTCATTATTGGAAACGGCCAGATCCATTGTTTCGACCGCTTTAAAAAAACCATTTTTAAATTCGATCTGCAGCGGAGCCGGGCGGGCGGCGGCATCATATTCCTTGTTGATCGCCGTGACATAAAGAGTGCGGTCATCGCCCAGCACGGCATACAGAGCCAGGTTGCGTTGGGATGGATTGGAAAGGGTGACAGGAATGATCCGGCCATGTCCGCCCAGATCAAATGCCTTGATCGCATGGCCCAGGGGACGGACTTCATAGCCATTCGTCGTCGAACAAAAAGCGGTGTATTTGGAGGTCAGCAGAATGCTTCCCGCGGCGACCCGGTCACCGGTATGAAAATTCAGGCCGGAGGCGCCGTGCGCCGCCCACCAATGCATGAAATCCAGCCCCCACAATGCCGAGGCAAAGGTGTTGCTCACATTGGTTGCCCCCCCGTTGTAATAATTATTCACTTCTTCGAGCCGGTAAGGCAGGCCGCTGGAAAGCGAT
>Ga0209597_1001951_pt1 | contig 13235 bp, 13 predicted proteins | sample M_140625_MF_Meta_FD_187316 | JGI IMG/M metagenome (GOLD analysis project Ga0209597, IMG submission 187316) | Freshwater microbial communities from Lake Montjoie, Canada to study carbon cycling - M_140625_MF_MetaG (SPAdes) (version 2) | ecosystem: Environmental > Aquatic > Freshwater > Lake...
GAATCGCGATACGACGGCGATCGCCGTGAGGTTCATCCTGCAGGAATTCGCGCGCATCGCGCCGGGCAAATCCGTCGAGGTGCGAGTACCCCCACACGGGGCGGTCCAGATTGTCGAAGGACTCGGTCACACACGCGGCACCCCGCCGAACGTCATTGAACTCGACGCCGCGACTCTTCTGGCGCTCGCGGTCGGCGACGAGGCGTGGGATGAAGCCGTCGCTCGGGGCGCCGTCCGCGCATCGGGAACCCGAGCGACCCTCGCCGAACTGCTGCCGCTCGCTGTTCTGGGAGAATAGCGACATGGCCAAAACCGACGTCACCATCCGCCGCGCTCCTCGAATCTGGTCGTTCATGATGACGGGGGCCGTCATCGGAATCATCATCGCCGCCATCATTACGGTTGCAACACCCGTTGACCCGGCTGTGGGCGTCATGCCGACCTTCGGATTCTTCGCGCTCTTCGGATTCGCCATCGGGCTTATTCTCGGAGGACTGGTTGGAGTGTTCCTCGATCGAATGACAAAATCATCACGGGGCGTTGCCGAGATTACTGAAACGAAGGAACGCGCAACAAAGCCGCGCAAACCGAAAAGCTAGGACGACTGGTTTTCTTCAACCCAGCGCAGGTATTCGGGGGTGACGGTTCCCGTCACGTAGTCGCCCGAAAAACACGACATTTCGAGTGCTGAAACGGCGCTGCCTTGGAGGATCGCACTCTGCATATCGGAGACCTCTTGATAGATGAGGTGGTCGGCACCGATTTCGCTCGCAATCTCGGGAATCTTGCGGCCAGCGGCAACGAGCTCGGCCCGGCTCGGCATGTTGATGCCGTAGACATGGGGAAAGCGAACCGGCGGTGCCGCCGACGTGAACGTGACCGAGTTCGCCCCAGCGTTGCGCGCCATGTCCACGATTTCGCGTGAGGTCGTGCCGCGCACAATCGAGTCGTCGACGATGAGGACGTTTTTGCCCTTGAATTCGGACGGCATCGCATTGAGCTTTTGCTTGACTCCCTTTCGGCGTTCTTCTTGCCCCGGCATGATGAACGTTCGGCCGACATAACGGTTTTTGTAGAAACCCTCGCGATACTCGATGCCGAGCTTTCGTGCGACCTGCAGTGCGGCGGGACGCGACGAGTCCGGAATTGGCATGACAACATCGATATCGCCAGCTGTCGCCCACTTTGCGATCGTGTCGGCGAGGCGGTCGCCGAGGCGCAAGCGCGCTTCGTAGACCGAAATGCCATTCATGACCGAGTCGGGACGCGCGAGGTACACGTACTCGAACGAACACGGGATCAGTACGGGGTTTTTGGCGCACTGTCGCGACACCATTTCGCCGTCCTGCGAGATGAATAGGGCTTCGCCGGGCTCGACGTCTCGAACGATCTCGTAGCCGCCGGCTTCGAGGACGAGCGACTCGCTTGCGACGGCCCACTCTGCTCCGACGAGCCCAGCATTTCGACGGCCAAGAATAAGTGGGCGAATGCCGAACGGGTCGCGGAATGCGAGAAGTCCGTGGCCGGCAATGAGTGCGATCGCGGCATACGAACCCTCGACACGCTCGTGCAGCCGGGCGACGGCATCAAACACGTTGTCGTGCGAGAACTTTTCAATCGTCGTTGCGGCCTGTAGCTCGTGCGCGAGCACGTTCACGAGAAGTTCGGTGTCGGAATTGGTGTTGAGGTGACGACGGTCATCCTCGTTGAGTTGTTGGGTGAGTTCCCGCGTGTTCGTGAGGTTGCCGTTGTGAACAAGGATGATTCCGTAGGGGGCGTTGACGAAAAACGGCTGAGCTTCCGATTCGCGGTTCGCGTTGCCGCGGGTCGCGTAGCGAACGTGACCGAGTCCGACATTCCCCAGCAGTCCCCGCATGTCACGTGTTCGGAAGGCTTCTCGAACCTGGCCCTTCGCTTTGGCCATGTGAAGGGTCGTGTCCTCGCACGTCGCGATACCGGTCGAGTCCTGCCCGCGGTGTTGCAGAAGAGCGAGAGAGTCATAGACCTGCTGATTGACGGCCGTTGTTGAGACGATTCCGACGATGCCGCACATCTCGAGAGGGTCTCCTTTGGCTGAGTGTCGATGCCCATCGGCTTTCGGTCAATCCTCTCACATCGAACAGACGACGAGGTCGGTAGAATTGCCCAATGACGGCGTCCAATTCTTATTCCGCCGCCGGTGTCGACACCGAAGCGGGCGATAAAGCCGTCGAGCTCATGAAAGCCGCCGTCTCGGCGACGCACGGACCCGACATCCTCGGTGGTGTCGGTGGTTTCGCCGGGCTCGTGGATGTGTCATTTCTCAAAGATTTCCGCCGCCCGATCCTCGCGACGTCGACCGACGGCGTCGGAACCAAGGTCGCCATCGCCCAAGAACTCGACGTTCACCACACCATCGGGCACGACCTCGTCGGCATGGTTGTCGACGACATTGTTGTCGTTGGCGCGAAGCCCCTGTTCATGACGGACTACATCGCGTGCGGCAAAGTGGTTCCCGAGCGCATCGCCGACATCGTGCGCGGAATCGCCGAGGCGTGCGCCCTGACCGGAACGGCTCTCGTCGGCGGTGAAACGGCCGAACACCCGGGGCTCGTGGGCGAACACGATTACGATCTAGCCGGCGCGGCCGTCGGTGCCGTCGAAGCGGACGAGATGCTGGGCGCGGAGCGCGTTCAGCCCGGTGATGTCGTCATCGCGATGGCATCGAGCGGTATTCATTCGAACGGGTATTCGCTCGTTCGGCACATCGTTGCGAAACGCAAACTCGCGTTCGACGCGACGGTTCCCGAATTCGACCGCGTCCTCGGACTAGAACTGCTCGAGCCGACACGTCTGTACACGACCCCGCTATTGGACTCCATCGCCGAGCATCCCGGGGTGATTCACGCGCTGAGCCATGTCACGGGAGGCGGAATCGCTGCAAACCTCGCCCGCGTGTTGCCGGCGGGCGTGTGGGTCGACCTCGATCGCTCGACGTGGAGTCCGACGCGCGTCTTCCGCGTTCTCACTGAATGGGCGGGGGAGACACTCGAATCGACCGAAGGTACGTGGAACTTGGGGATAGGAATGCTCGCTGTCGTGTCCCACGAATCGGCCAGCACGTTGACCCGCGAATGGACCGCCGCCGGAATCGAATCCTGGGTTGTCGGTCACATTTCGGACCGCGAGCATTCTTTCGACGGTTACGTCACGAGCGCCAAGGGAGTCGCCGGCGGAGCCGTACGACTGGTCGGCACTTACGCCGACTGAACCCCGTCTGTGCCGTCGATGTCCTCGCCCGCGTCGGCATCGGAGCTAGCCGGAGCTGGTGACGCATATTCCGGCCACTTTGCCAGGTCTTCGTCGAGACGCGGGTTCACACCGAGTTCCGATTCGAGCTTCGTCAGGTCGGTGTCGGGGCTGAAATATTTCAGTTCGCGCGCAACCTTGGTGTGCTTCGCTTTTTGACGGCCGCGGCCCATAGTGGACCCCTTTCCCTCACACTTTCCGCCTCACCGGCGATCGTCGTGTCCGGGGCGTCAGACGTTCAGAATATCACGACCCGAGCAGCACGAGAACGGAGATATACCCAAGTGCTGCTGCAACTATCCCGACGACCACTTGCGACGTCACCATGATTGCGCCGATCCGGATTTCACGACGTTCGATGTGTTGGGCCGCCGTGACGGTCAGTGTCGAAAAAGTGGTGAGTCCCGCTGCAAACGCGAGAACGAGAGACGCGATTGTCCAGTCAAGCGCGTGAGCCGCGAACGCACCCGCGGCGATGCCGACGGTGAGGCTTCCCACCCCGTTCACGGCGAACAGTCCCCATGACCACACGCCCGGACGAACGATCGTCATTACGCCGAATCGAGCCAGTGCACCGAACCCGCCCGCAACGACTTGCGCGAAAACCCACCAGACATCAATCATGTCGCCGCCGACCCGCGTGCGCCGATCCGCAGCCCACCAATGGCGCAGACGAGACCCATGACGACGGACCCGACGGCATAGGACGCCATCACGATGAGCGGTCCGACATCGTGGCGAACGATTGGCGCCGCGACGTCGAGCGAAATCGCGGACAAGGTGGTGAAGGCTCCGAGAAATCCGGTCGTAACTCCTAGGCGCATCCAGGCGGGCACGGACGACATGCGTCGAGCGACGAGATACCCCAGCAGGAATGAACCGACGAGGTTGATGACCAGTGTCGGGTAGGGCCACCAGTAATTGTCAATTTGGCCCGCGACCAGAGTGATGCCAATGCGCGCTGCACTACCGATAAGTCCGCCGACAAACACGGCTAACACCGACTTCAGTGACGTGTGCACAATCGTCAGCGTACTCGTGTCGGTAGCCCATAATTTGGCGGTTAGGCTTGTCGCACGACGCCAAAGGAGTGCCCGTGTCCGTAGTTCCGCTCTTCAGTCACGATGACCATCGGGGCGAGGTCGTTGAACGCTGGGGCAAGAAAGCGTGGACTCAGTCATCGTCGTGGTGGAAGCACCTCGACGCCATTGGCCGCGATGCGTTTCTCGCCGAGGGCGTTGCCCTGAAGGTTGCGTACTTGGGTGCGAAAGACGCGTCGTTAGCCGTCACGGACTCCGCTGTCGTTGCTCTCGTCGTTCGTCACCGGACTTGGATTACACAGGGTTGGGGTGGAATCGAGCCGACCGCAGAGCAATTCGTCGGCCTAGGAAACATGTACGTCGCAGACGAGCGCTTCGCTCGTCATTACGGCGGAATTGACGGCGCCAGCTATGTTCGCGACGCGATCGTGGCATGGGTCGCCGCAACGCCCGAGTAGTCGGATTCGTTCGACACACATCACCGTTTAGCTAAAGGAACAACGTCATGAACCGTCTCGCAATATTCAGCCTCAGGAACCGCGCACTCATCGCCCTGGTCACGGTTGTGGTTGCGATTTTTGGCGGCATCGCGATGTCGCTTCTCAAGCTCGAGTTGATTCCCTCGATTACGTTCCCACAACTCGTCGTCGTGACGAACTATCCAGGGGCCTCGCCGATCATTGTCGAGAAAGAAGTTTCGACCCCGATCGAAACGGCGATTCAGGGAGTCAACGGACTCGAATCGACGACCGCGACCTCGCAGAATGGGTTGTCACAGATTACCGCCGCGTTCGCCTACGGCACGAGCCTCGAATCGGCCGAACAAAAGGTCCAACTGGCGATCAACCGGATTTCGAGCCTGCTTCCGGCTGGAGTAGAGCCGCAGGTTATCGCTGGATCCTTCTCGGACATCCCCGTGCTCCAAATGGCGGTCACGAGCGATCTCGCGCCCGATCAACTCAACCAAGCGTTGAAGGACATCGCGGTTAAAGAACTAACCAAGTTGGACGGCGTTCGAGACGCCGCGGTGTTTGGTGCAAACGGTGAACACATCGCCATCGTCCCCAACGCCGATAAGTTGGCGGACCTGGAATTGACGAATGCCGACATCCAGACCGCACTCCAGACCGCCGGAATTCGAATCGGTGCGGGCAGCGTCATGTCCACGAGAGGTGAATTGTCGATTGTGTCGGGAACTCCCCTCGCGAGCCTCCGTGACATCCGCTCGGTCCCCGTCACGATTCCCTACAAGCCGCCAGCAGTCTCGGTGCCGACCGCGCCGACTATACCGACGTTTCCGACCATCTCGGTGATTCCTCGGGCGGCCGGAACGTGGAGCTGGGACGAGTTGAACGGTGGCGAATGTATCGATAACTACGACGACGCGGACCCGTTGACTGACGACGCAAATCAGAGCACGTACGACGTAGTCGACTGTGCCGTTGCGCACGACGCGCAACTGGTTCGCGTCGGTGACCTGCGTACGGATGCGGGAATCCCTATTTACCCGGGTGATTCTGCGGTGGGACCCGTCGCGATGGGCGAGTGCTTCGCCACCGGAATTATTGAGGAGTCGGCCTACGCGACCTACCCGACATTGTTGACGGATGTCCGCTACCCGAAGAGCCAGACCCAGTGGAACAAGGGCAACACCTTCTATTACTGCTTTGCTCACACCTTCCCCGTCGCCGACATTACGGGAAGTGTCGCGGGCGATACGGTGAACACCGTTGTCCCCGCAGTCCCCGCAGCCCCGCCATCGTCCACGTCAAGCCTGTCAGCGTTGGCGTCGGCCGGTGCGACGACGACTCCGACGACGCTATCGGTCACCACGATTGGGGCGCTCGCGAGCGTGTCAATCCAACCCGATGCGATCACCTCCATCTCCAGCGTCAATGGCGAGCCGTCGCTGACCCTTGCCATCACCAAACGTGCCGACGCGAACACTGTTGACGTGTCGCGTGCGGTCACGGCGGCCCTGCCCGCGCTTACTGACCTGCTCGGTAACGGCACTAAATTCACGGTTGTCTTCAATCAAGCGCCGTTCATCGAAAAGAGCATCGAATCGCTTGCAGTTGAGGGCCTCCTCGGGCTGATCTTTGCCATCATCGTGATTCTCGTCTTCCTGATGTCGATTCGATCGACACTCGTTACCGCGGTGTCGATTCCGACGTCGTTGTTGCTCACGTTCATTGGTATGTGGGCGAGCAACTTCTCACTCAACATCCTCACTATCGGCGCGGTCACCATCTCGATTGGTCGAGTCGTCGACGACTCGATCGTGGTCGTCGAAAACATCAAGCGACACCTGTCACTCGGTGAAGAACGCATGGTCGCCATTCGTGACGGCGTCAAAGAGGTCGCGACGGCGGTCACCGCGTCGACCATCACCACGGTCGCCGTGTTCCTCCCGTTGGCGTTCGTGGGCGGATTGTCCGGCGAGCTGTTCCAACCTTTCGCCGTCACCGTCACGATCGCACTCCTCGCGTCGCTTTTCGTGTCGCTCACGATTGTTCCTGTGCTCGCCTACTGGTTCCTCGGGAACAAGAAGCCGAAAAAGAACACCTCGACAAAGCCAGCCAAGCCGGTCAAGTCGGTATCGGAAGACAACGACTTCTTGCAGCGCAACTACCGCCCGATCGTTCGTTGGACAATCACACACCCCGTCGCGACGATGCTCATTGCCCTTCTCACCCTGGGAGGGACGCTCGCACTCGCTCCGTTGATGAAAACCAACTTTGTTGGGGGAAGCGGCCAGTCAACCATCACGCTCACTCATTCGACACCGGGTGGACTCACGCTCATGGACCGCGCAGCAGTCGCCGAAGATGTTGAGGCGAAACTGCTGGACTATGAGGGTATCGAAACCGTTCAGACGTCGATCGGCGGTGGAAATGGTTTTGCCGCATTCAATGGCCAGGCCGGGAACATTGTCTACCAGATCACTATCTCTGATGAAGTGGATGCTGATCTGGTCCGTGCTCAAGTCACGCGCGACCTCGAAACCATCACGGACACGGGTGAAATTGTCTCGGCACAGGGCGGAGCCTTTGGTTCCCAAACAATCGACATCACGGTAAAGGCGCCTTCAGAAGAGACGCTCACCACCGTTACCGCAGCCATCGCCGCGGCGATCACCGAGTCCAAATCGGCCGACAGTGTCACGACCTCGCTCGACGACACCCAATCGTTCGTCTCGATCTCAATCAAGCGCGCGGCGGCGGCGAAGTACGCCCTGTCGGAGGTAATAATCGGGCGCACGCTGGCCGGTCTCATCGCACCGAGCGCCATCGGTCAGGTCGTTATCGATGACGTCACGTTGGACCTAATTGTAGAAACGAAGAATTCGCCGGAAACGTTGGACGAATTGCGCAAGTACAAATTGACGACGCCGCTCGGAGCCAAGGTTCGTCTTTCTAACGTCGCAACCATCGGCATCACTGAAACGGCCGCATCGCGCACCACGGAGCGCGGTGTGTTGTCGGCGTCTGTAGCGGTGACTCCCACGTCGGACAACCTCTCTGAATCGACTGTGGCGGTCAACACTGCGCTCGCGAGCGTCGAGTTGCCGTCGGGAACCACAGCTACGGTCGGCGGTGTCGCCCAAGACCAGGTGGAGTCCTTCCAACAGTTGGGTCTCGCGCTTCTCGCCGCAATCCTGATTGTGTACGTCGTCATGGTCGCAACGTTCCGATCGTTGCGTCAACCCCTGCTATTGCTCGTCTCGATTCCGTTCGCGGCGACTGGCGCAATCGGGCTGCAGATCATCTCGGGAATCCCCCTGGGAATCTCGTCGCTCATCGGGTTGTTGATGCTCGTCGGAATCGTGGTCACGAACGCCATCGTTCTCATCGACCTCGTGAACCAGTACCGCGGACGCGGTGGTTCGGTGGTCGATTCGTTGCTCGACGGCACCAGTCGACGCGTTCGGCCCGTGTTGATGACGGCGCTCGCGACGATTTTCGCACTCACGCCGCTCGCGACCGGAGTGACCGGAAGTGGCGGATTCATTTCGCAACCTCTGGCGATCGTCGTTATTGGTGGCTTGTTGTCGTCAACGATTCTGACACTGCTCGTTCTGCCCGCGCTCTACTCGCTCGTCGAGGGACGCAAGGAACGCAAGGCGGTTCGTCGGGCTCGGAAGGCCTAAGGGGCCGGAGACAGCACCCACAAAACCTCGGCAGGCTCGCTCGTTGAGGGGTTGCGCCACGTGTGTGGTTCGCGGCCACGAAACGTCATTGCGTCCCCGGTATCGAGGTTGTGCGTGGTGGGGCCGAGAATGATGTCAAACCTTCCCTTGAGCACGTAGACGAATTCGATTTCGGTGTCGAGGGCATACAGTTCGTCTCCACCGGAACCCTGCGGGCTGACAATTGAGTGCAAGACCTCTACGTGTGTTTGCGAGCCCGGAGACAGCAGATATTCGCGGGCGTTGATGCCACCGAAGTTGATCATGGCGCCCTCTCCCGCGCGGACAATGGCACTGGTCGGAGGTTCGAACAATTCACCGACGCGAAGCCCCAAGGCTTCGCACACCGACACCAGTGACGCAACGGACGGGGAAACGTGGTCGCGCTCGAGCTTGCTCACGAATCCCTCGGTGAGCCCGGCGGCGGCAGCCACCTGCCCGAGTGTGAGTCCCCGTGCGAGCCTCGTCGCTCGAAGACGCGCGCCGATAGGAATCGCCTTGTCGCTCACCTGTTTTGCCGTGCGTCGGATACTGCCGGCCATGATCAGCGAACCTCCAACGCGACGGCGCGAACGGGGGCGCCATCGATTCCGACGAATTTCATCGGCAGCAGTGACACGAGCGGGTCAGCGAAGTCAATCGATTCGAGGTTGCAGAGGTTTTCACAAATCACGCCAGCGACGTTCGCAATGAGATGGTGAGCGGGGAAGCCCTCGCCCGGGTGTGTGTCGTCGGGCGTTTCATCGATGTTGAGCGCATCGAGCCCAATCGTGCGCACGCCGCGGTCTAACAGGAACGACACGAGAGTGGCGTCGAGGAACGGGTTGTCGAAGTAGACCGGTTCGCCGTAGTGACGAGCCCAGCCGGTGTGGACGAGGACGATGTCGCCGGCGCGGGCGGACTCGACTTCGGTTCGAACGGAATCGAGGGTGATGCGTTCGCGAGCCCCGACGCCGCCGCAGTGAAGGAGCACGCCTCGCCCGACGAATCGGTCCAATGGGACTTCATCGATTTTCTCGGTGTCGTCGTCGAAGTGGAATGGTGCGTCGACGTGCGTTCCGCTTTGGCTGCCCATCCGAATCGACACGAGGTTGAATCCGTCCTTCGCAATCGTCGCGTGTTGGGCGATGTGCGGAACGGGGTCGCCGGGGTACACCACGGTCTCGGCTGTGATTTCTCGGGAAAGGTCTACGACACGAACTATCTCCATGAGAAAAAACTATTGCCTGTGAGGCAAGAAGGGAATAGCATGGCGTCACATTGTTTTGCCAACCTTTAGAGAGGACAACAATGAGCACCGTTGCTCACAACCCCAAACCGAAAATCACCGAGGTCGAAGGCTTCGGAATTGACACCATCCCCGACGCCGACCGCACGTCGACGCCGCGTGACTTGTTCCGCATTCAGTTCGGAGGCGCAAACACCTTCGCGACCGTTCTGCTCGGAACGTTCCCCATCTTCTTTGGGCTCTCCTTTTGGGAGGGCGTCGGCGCCGCCGTTCTCGGTGTGCTCGTCGGAACCCTGTTTCTCATGCCGATGGGACTCTTTGGTCCTCGCACCGGAACCAACAACGCGGTCGCATCCGGCGCACACCTCGGTGTCACCGGGCGTATCGCCGGTTCGTTCCTGTCGCTCCTGACCGCAATCGCGTTCTACTCGATTTCGGTGTGGGTCGGCGGTGACGCCCTCGTCGGCGCGTTCGTTCGCCTGTTCGGCGCAGAAGACACCCCGATGCTGCGCATCGGGCTTTATGCGCTGATCGGACTCATCGTGATCGTCGTCGTGGTCTATGGCTACCAGTTCATGTTGTTCATCAACCGCATCGCGGTGTGGGCCAACACGATTCTGATGCTGCTCGCCATCGTCGCGTTCTCGAGCGTCTTCGACCCCTCGTATGCAGGGCCGGGTGAATACCTGCTCGGTGGCTTCTGGCCGACGTTCATTCTGTCCGCACTCATCGTCATGTCGAACCCGATCTCGTTCGGTGCCTTCCTCGGTGACTGGTCGCGCTACATCCCGAACGGCACATCGAATGGCAAGCTCGCGCTCGCGACGTTCGGCGCCCAGGCGATGACGTTGATTCCGTTCATTTTCGGTGTCGCCACGGCGACTCTGGTAACCGGCGGAGACTATGTCGTTGGATTGATCGGTGTCGCACCCGAGTGGTACGCCTACCTCATCATCATCGTGGCGTTTGTCGGCGGTCTGTCAACGGGAAGCACCTCGCTTTACGGAACCGGCCTCGACTTCTCGTCCGTATTCCCCAAGCTCTCGCGTGTTCAGGCGACCATCGCCATCGGAGCCGTCGCGTTTGCCTTCATCGTGGTGGGTCGTCTGTACTTCGACCTGCTCGGTGCTGTAAACGGATTCGTCGGTGCCATTGTGGTGACCACCACTCCGTGGATGATCATCATGGCAATCGGTTTCTGGAACCGCCGTGGCTGGTACAGCGTTGAAGACCTTCAGGTCTTCAACCGCGGCAAGAAGGGCGGTCGCTACTGGTACACCAATGGAATCAACTGGCGCGCAATGGTCGCGTGGGTCGTCTCGGCAGTCCTCGGTCTGCAGTTTGCGTACTTCCCGCCGATCATCGAGGGTTCGCTCTCGGGAATCGCAGGAGGAGTCGACCTCAGCCTCATCGTGGCCATCGTCTCGGCCGCCGTGTTGTACGTCGGTGCGTTGATTCTCTTCCCCGAACCCGACTATGTGTTCGGACCGAAGGGTCCCCGCATCGGTCGTTCGGTGAAGTCCACCATCCCGCCCGTCCGTTAGAAAGCTGCAATGACTGGTCCCGTCCCCCGCGACAATGCGGGAAACAAGGTCGGACAGGTCGATGCGACGGTGGTGCCCCGGTTCGCCGGGGCACCTACCTTCGCTCGCCTTCCCCGGCGCGATGAAGTATCCCGAGCCGATATTGCGGTGGTCGGGATTCCGTTTGATGCGGGCGTGAGCTATCGTCCCGGCGCGCGTTTTGGGCCGGGGCACATTCGCGAATCGTCGCGCCTTTTACGCCCGTACAACCCCGCCCAGGACGCGATGCCCTTTGCGCTCGCGCAAGTCGTCGACGCGGGTGACCTCGGTGTCAATCCCTTCGATATCGCGCAGGCGATTAGCCAGATCGAAGCGGGCATGGACGAGCTCACCGCGGACGGAACCAAGGTCGTGACCCTTGGCGGTGACCACACCATTGCGTACCCGATTCTCAAGTCTCTGAACAAAAAACACGGGCCGATTGCGGTCATTCACTTCGATGCCCACCTTGACACCTGGGACACCTATTTCGGTGCACCATTGACCCACGGCACGCCGTTCCGCCGCGCAAGCGAGGACGGCTTCCTGGACCTGACGGGTTGCCTGCACGTCGGAATCCGCGGTCCCCTGTATTCCGACACCGACCTCGCAGATGACACGAAGCTCGGATTTCAGGTGTTACGCGCGACGGACGCGGACGACCTCGGAATCGACGAGATGATCGCGCGAATGCTGGCACGGGTCGGTGATCGACCGGCGTACGTTTCGATTGATGTTGACGTCATGGACCCAGCCTTCACGCCCGGAACGGGCACCCCCGAGGCGGGCGGGCTGTCTAGTCGAGAAATGCTGAGACTGGTTCGCGCGCTCGACGGCGTCAACGTGGTCGGCGCAGACATCGTCGAGGTTGCACCGGCGTATGACCACGCCGAGATCACGGGTATTGCCGCCGCACACCTCGCCTATGAATTGATTACGGTTTTGGCACGGAGAATCGCGTGAGCGCGGTTGACGACGTCCTCGCCGCCGCGGCAAAGATCGTCGACGACTTCGGGAACCACCGCACGGCCGCCTATTTTTCGGGATTCGCGGACGATGCGACCTTCATGTTTTACACGCACACCGAACGCCTCAACTCGCGCGCCGAGTACGAGGCGCTGTGGGCGTCGTGGGAAAAGGACGACGGATTTCGTGTTCACAGGTGCCGATCGCGCGACCAGCTGGTGCAGGTGCTCGGTGATTCGTCGGCCGTGTTTACCCATTACGTCGAGAGCGACGTCGAATTCGGTGGCGAGGTGTCGACCATCACGGAACGCGAAACCATCGTGTTCGAGCGCCAGAACGGCGCGTGGATCGCGGTTCACGAGCACCTTTCGCCCGACAGCGCGGTTTAGTGTCGTTTGTTACGGCGTTGACGTAACACAACTACCGCGATTGAGGCCTCGTTTGTAGTGTCGAAACACGACCTCACTAAACAGGAGACCTTCATGGCACGCATTTATTCGGACATTACCGAAGCATTTGGGAACACCCCACTCGTCAGGCTCAACCGCGTGACGGAAGGATCAGAAGCAATCGTTCTGGCCAAACTTGAGTTCTACAACCCGACATCGAGTGTCAAAGACCGACTCGGGGTTGCGATTGTGGACGCCGCAGAAGCATCCGGCGAACTCAAGCCGGGCGGAACGATCGTTGAGGCGACCAGTGGCAACACCGGAATCGCACTCGCCATGGTTGGCGCCGCACGCGGCTACAAGGTCGTTCTGACGATGCCGGAATCGATGTCGATTGAACGCCGTGCGCTTCTTAGAGGATTTGGCGCGGAACTTGTCCTGACGGCTGCCCCTGAAGGCATGAAGGGCGCGGTTTCTCGTGCCGAAGAAATCGCCGCGGAGCGCCCCGGCGCTGTGCTCGCGCGTCAGTTTGAAAACGAAGCCAACCCCGAGATTCACCGAAAGACGACCGCT
>Ga0209597_1001952_pt1 | contig 13219 bp, 10 predicted proteins | sample M_140625_MF_Meta_FD_187316 | JGI IMG/M metagenome (GOLD analysis project Ga0209597, IMG submission 187316) | Freshwater microbial communities from Lake Montjoie, Canada to study carbon cycling - M_140625_MF_MetaG (SPAdes) (version 2) | ecosystem: Environmental > Aquatic > Freshwater > Lake...
GCAAAATCCGCCCGCGTCGAAAAAGCACAGCGTGCCGTAAGTGTTTTCCATTGGGGGCTATCGCCGCCGCCTTTACTGACAAAAGCTTTTTGGCCGACCCCAATGAGTTCCTCTTTAGCGACCGGCCAGAGCTGGTGGAGAGAGTCTGGGTAACCCTGCATCAAAAATATATATGCAGTAAACCGAACAGGAGTGTCGGCTTCTGTCCGGGTATCCAAAAACGACACCGAAAGCTGAAGGTCACTCTCTTCGTTTGCTTCCAAAGTATTCCGCAGGGAACGCAGATCGACGAGTTGATACACGTCGCAGGAATTGGACTGCTGGACTGCGTCCTGCGGCGCCCCTTCCGCTCTAAGGAACCGCAAGGCCCGTCTCCCCTCCCTGGCCTGAGTGGGAGCGAGTTCCACAATCTCACAGGCGTCGCCGCTCCAAACCCCTGGGTGATCAGGCAAACCAGATGGTACCATTCCCGAATGGCCCTCGAAACCTGCATTGGCAAGAGAGGACAAATGCAAAACCGTACTTGTAACGCGTGGATTGCTGATGGCCCAGGCCACCGACGCCGTGAATAATCCGATCACCAAGCCAGCGGCGGCTGCCGTCAGGGGTCTCCAGCGAAACGATCTGGGATACGTTTTGGGCTCGGGCATCGCCACAATACTGGGGGACGCAACGGCACTGGCGCGAGGCTGTACGGCCTCATATAGCCCCACGTCAGTGTTTATGTAGCGTACATAGACCACCCGAAATTCCGGGTCTTGGCGGAGCTCTTCGTCTAATCGAGTCAGCTCTTCGGGGGTTGCGTCGCCGTCCAGATGTCGGCGGATCAGTTCCAATCGAGGATCCTCGTTATTCATAGTATCTCCTCCCTGAGCAATACGCTTTTAGTGCAGGCCATCAGAAGCAATCGACTTCTGTGCAGTGTTTTGTAGAGCGCCATGACCGAGCGACCGAGCTGGCTCGCGAGCTGTTCCACTTTGCCACCCGAAAGATAAACCGCCTGAACGACCCGTCGGCGATCTTCGGGGAGCCGCTGCAGACAAAACTCCAGGGCCCGGCGCTCCGCTTCAAGATGTTCAGTCTGATCGTGGATTGTGTCCGCCAGCAACTCATACACGTCGTCACTAAAGGTATGCCTGTCCCGAGCACGGTCTCTGCGAAATGCCAGCGCCTCAAGACGAGCTACCCCAAAAGCCCAGCGGCAAAATGACTCACTGGAAAGAGTGGAATCAAACTTGCGCCATAACACTACCGCTACCTCCTGCATGACTTCTCGCTGTTCTTCAGCGGAAAACAAAAGCGAGCGCACGAAAACGCGCAAAGACGCCTCATGCTCCAAAAAAAGCCGGAGAAACTGGTCATGCTGTAACTGATCAGACGGAGTCATTCACAAGGTTGCTCCGCAGAGTTTCTCTTTTGGACACCAATTTTGAATTTTTCCAAAAAAAAACATCAGGCGTTTCAACGTACGGGACAGGACATAGAGCTGAAACTTCGGACAACCTGGAAAACCAGAACCCGCCGATAGGCCAACTAAGCTATCTCGGTCATGAATCTTAGCAGCACGGTTCTCTCCGCCCTATTTCTCCTCCAACTGAGGAAATTGTTTGTTACGTACGTATGTGGGAAGGGCTGCATTGGCGCGGCGCGTTAGTTGTGTCAATCAACGGTCAAACCGACACGATTCTGACCTGTTTTTGGAGTCATGCCTGAGGTCCGGTTAGGAAGAAAGAAAGTGTCTGTCCCCCGCGTCTCCTCCCTTAGTTAAGGCGCTTTTTCGAGCGATCGCGATACGGCATTCCTTTTTGTTGAAGTAAAAATCCCACGAAAGACGCCCTTAACTAAGTGCCATTCGTGTCTGTCCCCTGCGGTTCCCTTTACCCGGGACCGCGGAGCCCCAGCTCCGCTTTGACGATCCAAAAACTCAGACAGCCATTGCGGAGCTGGGGCTCCGCGCTCCCAGGCACTGAGGGCTTTGCTGAAACTAGCGTCCGAGACGTCCGAACTTCCCACGCCGGTCTGAATGACCAAAAGGAGCCCTATGCGCTTCACCCTCGGCACGATTTCTTCAGCCTGGACGCGGGAGCGTTAAACAGCCGGCAGGGCCTACTCTGAGAATCCGTCTTCGTACGTCCAGTGACAAAGCCGTGGAATATCCTCGATCGCGTCCCAGAAATAATTTCATAATGCCAACTGTCCCTACCCTCCCTATGCGTTCCTCCCTCCGTTTCCTCGTTCTCTGGCTCAGTATCGCGGCAACCCTGTTCGGCGCGGACCCTGTCAAAACGCCCCCCATCGGAAGCCCTGAACGCAAGGCCATCATGGATGCGCTGCGGGGCCCAGTGGAAGCCGAACTAGGTCAAGCAGTCATCTTCAAGGTTGATTTTCTTCGAGTAAACTCGGAGTGGGCTTGCATGAACGGGACGCCCCTGCGCCCCAACGGTTCCCGCATCGACCACCGCAACGCGCGCGCGCGGGAAGCTCTCCAAGGCGTTGCATCCGAAGACGTGGCAGCGCTTTTCAAAAAAGTTAGAGGCGTTTGGCAGCTAGTCACCTTCAACATCGGTCACGGGGATCCCGTTTGGATGAACTGGGAAAGCCAATTCGGCGCACCACGTTCCATCGTGGGGTACTAAACCCTTCGCTCACAGAAGGGCCGCCCGCAGTTTTTTCTAAACGTGGGAACCGCCTTCAGACCGCGCCGCCATGGCGGGCGTCAAAAGCAAGTGCAGCACAACCCCCAGAAGGGCTCCCAGAAGTTCTGCCAACACAAACCCCGGCACGCAGCCCGGAGCAATCCCCGCGAAGGAATTTGAAAACATGCGCCCGAACGTAGGAGTTTTGAAAAGTGTCTGTCCCCTGCGGTTCCACCTCTCCCGGGACCGCGGAGCCCCAGCTCCGCTTTGACGCTCTAAAAACTCAGACAGCCATTGCGGAGCTGGGGCTCCGCGCTCCCAGGCACTGAGGGCTTTGAATCATCCATAAACCTAAATGCGTGGGGAAGAAAGAAAGTGTCTGTCCCCCGCGTCTCCTCCTCTACCAACCCGGCGCAATCCGCATGAAACACGGCGGCAAAACAGACGCTTTAAAGCGGCTCTTTGCTCTGGCTACTCCTCGGAAGGGGCGCTGGGACGGTGTCCTCCGCGTACTCGAGAATGTCCCCGGGAAGGAAAGTGTCTGTCCCCTGCGGTTCCCTTTACCCAGCTCCGCTTTGACGCTCCAAAAACTCAGACAGCCATTGCGGAGCTGGGGCTCCGCGCTCCCAGGCACTGAGGGCTTTGAATCATCCATAAACCTCAATGCGTGAGGAAGAAAGAAAGTGTCTGTCCCCCGCGTCTACCCCTATTTTTGGAAGTTGCTGCTTTTAAAAAAGCTGGCGATTCGACAACGAGGTGCTTATTCGGGAGTGCGCGTCGGCGCCTTTTTCGGTGGTCGGCGCCTCATCCCCCCTATGAAAATTGCATCCCTGCCGGAGTGCCTGTGCTCGCTTTTTTTGGCGTTTGTGCTCTCAACCCGTGCGGCAGTGCCCGTCTCTTCGGGGGGGAATGCAGTGATGGCGGTGCTAGAATCAATGGGAGTGGACCGCCTTTGGCTGGCTGGAGCCATTGTGGATTGGCGCACGGGAGAGCCCACTGGCAAGCCAATTGCGGATAAAGGAAAGCACACCCACTGCAGCCAGTTTGCCGCTGCAGCGTACGAACGCCTGGGGGTTTACATTCTTAGACCGCCCGAGCACAGTGCGGTGCAACTCGCAAACGCCCAGTTTGAGTGGTTGCAGGACGAAGGGGGCTGCGCTGGTTGGGCTCCGCTTCCCAATGGTGTTAGCGCCCAGGACAGCGCGAATATTGGAATGGTGGTCGTCGCAGTATGCAAAAATCCAGACCCTAAAAAACCCGGCCACATCGCATTGGTTCGCGCTGGACAAAAGAGCGAGGAATTAATCGCGAAGGAGGGCCCGGACGTCATTCAGGCTGGGGGCACGAACTTTGTCAGGACATCACTGCGCCGGGGATTTGCCAATCATCCTGAAAGCTATGATGCGATCCGCTTTTTTACGCACGCCCCGGATCTAAACCAGAAGTAGAACGCTCGGAGAATGAAGGGGGTAATATTCCGCCTAGATCGCGTTACTTTTTTAGCTGCACGGTTGCTTGAGGCCCCAATCGCACCATTCAGCGGAAAAGGCCGGTGCCGGTTTGGCGTTTATAAAGGTGCCTGAATTTAGATTTATGCGTGATCCATTGAGCGCGCAGTGAGGCTGTGAGGTAATGTCTGCGCAGCTTTTTGCGGGCGCGCCTGCTTTTTTTCATTCAAATACCGCTGCACTCTGCTTCCCCCGTTGAAGCCACTTTTCCGAACATGATTTTTGGCTTTTGATTTTGGGAGCGGCTTGCTCACACTATGAATTCTATGCCGTCGTTTGATATTGTTTCAGAAGTAGATACGCAGGAGATTGATAACGCCATCAATCAGGCTCGCAAAGAATTGCTGACTCGGTTTGATTTTAAAGGCTCCAGCGCAGAGATCACTTGGGATGCGAAGGCCAATAAAATTGTGTTGTCCGCCGAGGATGCTTCTCGAGTGAGGAGTTTGGACGAGATCACTTTTGGGAAACTTGCCAAGAGGAACGTCGACCTGCGAAATATCGATCGGAAGAAGCTCGAGATTTCACCACTCGGGTATGCCACCCAAGATTTGGAAATTAAGCAGGGGTTAGATGGTGAGAAGGCCAAGGAGATCGTCAAGGCGATCAAGGCGCATGAATCTAAAGTGCAAAGCACGCTTCAGGAGCGTCAAATCCGAGTGACCGGTAAGAAACGGGACGACCTTCAAAATGTGATTCAGTTCCTGCGCTTGAAAGACTTCGGCGTGGGACTGGCTTTCAAAAACTTTAGAGACTGACGGTCCGCGTATTTCGTTCACGTCTCCCCTTGAGATTACGGATGGACGATGGATTCGACGGCGATTTCGGCAGGGCGGACGGGCGGCGCCTTTACAGGGCTTTCGACAATTGGATATCCCTCCCAGGGCGTTGCCCCGGGCTGAGTTGAAACGCCCCTTCGGGGCTGGAGATTTCTTTGCTAAAACTGCAGTTCCCCCATCTAAACAGCCTCCACAACTTTAGTTGTTTGGGGTACTAGTGTAGGTCGTCTTCTGATTCTCAGGCTCTTCTGAAATCGAAATAGAGTTTTGCTATCAGTGAGGACGTCTAGTCGGCTTCACCGGACAATTTCGGCAAGCGGGATGGAGGGGGCTCCACTCAGTTTTTCCTGATGCTGCGCAAGCGACTCCTGTTTTGTGTTGAAAACACGCTATGAGGCTGCCTTTAGCCCCGCAGCCACCCATGCAAGAAAACCGGGTCGGTTCCTCGAGCACACTACGACGTTGCCGGCTCCGCGAAACTTCAAAACAAGGGCCTTCACCACTTTTCGCGCTGTTCACCAAGCCGGATAAGAAGCCACTTTTCGCCGTGGTGGTGCTCAATTCGTAATGCAGCCCAGTGTCCCAAGCCAGCGCATGGGAGTTGTCGATGATGATTTCTCTGCCGTCTTTGACTTCCAGCAGAGAAAGCGAGCCAAACCCAGAGACGGCAAGTTTACCAGAACCGCTAGTTTCCATCACTAAAAAGCCCCCGGTTCCGCCAAAAAGCGCCTGCCCGATACCCTGCCGGCGGATCTCAATACCAACGGAGGCATCGGCGGCAAAGAAGGCCCCGTCATTGAGTCTGTACTGCTGGGGCCCCACGTCTAAGAGCATAACGTCACCGGGCAAATTAGGGGAAAGCAGAGTTTCTCCCGGACTGGTAACCGCCGTGATCGTTTGTTGGAAAAACGATTCCCCTGTGGTGACCCGCCGCGCAAGCGCCTTGAGGAAACCGCCTTGCATCTGGCCCTTTAATTCCAAGGAAGCATCCATTGTGACCATCGCGTTTCGTTCGCAATGAACCGTGTCGCCCTTTTCCAATTTGATGTGCAAGAAGGGATCCACATTCCCGACCAGTTTGTATTCGGCCATAAGCTCGAGGGTTTACACACCATTTAGGATTTTAAGTCTATCCTTCAGATGATGGACCTCCCCCTTAGCGGAATTCTTTGTCCATTTTGGGAGCTGCATTGTCCTCTGTGGTGTATCGCGTTGTTTTGATGAGCGCCATCTCTGAAAACCCATCCTCGGCCTTTCTTTAGAGGGGGCAATGATCTTTTGGGATACAGGCTATCTGATTTGGCGCGGTTGCTGCGAGGAGTCCGGAATCTAAGAAAGTCTTAGGCGGCTAGAGTTCGGCGATGTACTGCTCAGCGGCTTGTCTGAATGCGCTTGCCGCACACCGAGGTACGGAAGGTGTTTGGGGTTTGGTGGTGGCGCTGGTGAAAAAAACGCGTGAGGCTTTTGGCGTCACCCAGACCGCATTCGATGGCGACGGCTTGGATTTTTAGGTCGGTGTTTTCGAGCAGTTGCTCTGCTCGGTCGAGACGGCAGCGGATGAGTTCGTCGCGTAAGGAGTGGCCCGTTGCCGCCTTGAATCCAGCCTGCAATGCGCGCACAGACATGGCAGCTTCGCGGGCCAGCGTGCTGACGGTGATGGGCTCGGCAAAATCGCGCCGGATGCGGCGCACCGTGGCGGCGATGCGGGTATCTGCACAGACGAATGCAGCCGTACTTTCTCTCTCAATGACGCCATGAGGAGTGATGACGGTCGGCGCCGTTGGCGGCGGCGCGCCGGATAAAAGCTGTTGGAGCAAATCGGCAGCAGCATAGCCAATGCCTCGCAGATTACTGTCCACCGAGGTGAGTGGCACGGGCGAAAGGTTTACGTCGGGCTGATGGTTGTCGCATCCCGCAACGGCGATGTCCTGCGGGACGCGCAGTCCCACGTCGAGGGCTAGGCGGATAAGTTGCGCCCCGCAGCGGTCATCCTCTGCCATAATGGCGCAGGGCTTGGGCAACGCTCTCAGCTCTTTGGCTAGGCGCAACTCCCACATCTTTTCTGAGGAATCCATGCGCGGCATACTGTGCGGGAAATCCAGCATGGATACGTCGCAACCGGCCGCGCGCATGGTGCGGAGAAAGCCGTCGCGCACGGCGTCGCTATCGGCTGCGTCGAAGCGGCGGTAGAAGGCGAAATGCGGACGCCCAAGTGTGAGTAGATGCCGCGCACCAGTCACGCCGAGGGCATCATAGTCTGGGATGACTAGTGGATAACCTGTCGATTTCCGAATGCGGAGAATCTGCACCACAGGGCAGCGAAAGCGAGCGAGGCGACGCGCGGTGTCGTCGTGCTCGATGGTGGCGATTATGCCATCGGGGCGGACTCCTTCAGGAAAGCGGCCCGAGCGTCGCATCATCGCATTCAGTGCCCAGCGGTGTTCCCGGGCGAAATCAACGACACCTTCAAGCAGATGCTCGATGTAGGGGTCGGTGATAAAAAGGATGCTCGGCACAGCTTTCATCATGGCATGGAGACTGCCCGACGCGACCTGAATGGTCATAGGGTTTTTGCGATGGCTGCTGCCAGCGAATCAGCTGCAGGCGGGTGAAACCGGAAAAATAATTCCGGCTCCACGAGTTCCAGTTCCATTAGGGAAAGCGCGCCTGAATCATCTCGCACAACGTCCACTCGGGCATAGAGCGGCGCTTGCGAACAGGCGGTGACGGCGTGTTCGGCGAAGGCGATTTCGTCTGACGTCGGTGTGTGCGTTTGCACGGTGCCGCCGTGGTCGTCCTGCACTCGGAAATCGCCCGGCTTCGCAATCTTCCGAACTGCATGGGTGCAGCGCCCGTCGATGACCACCAGCGAAAGTTCACCCTGCGTGAGTACGCTGCTCAGAAAGGGCTGTAACATCATCGCCTCGTCGCGTAGCAGATCGCGCAACACTCCCTCGTGCGCCTCAATGTTGGCTTCGTTGAGGCGGTAGGTGTGCCGCGCCGCGCCTGACACCGCCGGTTTTAAAATCACCTCGCTCCATGGGTTGGCCGCGACCACCTCGCGCAGTGTTGTCGTTTCTCCTCGCTCGATGAAATGTGTCTTTGGCACATTCACACCGCGCTCAGCGAGGTCGAGCAGGTAGTGCTTGTCCACATTCCAGCGCACCAAAGATGGGGCATTAAACAGCTGCGTGCTGCCTTCGATGCGCTGCATCCACGCGCAAAACTCGGGGAACCGCTCGAAGTAATCCCAGGTCGAGCGAAAGACGGCTGCGGGGGTGCGACTCCAGTCAAAATCCGGATTGGACCACGCGACTCGCGCGGTGCGCAGTCCGCGAGCCTCAAGTCCAGCGAGCAGAAGTCGCTCTTCATTCAGCAGTTGAGCATTATACCATAGGCTCTCATCTGGAGCTTCATAGCGCATGTCGGTTAGGATAACCACATCGTAGTCGTTCATAGCGGCTTGATTCTGTCGCTTTGGGGAATAGGAGCAATAGCCAAGACAGCAGGCTTTTTTAACGAAGACTCCAGACAGCGGCGCCTGCACATTTTCACCGTTGGGCTGCGCAAAGTTGCCGCAGGAACGCCTCGCATGATCTGGCCTAGCCGCTAGCCTCTTGCCGGTATGAACTGCTCAAGGCTCCCCCTAGTTCTCGCTATTGCGCTGGCACTTTCCTCTTCCGTCTTTGGGCAGAAGGCGCCGCCTCCCAGCGCAGCAGAAAAAGACTTACGAACCAATGCGGAGGTTCCCGTGGAACGAAATCCGGAGCTCATTGCGGCTTCTCAAAGGCTCCAAGCCAGCTTCGGCATCGGCCTCAAACTGGGGCTGGGCAATGATCCTCAAGTGGCCAAGGTCTATGATATAACCCGCATGAAGGCGGAACACGTGGCAAACGCCCTTTCAATGCTAGCGTGGATTGACGCTGAATTGAAAAGATACCCAGCAGGATTCCTGAAAAAGTATGGATCAAAGAATTTTGTTTTGGCTAACGCATACATCTCCAAGGCAAATAAAGGAACTCCGACGCCCTACTCGCCAACCTTCATTGCGGACAAAAACAGTGGTTCGATCTTCGTGACAGTTCCAACCACGTTGACGCCTACGACCGAAGTCCTCGGCCGGGGCTACCTCCACTACACGCTTTTTTCTTACCTCCTGGCGGATGTTAAAGCACCGGAATCGCCTATGGCACTGGCGCACTGGAAGACACTTGAGTCTGATGATTCCGCGCTGGAAACCGAGGCCGCGAAAAGGCTCACAAAGGCAAGCAACTCAAGAGAGGGTCTTTACAAGGCAATGTGGGATCCATTTGATTTTGCAGAATTGAACGCTCTCGCTAAAACGGATGCTCGTTTGAAGCAGCGCATCGAATTGGTGCAAAACTTTTTGCGAACACTCGACCCGCAGTTCAATCAAGCCTACTGGAGCGCACTGGAGACGATTCCCGAGCATCAACGCACCGTGTGCCTCAACGACCTCACTGACACTCATAGCATTGACCAGATTAAAGCCGACGCCACGATTCAAAGCGATCTCCGCACGCTGGAAATACAATGGGGGTTCAAGGTGCTCTGGGAGCCCGGCTCCCCCGCCCCTCCCATGCCCAGTAAAGTGAGACTGGAATACTCCTACTTCACCGACAAGAAGCTTCCGCAATTTAAAGAGTTCATTCACATGATCCGAGAAGAGTTGCAGATGTATCCCGTCGAGATTACCAAGCAACTGAACGTCAAAAATCTCTACCTTCTGGACGACTTCAATTTTCGAGGCTCAGGTGTTGCCGGTCAGGGGATGAGTTGGTTGCCACAGGTCTCATTCGCTTATGGCCTGCACGGCTTTGATACGGCTAAGACAACATCGATGGATTTCTTGCGCAGAACTATCCATCACGAGGTGCTTCACCTGATGGACAAACAGTTCTCCAAGGAGGGAGGGCCGATTTACGCTGAGGCTTGGGAAAGCCTTAATGAAAAAGGCTTTGTCTACAAGATAAGTCGCATTAATGCAGTCGCTTCCAGTGTGCCGACGGCTCCCGCCGCCCCCGCTCAAACTACTTATTACAAGGACAACACCAAGTGGCAGGGCTTCGCCGAACCCTATGGTATGAACATCGCCACCGACGATCGAGCCACTCTCTATGGACGGCTTATGACTGCGCGCCTCGCCGATGCAGGGAAGGGAGATCAGTTGTTTTTAGAAAGGCTAGGGACCGACAAATTTCTCAAAGCGAAAGCAGAACGCATGAGCGAGTTTTTTCAACTTCTCAAACGCGATCTTGCAATTCCCGCTTCGAGCCCACTCTATTCCAGATTCGAAAGCGTTTTCCCCTCAGGAAAAATCAATTAACAAATCCGGAGTGAGTCGAAAACGCCGTAACCTTATTAGAAATACGGCATCTCCCATGAAAGCGCTTTTCGCCGTTCTCTCGCTCTACGTCTTCACGCTTTCAGCATCCGCTGGGGCGCCAGTCGGCATCTCTCTGGACGTTGACGCTCGGGAAATCTCCCGCTCCCTGCTCCATGCTCGGTTGGAAATTCCCGCGAAGCCCGGCGAGTTGGTGGTTTGGTATCCGAAGTGGATTCCCGGTGTGCATGCCCCCGCAGGGCCGGTGCAAAACCTCGCTGGGCTGCGCTTCGAAAGTGCTGCAGGCGATATAATTGAGTGGAAGCGCGATGAGGTTGAAATGAATCGCTTCCTCATCACCGTGCCAGCCGGTGCGGATCGGGTGATCGCCAAGCTGGACTACATTTGCAACCAGCCCACGACCAGCTCAAGTGGAGTGGATAGCTTCGGCAATTCCAAGGTAGGCGTGATCAATTGGAATACCGTCCTGCTTTATCCCGAAGACGCGTCCATCGACACGATGACCGCCTCGGTGCGCCTGCAACTGCCCGCTGGTTGGCGCTTTGGCACTGCCCTTGCGGCCGCGATAAAAGCGGAGGGCACGAGCCTCGCCTTCGAGTCGATGACCCTGCGCCGGATCGTTGATAGTCCGCTAATTTGCGGCGAGCATTTCCGCAGTATCGAACTTACCGGTAAAAACACGCCCCCGGGTTTTCTGCACATCACGAGCGAAGCGTCGAGCGCCATCGCCATCGACGACAAGCTCATCGCACAATACCGCAAGCTCTACACGGAGACGCTCGCCCTCTTCGGCGGGGCGCGTTTCGAATCGTATCACTTCCTGCTCGTGTGCAGCGACACAGTCCCGCGCAATGGTCTTGAGCATCTGGCGAGCAGTTTTAATGTGGTGGGTGAGCGGGACCTCATTGAGGACAAGAAGCGTAAGGGCTGGGCCGCGTATCTGCTCCCGCATGAGTTCGTGCATGCCTGGTGCGGGAAGTTCCGTCGGCCCGCGAGCATGATCACGAGCAGTTTTCATAAGCCGGAGCGCACCAAGTTGCTGTGGGTCTATGAAGGGCTGACTCAGTATCTGGGCGAGGTGCTTGCGGTGCGCAGCGGCCTGCTCACATTCGAGGAACATTTGCCTTCGTTGGCAGGGAAGCTTGACTGGCTAATGCATCAGGATGGCCGCCGCTGGCGTGCGCTTGAAGACACCGCCATCGCGAGCTGGCTGTCTCGCGGCCACAGCGTTCCCTGGTCGCAACTCCGACGTGGACAGGACTACTACGACGAAGGTCTCGTGGTTTGGCTCGAAGCCGATGCCTTAATCCGCGAAAAAACTGACGGGAAAAAGAGCCTTGATGACTTCTGTAAAAAGTTCTTCGCCGTCGACCACGAAAAAATGCCGATCGTAATGGGCTATGAGTTGAATGAGATCACCGGCCTGCTCCGCGAACTCGCGGAGCAAGACTGGGACCAGTTTTTTGCGGACCGGGTTAGCAAGCCGCGCGACACGCTTGCGCTCGACTTCCTCAATCGGACTCTCGGCTACCGCCTGCAGTACAATGCCAAGCCAAGCGAGTACCTCACCGAGCGCGACAAGGATCGCAAGCAAGTCTCCGTCACGGCCAGCCTCGGCCTGAGCGTGGGGGACGACGGCAAAATCTCCACCATCATTCCCGGCTCGCCTGCGGACCGCGCGGGGCTTGCGGGCGGGATGACAATCGCCGGTGTCAATGAACGGAAATTCAGTGGCCAGCGCCTCAAGGACGGGGTCGCTGACAGCGTCACTCGCGGCAAAGTCGAGCTGCTTGTCCTCGACGGGGAAGTCTTTCGCGCCATCCCTCTCAATTACTCCGAAGGACCAAAGTATCTTGAGCTCACGCGTGCCACGGATCATCCCGATTCGCTTTCGACGATTTTCAAGCCGTTGACCAAGGACGAAAAAAACTGAGGCAGCTATGGCAAACCCAATCATTGGCTTGACCGCAAATCTTGTGCGTGACGACAAGGGGCGACTTCGCCACCAAGTGAAGGGGACCTACATAGACGCGGTGTTGCGGGTTGGTGGAACGCCGCTCATGCTGCCTGCTGTCGCGGCAACCCGCGCTGCGATGCTTGAGTGTGTCGATGGCGTTATCATTACCGGCGGTGATGACATCGACACGCGTCCCTTTGGGATCGCGCTGCATCCGCAGGCGCAAATTATGGAGGGCGATCGTCAGGCCGCTGAATTTGCTCTATTGGAGGCACTTAATTCACAGCCAGAAAAGCCAGTGCTTGGGATATGCCTTGGCATGCAATTGATGGGAGTACACGCGGGCTGTTCGCTTATTCAGCATCTACACGACATCAAGCCGGACGCTGACCGACATCGATTCGACAATCCGCATTTGGTCGAAACTGAGATTGGTTGTGGCCCAGTCGCGAGTTGGCATCATCAGGCTTTAACGGAGAGCGGACCTTTTGAGGCGATTGGCTGGAGTGATGATGGCGTGCTTGAAGCGATTCGAGATTCGAGAAAGCCCTTCTATGTCGGCGTGCAGTGGCATCCCGAGCGAACGAAAGATGCCACGATGGGTGATGCGATCTTAGCGCGGTTGATCGAAGCCGCACGCGCTTCAGTCAGGCGCCCTCCTTTGAGGTAATCCTCGGAGCGGGACGATGTTAATGATAAGATTTTCTTTTTCGCCCCGTTTCCGCAGCTCGCGCGCGCGGTCTCGTCGCGGGGCGCGCTTAAGGGAGAATTGCTTTTCACGGCACAAAACATGGAGAGGGAAAAAGTGTCTGTCCTCCGGGGCGCCCCACTACGTCAGCGACCGAAGAGATGTTCTGCTCCAACAAAATGAAGCGCATATGAAAACACTCTCCTACATTTATCTGATTGCGTTGTTGCTGCCTGCCCTAATCATCAATGAGCAAATTGTTCAATGGGTGCTAGCTGTGAGAGTC
>Ga0209597_1001955_pt1 | contig 13199 bp, 25 predicted proteins | sample M_140625_MF_Meta_FD_187316 | JGI IMG/M metagenome (GOLD analysis project Ga0209597, IMG submission 187316) | Freshwater microbial communities from Lake Montjoie, Canada to study carbon cycling - M_140625_MF_MetaG (SPAdes) (version 2) | ecosystem: Environmental > Aquatic > Freshwater > Lake...
AGTTATTAGGACATCGGACCAGCGCCGCGCTGCATCACTTCGGCAATAAAACCCTGCTTACCGCCGCCCATTTGGCCGCCATGACCGCTTTCATCCTCGGAAGCATTCTCCGCATGATCCTCGGCCATCTTCTTGCCCTTGGATTTCTTCTCGTATCCGGCGATAGGCATGCCATCAATCTCGATAACCTCTGCCTTGCCATTCTTACCAAGAAGGATCGTTGCCATAGTCTGGAACGCTTCGCCTTCAGCGAGATTTTCAGGAACTTCGACGCCTTTAGGGAGAGTAAAACTCGGCATACGGGGAGCATTACGCCATGTATTGGGATGTCAACGCCTATCCGAGTAGCAGGCAATAAAAAACCCGCCACCAACTTTTCGGGAAGGTGACGGGGTGCCTCACAACGAGGCGTTTTACAAGCATTTAACCCACTGATCCAACGCGGCAACGATTGTCGCGTCACTGACATCCTGCAACAGGAATTTTAGCGCCTTTGGAAATATTCTCGAACGCGGTTAGAGGCTGAAGATTCGTCCAGTGGCTCAACCCCATAATCTCCTCTGGCGAATTTCCGCTGGCCAATGGAATGCGATGATCGACATGCCAATACGGACCGTAGTTTTCCCACGTCATTCCATCTTTGAACTGCTTCTCCAAATGACCACGCAGAAAGTCTGGCGTACAACCGACAATCTCGAACGTCGATCCGCGACGGGTTTTCTTGCTGCCGAGATACGCACGAATTGAGTTTCGAATGGCATCTTTGAGTCGCAGCATTGGGTCGTTACGGCGACGCTCACGGAGACTATCAATTATTTTGGAATGGTTTGCTTCGCTATACCGTTTTTGCCATCGGCGCGCACGTTCTCGATTGTTGGCGCGGTACTCGTTATGCTTCTGTTTTAGGATTTCAGCATTTTTGCGCTGATACTCAGCGTTCCGCTTGTTGTTTCTCTCGCGATTTTTGGCGTGGTTTTCACTCGATTTCGCTTTGTAGTATTCTTTGCTCTTCTCGTACTTCTCAGCCTGTTTGAGCCGGATAACCGCCGTGTTTTCGGCCAAGTACTTGGCCAACCTCTCCTTATCGCTGACCGTCTTCTCGGAGAAACGCTCGGGCGTTAGCCACTGATACCGCTTGTTTCCGTCCTTGTCCTTCCAAGTGTAGCCCCAGCAGACCATCCCATCCGATTCGCGTACGTCGCCACGTTTTGGTTCGTCCATGCGTTGTAAATATCACACAAAATTGAACGATGGCAACAAAAAACCCGCAAGCCTTTCGACCTGCGGATTCTTGCGTTTTGCTGAGGAAATCAGCTACAAATGATCTGGGTTAAACTGCCTGTGCAACGTCGGAAGATAATAGTCATTCCTTGGTTTGTGAATATAGGCTCTGGGGCGTGAATGAACTCAGCATAATGCTGACCCTTCTTGTCCAGAGGATCGGGGCAATCAGTATCAAGCTTGTAAGCACCAGTCACCCACTGCCACTCGCCCATGTAGTTGGTCGGCATCCACGCCAAATCGCCAACGCGGTTCACAGGACGCACGATGTGCGACTTGAACACATACGGAGTCACGATGAATGCGGCCTCGTACGCGGCGGTGGTCCAGCTAGGATTGACGCTGAACACAGTACCCTTCGTACCGGAGGTGCTGGTGAACGGCTGAACCAGCGTGTACTTGCCGCCAGCGTAGCTGTACCGAGGAGGGAACAAATTCGGCACATGCCGGAAGTTCTTGATAACCCGGTTCGCGCCGATTCGCTTGAGCAACTGCGCACCCTCGCCAGTACCCATATCCGCGAAACGCTGATCGTCGCGGAACGCGGGGTTGTTCTGAGCGATACGCTGCGAAGCCTCCAAGCCGATGTACAACGGGAACACCGGGCCGTCGCTGCTGTAGGTGATGAAGCCAGAGCTGTCAGGATTCGTTGCACCGTTACGAATCAACGTAGCAGCAGCGACATCCAGCATCTCCTGAGTCAACTCAGAGGTGGACTGATTGAGCGCCTGACCAACAGAGCCAGTCTGAATCCACGGCAACTCATTCACGCCAGAGGGAATCGTCTCGACCTGAGTGAAAGACGAGTCGGCCACTGCCTTGATGGCATACTTGGCGAACATATTCTGATAGCGAGTCTCCCAAGAACGCTGCGCACGGATGGACAGCTTCTCCAAGTACACGCGCAAGAACGCCTCGACGCGATGATCAAAGGTCAGATCATCCTTACAGAGCAACGGGCCTTTCAGCGCGAAACGCTCAGGACTCCAAGTAACGGCATTATAGCCGACCGGAACGTCGTTGTAGGTGACATCGCAAGCGCCAGAATTGGAACCACTGGCGAGCGTGATGGCCGACCATTCCTCAGCCGCAGTCGGCTCGATGGAAGTGGTGGTGAACGAGGTCTGGGTCAAACCCGTACCCTGAGGATACTCGCCGCGCTCAATCATATTGAGCCACATCGAGCGATACGAGGCGCGTTTATAGACGTCCTGCGCGAGCGACTCAGTCGCTACGGCGAAGGCGTTGAAGACATTAGTACAAGCCATGAGATGAAAATTAAACCGACGTTATCTGCATTTGGTAGGCCATTCTATCCATCCATCAAACGATGGCGGACTAGCTTACCTTCTACTTTTGCGGAGCGTCATTGCCGCTTAGACAGTTTTGCATTCGATGACCAAGCGAACGCGGCTCTTAAGGTCGATGCCCGAGGGATACATTTTATGTATCACGAGTCAATCAGAATAAGTCCTGCTCTGGAATATCGTCCGTCAGTTCATGCTGCTCTGCCATGTAGCTTTTGTATCCGCAGATTAGGCCGAGCTTGTGCGGCTGGATGATATGTTCCTTCGCGATGAATCCCCTGAACGTATACGGACCGGGGAATTGACCCGTCATCAGCGCGTAGAAATCCACTCCATCGGTCTTGGAGCCTTTGCGCGCATCGACCAGTAGCTTGCCATTCTCGTACTTGGTCGTCTTCACATCGATGCGAATGCCCGGAGGAATGGGCGGGATAATCGCGTCGTAGAGCGGGTGCGGAGGCTCGCGATCCGTGTCGATGTCGGGATAGACATTAAATAGCTTACAGAAGGCTATCTCGCCGCATACGCCCTCCAGATCCACCGTCACAGGGTCATCCGCGCTTATCTTCAAGTTCGTAGTGTTGAAATGACGATTATTGCCGTTGCGATTCTTGGCTACGAAGTGGGCCAACTTTCTCTCAGCTTGATTGAGAGAAATAACTTGACCAATTTTAATTTTACTTAACATGGTCAAAAAGACGGAAAATTTTTGAGGGGGGTATCGTAAACGAAGCCCACCCGCAAAGGGGGTGCCAGTCTCTCTGGCAAGTTTTATACCAATCCTAGGAAAAACAATCCTTTTGTCTCATTAGGTTAACTTATCCTGATTATAAGTTACCCACCGTTGTACAATGGGTGTTATATTCACTTCAAACGGGATTCACGCTTTGTTCCACGTGGAACAATTTATCGGGCATAGAACCCAGGAGATTAATCGACACGCTAGTTGCCTCGCCAGCTTCGGACCATCCGAACACAAGCGCGCTTCGCTTCGCCACGCTGCCTAGAATCGATTCACGCACGCTTTCGTCCTTTATCCCGTCTAGGTCGTAAGAGTCTATCCGTTCCAATGTTGCAGCTGCATCAGCGGCGAGACGATTCCTGACGATTGCAGACAACGACTCTAGGCTTTCGGTTTTCTTTTGAATGCAAACCGTTTGCATCTCCCTCTTAACTTTCGTCACTCCCTCTAGAGACGCTCGTTTGCATAGAGTCGTTTTATTCACTCCCAATTGGCTCGCTATCGTCTCCCAATCCATTCCGGCAAGGTAGAGGCTGCAGGCTCGTTTCCAGACTTCCTTGGGCATTCGCATTTCCAGCAAGCTATCGGCCCATCAGGAATCCGGCAAGGAATCGGTTTTCCCTTTCGCCAGTCGTTCTCCTCTCAAAAATTTTCCCCCCATTTCCCCCAATGATTCCGCCCCTTTCGCCCCGCTTTAAAAATTAATTTGTTTTTTTCTTTGACTCTCTCCCCTCTCTCCCCTAGTCTGTCCGCAGCAATGAAAACCGCGTTTAAAAAACTCCTCTCCTTCCTATTCGTGGCCATGGCCTATGCCGTCGCCAGTTACGCCTTCTTCTTCGTCTTCTTCAAATCTCAATTCTAATTCCAATGAAAGTTCACCTTACTTTAGTCTCTTCCAACGCGAAAACCGGCCCGATTCCGGTTTCCACATCGTCGGCCGTCACATGCAGTGACGCATGTCCGTTTAAGAAAGACGGTTGCTATGCCGACAGCGGTCCGCTTGCGCTTCACTGGTCAAAAGTAACAAGCGGACAGCGCGGTTTTGATTGGGCCGCCTTCTTGGGCAAGATCAAATCTTTTCCAGCTGGTCAATTGTGGCGACACAATCAGGCCGGAGATTTACCGGGTGTCGGTGACAATATTGACGCAACCGCACTAGATGAACTTGCAACCGCCAACGTCGGCAAGCGCGGTTTTACCTACACCCACAAACCGTTGACGCCAGACAATCTGTCCGCATTACGGTCCGCCAATGAACGCGGTTTTGTTGTCAATCTGTCCGCCAATTCCATCAGCCATGCCGACACCTTAGCTAAGCTAGGTCTTCCGGTTGCGGCCGTTGTCCCGCAAGATAGCGCGGACCGTTTCACCACGCCAGATGGAAACCGCGTGGTCATCTGTCCGGCCCAAAGGGTTGACGGGATTTCCTGCAATACGTGCCGCCTATGCGCCAAAGGAAACCGTGGGTTTATCGTGGGTTTCAAACCACACGGCACGGGTGCCAAGCGGGTGCAACGAATCACAACGGCCGGTTGACGGTGCGCGTCAAGCTATCGGCAACGGTAGTTTGCGGCGTGCCTTCAATCCATCAAATCAAATCAAATCCAATGAAAGAAAACTACCCATCAAATCAAACGGAGAAGCTTGAATGCGCCTTGCGCCTTTTATTGTCGGCATTTGACCGCAAGCTGTCCGACGGCCGCGCCGTCAATCAAACGCTGCCCTTGGAAGCAAAGGAAGCTTTCTACGGCCCGATCCTAGGCGCACGCCTTGCTTTGCAATCCATCAAATCCAACGAATAAAATAACATGGCCACACTATCAAACAACGGTTTCGAAACCGCGCGGTTCAATCAATTGAAAGCTTCGTTTTCCGTGCGCTCAAACGGTAAGGTTCTCAAAAACGACGGTTTCGGATGGAAGGTTTTCCATCTTAAACCTGAACACACGGCCGAAACCTTTCGCGCGCATTACGAGGCTATCGAATCGAAGCTTTCGCAACCTTACAGGATTTACCGCGCGGCCGTACAGGCGGAGTTTCCGCTCCCGGTTCGTTGGCAATATCTCATCCTTCGGGATTTATTGGGCGACGATATTGACGGGATTTATTCCGATTTACAGGACAGGCATATTTACACGGACCTAGACACCCTACAGGAACTTCACGAATTGCATAAAACCTATCGCGCAGAATACGAGGCGCGCAAAGCGGGAAAGGCTACCGCTTGAAACTCGCAGAATTTATCCGCCTCCGTTCGTTCGAAGATCCGTTTATCTTGTCGGGCGAAAAGTGGCAATTTGTCACGGTCCGGCGCGCCGATGGGGCAGAGGACATTGGAGTCTATCGCTTTGCAACGGACCTTTGCCATGACTATGCGGATTTTCGCGCCATGTTCAATCTGTCCTGATTCCCCGCGCGAGACTATCCGCAAGGGTAGTTTCCGGCGGTCAATCAAACACGAACAAAACACCATGCAATCAATCCAAACCAAATACCTCCCCGCGACTGACTCCAAAGGCTCCCGCATTAAGGCAAAGTGCGCTCGCGGCTCCATCACCATTCCACTGGACTACGGTTTGAGCGGTGAAGCGGTTCACCGTGCGGCGGTGATGGCACTGGTCTTGCGTTTCCTTGACGAGGATTTCACCAAAGGCACTCCCCGCGAGACTAACTTTTGGAACCGCGCTTTTGTCTCCGGTTCACTCTCCGACGGTTCAATGGCGCATATTTTCCTAAGCTGACCGCTGACCCATCCTAAGCGCGCCATCGGAAACGGTGCTGCGACAGGGTAGGCCACAAGTCCTCCTCAAACCAAATCCAATGAAATACACTCTTCACGACACATTCAACGGCGGAACCGTCTCGCGCCATCGTTCCATCGAAGCCGCAGTCCGCGCATCCTATCGTTTCTCGCGTGCGGTCAAGCGAGCGAACGGCAAGAACTCATTTATCACGACCGAAATCCGTTGCGACGGCAAACGACTGGATGAAAACCAGCAGGAAGCCGCGCAGGGAATCCAATGGGCAATCGAAACCGGAACCCTACGCGCCTGAACCCAATGAAATCCCATACCCCCGGCCCTTGGTTTGTCGTTCCTGATCCGCAATGGGAAGGCAAACATCCGAATCACGCGAGCCGCTGCATCTGCAACGTGCCTCAATTCGCGGAGGTTCATCCGCCAACGGAAGGCGAAAACGGCGAATGGCACGTTTTCCATGACCAGCACGGGAAAACCGTCTGTCTTATGACCGACACTCTTGAAATAAAGGCCAACGCTCGCCTTATCGCCTCCGCGCCTGAAATGCTGGATGCGCTGGCTCTGATTTACGCAAACGCCGGAGAATCGCCTGAATGGATTCGCGCTAGAATTGCTCCGGTCATCGAAAAGGCGATTGGAGGCAAACTGTGAACCATACCCCCGGCCCTTTACCGCTCAAAATCACGCAAGCTGACGACTTTTTCGTCATCATCACGAATCAGGGAAACCATTACGCGAAGACTTTCGATCCTGCCGCCGCCCATTTAATCGCCTCCGCGCCTGACTTGCTCTCCGCCCTCGAACGCCTCGCGCATCCGATGGCCGACGACGACGACTTGTACCACGCATTTGCCATCATCGCGAAGGCGAAAGGGCTTTAAGCCGCTCCGGTTATCCGGTAAACCCTTCCCGCGCATCAAATCCAACGAATAAACCGCATCCGCGCATCAAATCATGCATCCATTGCTTCTTTCGGCCCTGATTCAAATCGAATCACACGGAAACGATCATGCCAAAGGCCGTCACGGCGAGCTTGGCGCGCTGCAAATCAAGCCAATCATGGTCCGCGACGTGAATCGCCTGATGGGGACATCCTACGCGCACGCCCAAGTCACAAATCGCGCCACGTCGATCTTCATCGCAAACGCATACCTTTCGCATTACGGACGCAATCTCAGCGACGAAAGCCTTGCTCGACTTTGGCAAAGTGGGCCAAAAGGTCTTAAAAGATCGTCATCACGCGCGTATGGCCGACGGGTTATGCGCGAACTTCAATCAATGGATAAATCGAACCGTATTTTCACCGAAAACCATCATTTCACCGCACGGTAAAACAGCAGAAACCAATGAAACTAACCATTCAAAGCAAAGCCAACGCCCAGACTATCGTTGACCTGTTCAATGCAATTCTCACGGGCGAGGAGCAAGAATCCGGCGCGAAAGCGCTCTCAATCTACGATGACGACAAGCATATCTGCTCCCTCGTCGCGAAAGATGGCCATCAGATCCTTGAACTTATCATCGAACGCGAACCGGGCGACAAGCTCTGCCCCGGCACACCTGATTCGGAGACGCTATGACCAAATATTACGATTCAAGTCTGGCTGAGATTAATTTTCCCAATCCGACAATCAAAATGAATGCGCGAAACATCCCTCTCGATGAGTTGGCCAATCAACTTGAACTGATGGCGGATGATTTTAAGAATCCTCTCTTAGCATCCGCATCCTCACGTCTCGCGCATGTCGCCGCCGCGCTCACCTGTCTTCAGGACGCGCTTTTCTACGTCCGAATGTACAAGTCGCTCGATACGACCGGCGAGGGCGAGAAGCGACGGCAGCAACTCATCGACGATTCGGAGACGATCATCAGCCTCATCCGCACCGGAGGACTGTACCCATGAGCCGCAACCTTTTCGGCAAACCACTCTACAAGGTCCAGATATCCGGCGCGATTGGTTGGTCAGATCTGAAGGAACGCGTGGTCAAATTTGAGACGGTTGAATTCGCGTCGCGCAAGGACGCGGAGAAAGCGGCGAAGGAACTCAATCCCGGCGAGTACACGCAGGGGAGAATTCGGGTCGTTCCGGTCGAACTCAGCGAGGATTACGATGTGTATCCGGTAGCAGAACGATCCAAGCCGTGAACCCGCCGTGCATCATCATCCCGTCAATCTTGTCGAGTTCTGCGCCGGATATTGCGGCATTGGAATTGGACTCAAGTCGGCTATCCCGCATCTACGCACTATCGCTTACGTCGAAAGGGAAGCATACGCCGTCGCAAATCTGGCTGCGAAAATTGAAGAGGGACGACTGGATGCGGCACCTATCTGGACGGACTTGCTCGCCTTCCCATACGCAAAATTTCGAGGACTGGTGGATATCGCGGCTGCGGGAATCCCCTGTCAGCCCCATAGCCACGCCGGACTCCGCAAAGGTGGAGCCGATGAAAGATTTCTCTTTAACGACTGGCTCATTGGACTCCAGCAAATGCGTCCGCGCTGCATCCTCATCGAAAACGTCGAAGGCCTGCTTACCAGTCTTATGCCAGACGGAACTCTTTGCATCCGATGGACGCTGGAGAGATTGGAGCGCATGGGCTACCGCGTTGCGAGCGGACTATTCAGCGCGGAAGAATGCGGCGCGCCACATATTAGGAAGCGGGTCTGGATTCTGGCCTACGCCGACAGCGAACGAGGACAAGGATCAGAATGCTTCCTTCGCGACGCTTGCGCGACTGGACCGGGGGGGGCGTATCTTGCGACGGATAGCGACATTGACGATGCGTGGAAGTGGCCTAGTGGACCAAATGAACCTCAACGATGGTGGGAACCGGCGCGAACGCTTGAATCCAGCTTGGGTCGAAAGTCTGCTCGGTCTGCCACTATCTTGGACCGCTTGCGACTCCTCGGAAACGGAGTCGTCCCCGCAACCGCCAATCTAGCATTCCGCACTCTCGCACGAAAAATCCTCTGATAACTTTTCGCCGGATAAAAAGTAGGCCAATCAACCTCATTCGCACCATGCCATTTCATCGATTCGATTCTAGCGCGGACACACGCGAAACCGTCCGTAGAGCCGCAAAACAGCTTACGAACGCTCTACGGGGCGTTTCTGATCGATTGCGAGGCATCCTTACTAACCCACATGACACACAAAGCGACGCGAACGCTTCACATATCCTTTTCCGAAACGGAAGCGGCACCGCCTCCACAGGCGGCGCGCAAGCTTTCCGTTTTCGGAATAAGCCTCTCCCCTTTTTTAGAAAGGGGAGGCTTATCTTTAGATGAGCTAGGTAGACCAAGGGTAACTTAGAAGTAGCCATTGGTAGATTTACGTTGACTAGAGGACAAAAGAGACTTATCTGTTTTCCACCATGAGTTACTTATCAAATGGCTCCACGCTTCGTTCGACGTTCCGAGAAATGCCGCCGAAGAGGCACAATCTGAATTCGGAGAAGTCCGAGTTGTTGGCCTACATTGTCGAGACGATTGGCGGTGGGTTGGTCGAGGCGAATCGAGCGTTTGGTTCGATGCGGAACGTCAAGAGTCAGGTGCTTGTGTTTGATCGAGTCCAGCGGGTCTGGCATGGGTGCGATTGGCAACCGTCCGATCAGGAGGCTCAGAAGGATCTTGAGTCGCGCAAGTTCTCGGACATGCGACGCGAAATCGCCCAACTTTGGAAGGCTATCAATGCGCTTCGCAAGGGGAGGCAGCGCAAGAGAAAGCAGAATGCGGAAGAGGAGAAGCCTGCCGAACCGGAACCAGAACTTGTGGCCGACTCATCTATCGACGACTTGCTCGCTCAATACCGCAACCTTTCCGCAGAAAACAGCTCAACCGGCAACTAAACTCGAAAAATTATGACTGACCAAAAGATCGACATCCTATTCGCCACCGTTGAAAAGATCAGCAAACGCCTCGGATCGATTGAGGCGATGATGAAAGCCACCACCAAGAAGATCAACGAAATCGAGAATTCGCTTGAACGCAACAGCGACGATGGCGCATGGGAGGGTTTTGGTCCGAAGCCGGAGCAGCAGCCGTTCAATCCGAACGCTGAAACCTACACGCTGGAGGTGTCCTACGGGCCGCAAACGATCCGCCGTGACGATGATGATGACGACGAGACTTGGGCTAACCGCAAGAAGCTCCTAATGAATCGACGTGTCAGCTTTCTGAACTCAAGCGGAGTCGTTGGAACGCCGGAGCAGGAAGCTTACCTTAAGGAAATCTACGACAGGCTAACGGCTCACGGTCGTTGAAAAATTCTTAAAATGAATTTGACACGACTCCACGCAACTGCGACGCTACACACGCAACGATGACCAATTTTTCAGCGTTCGGGCATAGAGAAGAGCGAGAGGCTCTTACGGGTTTTACCAGTGGTTTCCCAAGTTAACACCCGAACGCTGTCGATTTTTACGCTTTGAAAGTTTTCACCGCCAAACAAACAGCAGCCATGCTCCAAATCTGCTGCGAAACGCTCCGGCGAATCGTGCGCCATGACGGCATCCAGCACAGAAGGATTGGCCGACGAATCTTGTTCACCGAGTCCGACATCGCCGCGATTTTAGCATCGAGGGCGACGACCGGAGCGGTGAACCCATACGCAAGAAAAACAAAGAAACAACCAGAGAACAAAAATGAGCAGCAACCTATTAGCGACAACGCAACCGCAACCGCCAGTCAGTCCTGACTTCTACGACCAAGCATGCACGTCGCTCGACGCCGTGAAGACTTTAGGTGACTGGTTGGCCCACTCAGGACTTTTTGGGCTGACCAAGCCTGAACAAGGCTACGTCCTTGCTCTTGAGTGCATTTCTAGTCGCCAGACTCCGCTAACGTGGAAGAGGTCTAATCACGTAATTAATGGTCAAATTGCCATGAAATCCGAGGCTATGTTGTCCGGTCTAATGGATGCAGGGTGGGACGTGGATTGGGTGCAATACGACGCCCAGGCTGCCATTGCTGACTTTTGCAAGGGGCAGAAGAAGGTTCGTATTTCGTTCACGACTGAAGACGCCAAGTTGGCTGGTTTGCTCCCTGCTAAAGCGGGGAGTGGTTGGCAGAAATTCCCAGCGGCTATGATGCGTGCGCGTCTTGTGAGTCTCGCCACAAGGATGCTCGACCCTCGCATTACTCAGGGTCGATATTGCGTTGAAGAGGTTGCCGACTTCTCCAGTCCTTCACCAACACCCACCATCACCGCAACGGTGCGTCAGTCAGTCAACGTGACACCGGAGCCGTCCTTCTCGCTCGTTGAGAAGCTAGAGCAGATCCTTGAGCCACATTCCGACATCGCCAACGCGTTCCTCCTCTCGAAGAGCCTTATCAAGGAAGGTCAGAACTTCCGCGATGTATCCACGAAGGTGGCCAACATGATCCTCGCTGATGCGAACGGCTTCATCACCAAAGCAACCGCGTTCGCTAACCCGCCCACCGAATGAGCATCCTCAATCAACACGTCAATCTCGACATGCCAGCGGAGAAGTATCACGCCGTTGACGCTCTCTCGAAGAGCATGATGTCGAAGATCCTCAAGTCCCCGGCTCATTACAAAGCCGCGCTAGATGAGCATCAGGAGCCTACAAAGAGCATGCAGATGGGTACGGCGATTCACACCGCTGTACTAGAGCCGCAACTCTACTCGCAAGTCGTTGCTGTGATTCCGCCGGACATCGATGGACGCAACAAAGAAGGCAAAGCGTGGAAGGAGCAGCATAAAAGCCGCATCCATCTGACTCACGCAGAAGATATCGATGTGCAAGGCGTGGCCAACTCTGTTCGCCGTCATCCGTTCTGGGACATCATTCATCTGCCGCATAGGATCGAAGCCAGCGTGTTCGCTCAAGACGATGAAACCGGCATCGCCCTTAAAGCGCGTCCCGATCTGTGGATCGATGACCATACGCTCGTGGACGTAAAGACAACCGACGACGCATCGCCCGAGGCGTTCTTGCGAACCATTGCATCGTTCGGCTACCACATTCAGGCCGCGCACTATTTGGAGATGACTGGCGCTGACAGTTTCATCTTCGTGGCGGTCGAACGCAAAGCGCCATACGCTGTCGCCATTTACAAACTGGATGCCGAATGGCTTCAGGCTGGTGCGAACCTTCGTAGGAAGGCAATCTCAACGCTGCACGAATGCCGCGCACTGGACAGTTGGCCAGCCTACCCAACCGCTACACAAACCCTTTCATGCCCTAAGTGGATCTTGAATAAATCCGAAAACTAACCACCGAATAAATTATGTTCACAGTAAACCGCAAGGACGCCGGAGGCAGCTACATCAACGCCGAAGGCGACTACACCGTCACCGTCTCTAAGATAGAGGAAACCCTCGATGCGAAGGGCCGCGAAGTATGCAAGGTAACATTCAAGACTGAAGATGGCGCATCTATCACTGACCGAATGATCAATCAGGAGAATGTCTGGTTCCGCGTCAATCAGCTTGTCGCAGCGACGAAGCACAATGTGCCTGATGGAACCGAGTACGACTTCCTTGGCGTCAAGGGCAGCTACGCGGCGTTCCTGAAGTCAATGACCGGCTTGGAGTTGCTCATCACCGCTCGCTTTGAGGAGTATATGGTCAACGGCGAGACGAAGAAGACGCTCCGCATCAAGAACATGCGCGAGGTTCCGATTGCCGAAGTCGATGGCGACGAGCTTGATCCGAAGCCGTTCTAAGCGAACACGGAGGGGAGCGCATTCCGAGATAACGCTCAATAAATTTTGTATCTATGAAACCAAAAGAAATTATGACCCCACTCCAGTCAGCTCAAGCGTACTTGCTGGACGTAGAACACGAACTAGCCGATGCCCACGACCGCATTCGATTGCTCATTGCAGAGCGCGACACTGCACGATTGCAAGCCGATCAAAGAGTCAGCCTCCGCGAAGAGTTCCGAGAATTGCTTGGAACAGACGAAATCGAGCAGGGAGTGGTTGTTGTGCGTGGGTTACAAGACCGCATCAAGCGGTTGGAGGAGGCGGGGGATGCGCTATGCGCTGCTGCCGCCTTTATGGGGTGGCACATGGAGATTGAGAAGTGGAACAAATCCAAGGAGGCCAAGCCGTGAGTGAAACACCGAGGACGGATGCGGCGTG
>Ga0209597_1001956_pt1 | contig 13198 bp, 8 predicted proteins | sample M_140625_MF_Meta_FD_187316 | JGI IMG/M metagenome (GOLD analysis project Ga0209597, IMG submission 187316) | Freshwater microbial communities from Lake Montjoie, Canada to study carbon cycling - M_140625_MF_MetaG (SPAdes) (version 2) | ecosystem: Environmental > Aquatic > Freshwater > Lake...
AGAAGTGGCAAGCTACATCAGCGGAGGGAAATCAATCCGCGGACCTGCGTCTGCGACTCGACTTTCAGGACGGCCCTGGCACCCGCTCTTTGCGTAACACGGCCCTTCACGGTCAGGACATTGCTCCGGCGAGTATTGTGGGATGCAGTTGGACGGAGGGCCGTTGGCCGAGCAAACACGCGTTGCAGTTTAAGAGTCTAAGCGATCGAGTTCGGCTGCGGGTGCCCGGAGAATACCGGCAGTTTACGGCGGCCTGTTGGGTGCAGCTACACGGGCTTAATATCCGACAGGGTTCCATCTGCATGAGTGAAGGGGTTGACCAGGGCTACGTCCACTGGCAGGTGTTACACGACGGGTCGCTGTGCCTCGGCATCGGCCATGGAGTAAAGCCCAACCAGCCCGTTTGGGAGGATTTTATCAGCCCAGTGGTGTTTACTCCTGAGCGGTTTGGACAATGGGTTCACCTCGCCATTGTGTACGACTCAGCAGCCTGCGAGGTGCGGCATTACGTCGATGGAAAACGGATTTCGCGCCACACCATCAAGCTGCCCGTGGTGCTCACGCCGGGCCTTCTTGAACTGGGTAATTGGAACTCCCCTCCAAAACCGGAATACCGCCAGCAACCGGTACGTAACTTTATCGGCTGCATGGACGAGTTCAGCATTTTCACTCGCGCCATGACGGACGTCGAAGTGCGTGCGCTAGCCCAGTAAACCGACGGCCGTTCTTTCGACAAAATTCTCACACCGTAGCACTTACTTTCGAGATACTGCATTGCTTCCATCGGGAATTCGTCTCCTAAATTTGACGTCGCTCAACTGCCTTCTCTACGCCCCCGGGCAGAATTCCCAGAACCCCGCAGCCCCCCCAGAACCTTGCATGAAAACTGCCCTCATTATCTTCGTCGCCGTACTCTTCGCCGCAATGGCGGTAAGTCAGGGCGCGCCTTCGGACCAACTCCGCGCTGGAGTCGCGAAGGTGGATGTGACGGATCGCACGGCGGGCCCGGTCAACGATCCCTTGTATGCAAAGGCGCTGGTGTTAATGGGCGGTGGCACCACCGTGGTGCTGATCACCGTTGACGCGGTGGCCATTGGAGAAATCGGACGAATCGGGAATGGGTTTCTGACGGAGGTGCGAGGGCAGTTACAAAAAGAGTTTGGGATTTTGCCTGCCAGCGTGGTGGTCAATGCGAGTCACTGTCATGGCATCGTGCGTCCTGACACGGCGCAGTTGGTGGTCCAGGCGGTCCGTGACGCGGTGCAACACATGGTTGTGGTAAAGGTCGGGGTTGGCACGGGGCAAGAGGATCGGATCAGCGAAAATCGACGGCTTAAAATGAAGGACGGCAGCGAAGTGGATATGCGGCGCGCCTATTCATTGCCACGTGACGAGGATGTTGGCGGGGTGGGCCCCATTGATCCACAAATCGGTGTGCTGCGCGTGGATCGCGAGGATGGCAGGCCCTTGGCGGTGCTCTATAACTTTGCCTGTCACCCGATTATGAATCCACCCAGCAAGGGCAACTCGGCGGATTATCCAGGGTTCGCCTCCAAGGTGATCGAGGATACGCTCGGGGAGGGAGCTGTGGCATTCTTTGTGCAAGGCTGTGCCGGTGACATTAATCCGGTGCGCTACAAGGAGACCAGTCGCCCCGCAGATGCCGAGCCTTTAGGGAATATGCTAGGTCTGAGCGTCAGGAGTGCCGTTGGGAAAATTCAGACAAAGGGCGGCGGCGAACTAAAGATCAGCAGTGAAATCATCGAAGTGCCTCGGGGCACTGATCTGGAGAGGCGCATCGGCGCAATCCAAGCGGAGCAGACGAAGTTGCTGGGGGCGCTCAAGCCCACGAATATCAACTTCAAAACTTTTCTGCCATTGTTTCTGCAACAAAAACTCACGCCGGATTTTCCTTCGCACAATGTGCAAAGTTACCTGCATGAAAAGGCGCTCGAGCGCGAGGGCATCTTGAAATTCGATGCCGACAACCGCGTTCAGGTGGAGGCGTATCTGCAAAACATCCAGGCCATGGAGCGGCTCACCCGGCTGAACACAAACATAGCGCTGCTCAAAAAGCACCTTGCTCAAAACCGAGCTGCGGCAAAGCCCGTGCTCGAGGTCGAAGTGATCGGCGTGCGCATCGGCGACTTCAAGCTGGTCACCTTTCCTGGAGAACTCACCGCTCAGGTCGGGCTTAATATCAAGAAGGCGGTGAATGATCCGCACGCCTTCGTGGCCGGTTACACCAACGGCTACATCTACTACATGCCGACGGTGGAGCAGCGAAACAACACCGGCTATGCGCAGGAAGATTGCGACTCGCTGGTGGCTCCGGAGTGGCAACAAATTTTTGAGCGAAAAGCTGCCGAGATTTTAAAGAAGTTATAGTTTTACAGGCCTTACATCCCCCCCGATGAGAGCACTCTTTTTTTCCCTTCTGGCGCTAACCCCGCTTGCCGCCCTTCATTCCGCAGAAGCCCCAAAGCCTCGCAACGGGGATAAGCTGCTGATTGCCTACGACAACGGCTTCAGTCCTTTTTGCAGTGGCCGCTACAAGACAGCCGTTGATCTGCGCAAACAGATGCAGCTATTCAAGGACACCCAAATTGCTGTGATGGAATGGTGTATTACCTCAGGCAGTCGCGTTAACTTTCCCGCAAAAACCGCGGAACTCGTAGGCACTGGAGTGCAAGAATATGGAAGGCGCGGTGATCAGCTCGCCGCGGGAGCCGATGGCGTGCATCTGTTCAACGTCGGCAACATCGCGGCCATGAAATCACTCGGGAGCTTGCCACTCGCTCCGCCAAAACCTTAATCGTCCGAAAGCACCAGTCAGCATAGTCGACCAATCCTCGAAACCCGCTTGCAGCAGCAAGCATCCTCCCCAGCCCCACCATGAAACGCCTTTTCACCCTTTCTCTTTTTCTCGCCTGTTCCGCAGCTCCCTTGCTTGCCGAGGTTGTTCCCGGCAAATTTGATATGCCCTCCGTTCGGGACGCCTCCACTCTTGAGACGCGCGTCATCGAGGAGTGGCATCCTTGGGAAAAGGACGCCACGGTTCGCCAGAAGCTAGTCGAAATTACCGTGTGCGAATGGTGGCCTGGGCAGAAAGTGCGGTTGCCCGTGACCCTGCTGGCGCCTGCAACAGGAGCGCCTTGCCGGAATGTGCTGATAGGCAACACGGGAATGGGTTTGAAGGCGGCTGCGCCCAGTGGCGCAATGTTGCGACTGCTCAAGCAAAATGGTGTGGGCCTCGTCCTCATCGGGATGACGACCATCGATGAGATGGAGCCGCTTGGAAAACTGGACGTCGGGATGAAGGAGCATTTCCTCAAGAGCAAGGATGCCCGTTTCACTCCGGCCTGGATCTGGGGCCTCAGCGATATGCGCGCGCTGACGGCGGCCATTGCCGAGAAGGAGGTGTTCCAGCCGACAAAAGTGTTGGCCACGGGCGGCTCCAAACGGGGCGTGGCCACGGCAGCGGCGGGTATCGCGGATGAGCGTTTTACCGCCATTCTGCCGGTGGTTGCTCCGATCATCGACTCCCCGGGCGGCCCTTACGTCGAAGGCCTTACCCCCAAGGAAATCACAGATGAGAATATCCGTTTTCTCGCAGATTTGGCGGCCGGCAAGGACATCGGCGCCCCAGCCTCTGCGATTGAGCCGCTGGTGGCTCGCGATAAAATACGGGCGGCCGAACGCATCACGGTAGAGGAAGCGCGCGGTGCGGGATGGACCGCGGCTGAGATGAAGGCTGCCAGCACGCTGGCTTGGGAGGTGTGCCGGACAACCAACTATTTGCCCGCACTCAAAGCGCGCGGCGTGGAAATTTTTTATAATCAGGGCTCCAATGACAATGTCAGCCCCGGGTTAAGAGAACTCGGCCGCCGCTTTCCCAGTCTGCCCATTTACGTGGTGCCGGGTGGCCAACATGGAGGGGCAAAAACCGCGGGGTTTTTGAAGCAGGTTGGTTCCCTGCCTGAAGTGGACGAAAATCTGTTCGCGTTTGCGCAGCACCATTTCTTCAACACCCGCTCCCTGCCCGCCACCCCCAAGGTGACCCAGCATTGGGATAGCGCCGCGCACAGGCTGGAGGTCTCTGTGACCTTCCCAGAGAAAATGGATTCGGCGGCCAACGACTTATGGTGGACCACGAATCGCCACGCCGACTACACCTTCGCGATGGAATATGACGTCTGGCAATCGGCCCCGCTGCGGCGCACCGGACCCGCGACATTCGCCGGAGGGGCTGTATTGCCAAGCGCGCCCGGGGCGGTGGACTTCGTCACCGTGCATCAGCACGTGGAAAATGGCTCCACGCTAACCTTTTCAAGCCCGTTGTTACGGATGGAAACCCGATAATTCAGGTCTGCCCCGCTTCGCCCCAAGGACCGTTTAGAGGACAAATTTAAGAATTTAGGCGCTCGCTCGGTAAGAAGTTGGAAATTCGGACAACACGATGCAGAGAACCCCCTTTGTCTTCCCTGTGAATATTTCACCCCTAGCAGCACTCGCCCTGTTTTTGGCAATCACAGCTGGCAGATTATGCGCAGCTTCCAGTGAGGCGGCGGGGGTGGAGTTTTTTGAGAAACAGGTTCGCCCCTTGTTGGTGGCGCGCTGCTATGATTGTCACAGCGCGGAGCAAAAAATAAAGGGCGGCCTCGCCTTGGACTCCCGCGAGACGACGCTCAAAGGGGGCGATTCCGGCGTTGCACTGGTGGCGGGAGATCCGGAGAAGAGCCTGTTGGTGGAGGCGGTCCGCTACAAGAATCACGACTTGCAGATGCCGCCCAAAAAGCGCCTCTCGGATAGCGAAATCAATACGCTGGAAACCTGGATCAAGATGGGTGCCCCAGATCCGCGTACGGCAGCAGCCCCGGTTAAAAGCGGCAGAATCATTGATATCAAGGAGGGCCGGAAGTTTTGGAGCTTCGCGCAGCTTTCCCGTGTGGAGCCGCCCGTGGTGCCGAACGCGGAAACGCCCATCGACGCCTTTATTCAGGAAAAGCTCAAGGCCCAGCGCTTGCCCTCAGCCGCTCCCGCCGACAAACGCACGCTGCTGCGGCGCGCCACGTTTGATCTAACCGGCCTGCCGCCGACTCCGCAAGAAATGGAGGTTTTCGTCGCCGACACTTCGCCTGAGGCGTTTTCGCGGGTCGTAGAAGCGCTTCTGGTTTCGCCCCATTACGGCGAACGTTGGGGCCGTCACTGGTTGGATCTCGCCCGGTATGCAGATTCCAACGGGATGGACGAAAACGTGGCGTTTGGTCATGCTTGGCGTTACCGCGACTATGTGGTGCGCGCATTCAACGAAGACAAGCCCTTCGATCAGTTTCTCATCGAGCAGATCGCGGGGGATTTGTTGCCCCGAAGCGAGGATGCCCTCACCGCGACGGGCTTTCTTGCTCTGGGCGCCCGCGTGCTGGCCGAGCCCGACGTGCGGAAGCTGGAAATGGACATCATCGACGAGCAGATCGACACCATCGGCAAGACCTTTCTCGGCATGACGCTGGGTTGTGTGCGCTGCCACGATCACAAGTTTGATCCCATCACACAGGAGGATTATTACGGACTCGCGGCCATTTTCCGCAGCACCCGCAGCCTGTCGGAGGAGAAAATGGGGGCCATCAAGTTCTGGCACGAACACTCTCTGGCGACGCCCGCTCAACGGGAAGAAAAGAGGCAATTAGACGACTCCGTGAAAGCCAAGCAGGCCGAGGTGGTCGCCTTTATTGCCAAGGCGCGGGGGGATATTAAAGAGCAGGTGCAGACCCGTGCAGTGGATTATTTGGCGGCGGCGGCCACATTATCGGCTGAAAGCAAAGCGCCGGAGGTGGCGACTTTGGCCAAGGCGCTCCAGTTGCAGGCAGCAGTTTTAACGGGCTGTCGCAAGTTTTTGGAGACCCAGCCCGAGCAATCGATGTTCAAGGAGTGGCGGGAATTGGCAGCTAAACGAGATGCGGAAGGCGTGCGACTACACTACGGAGGGCTCTTCGCTGAGGCGCTCCGGACTAAGACGGGGCCGGTTTACGCCGCGCTGGTGGATGCCAAGGGGTTCCTCGCGTTGCCCGTCAAGGACGCCGATGTGTTCGACGCCGAAACGCTCGCCTCCATTGCTGAGATGCGCAAAGCCATAACGGCCCTTGAAGCCGGCCGCCCAGAATTACCCGCCGTTATGAGCGTTGCAGACTCGCGGATTTTACAGACGCTGCCCGTACATATCCGTGGAAGCTATCTTACCCTTGGCAAACCTGTGGAGCGTGGTTTCCCCGAGGTGATGAGGACAAGTTTCAGCAAGGCGATCCTTCCCGAAAAACAAAGCGGCCGACTGGAATTGGCCCGTTGGTTGGCCAGCGGCGAAAATCCCCTCACGGCGCGGGTGTTGGTAAACCGGGTGTGGCGCTGGCATTTTGGACAGGGAATAGTGAGTAGCACCGACAATTTTGGGATGGTCGGAGGCAAGCCGTCCCACCCCGAATTACTTGATTGGCTGGCTCGGAAGTTTGTGGAAAGCGGTTGGTCTATCAAGGAATTACACCGCCAAATCATGAACACGGCTGCGTACCAACAGGGCAGCAATATCAGTGTTTTTCCCGCTGACAAAGAGGATCCCCGACTTGTGGATCCCGAAAACCGGCTGTTATGGCGCGCGAATATCCAGCGCTTGGAGGCTGAGCAGATTCGCGACGCGATGCTGGCCACTTGCGATTGGCTGAGCCCTGAAATCGGAGGCAAAACCATCCTGCTGCGCAACCGGGAATTTGTTTTTAACCACACCAGCAAGGACGCCTCCACTTACGAGAGTCCCCGCCGGACGCTGTATCTCCCAGTCATCCGCAACCATCTGTATGACATGCTGGAACAGTTTGATTACCCGGACCCAACCATGCCCTCGGGTAGCCGCAACAGCACGGTCATCGCGCCCCAAGCGCTGATGATGATGAATGCCCCGGTGGTTCTGGAGGCCAGCAAACGCCTCGCCGATCGCTTAGCCAAACTGCCGGCAGAAGAACGCGTCGAACAGGCGTACGCTCTGCTTTTCGGGCGCCCGCCGCTGCAAGAAGAGGTTTCCGACGCGCTGCGGTGGATCCAAGAGTTTGGGCGTATCGAGAAACCAGAGCACGCTTGGGCGTTGTTTTGTCAGTCGTTGTTTGCGGCAAACGAGTTCATTTATTTGAGGTAAATTGTATGGATAACACCCCATTTCAGCCGCTCTCCCGTCGTACGCTGCTTCAGAGAAGTGCCGGCGGGTTCGGGTACCTTGCTCTGCAAGCGCTGCTGGCCAAAGAGACGGTGCAGGCGGCTCCAGAGAATCCGCTGGCTCCGAAGTCGGTGAAGTTTCCGGCGCGCGCCAAACGGGTGGTGTTTCTTTTCATGAAGGGCGGTCCGTCGCACGTGGACACTTTTGACCCAAAACCCTTGCTGCAACGGGACGATGGCAAGCCCTACCCGTTTGCGCAGCCCCGCGTGCAATTCGCCGCCACCGGGAAGTTGTTAAAGTCACCGTGGAGTTTTAAACAATACGGGGAGAGCGGTCTGCCGGTCAGTGAGCTATTCCCGAACGTGGCCCGCCACGTGGACGACCTTTGTGTTTTACGCTCGCTCCACGGCACCAATCCGGCGCATGGCGGGGCCTGCCTCAAATTGCATACCGGCAGCGACACCCAAGTGCGCCCCAGCATGGGCTCCTGGCTGCTGTACGGTCTTGGCACGGAAAACGAAAACCTGCCCGGATTCCTCACCATCTGCCCCACTTTCGCTCACGGCGGGGTGAATAATTGGGGAGCGGCATTTCTTCCCGCCTATTGCCAAGGAACCCCGATTGGAAATGCCAGCATACCTTCCGACAAGGCGTTGGTTCAGCACATTGTTAATTCCCAGACAGGCAGTGTGGCACAACGCAAACAGCTGGATTTTGTGGCAAAGCTCAACCACGAACATCTCGCGCTTTCCGGTCCAGACTTGGCGCTGGAGGGGCGCATCAATTCGTTTGAGTTGGCCTACCGGATGCAGAGTACTATGCCGGAGGCGCAGGATCTTAGCGGCGAGTCGGAGGCGACCAAACGGTTGTACGGGATGGATCAACCGATCACGGAGAATTTCGGTCGGCAGTGTCTCATGGCTCGGCGTTTTCTGGAGCGCGGCGTTCGGTTTGTGCAGGTCACCCACAGCGACGGTGAGGTGCAGTGGGATCAGCATGGCAACCTTTTTAAGGGACATAACAAAAACGCGTTGGAAGTCGACAAGCCCATTGCCGGTTTTTTGGAGGATCTCAAACAACGTGGTCTCCTGGAGGATACGCTGGTGATCTGGGGTGGCGAATTCGGCCGCACTCCTACCGCCCAAGGCAATGACGGTCGGGACCACAATCCCAACGGCTTCACGATGTGGATGGCCGGCGGTGGCGTGAAAAAAGGTTTCGCGTATGGCTCCACGGACGACTACGGCTACTTTGCTCAGGACGACAAAGTACATATCCACGATTTACACGCCACCATCCTGCACTTGCTGGGACTGGATCATGAAAAGCTCACCCACCGTTACGCGGGCCGTGATTTCCGGCTCACTGACGTGAGCGGCCACGTCGTCAAAGAGATTTTCGCCTGATGCTCTGCATTTCAGCAGACTCTCCCCTACTCCCCCCATGACCCTCCTTCACCAAACCGCCAAGCCTGTGGGCGCCGGGCCAGAGAGTTCTAGGCGCTCTTCTGCTTGGAAGTGGTGGGTCACCGGCCTGCTTCTGCTGGCGACGATGATCAATTACATGGATCGGGTGACACTTGCCGGAGCTTCGGTAAGCGTGACCGGCGAACTTGGCCTGAGCGAACTTCAGTACGGAAACCTGGAGTTGGCTTTCGGTTGGGCTTTCGCAGGCGGCTCGCTGGTGTTCGGTTTTCTCGCCGATCGATTGCGGATTTATTATTTGTATCCGGCGGTTCTTGTGGGTTGGTCTCTGATGGGGATTGCGGCTGGATGGTCGCATGGGTTTGAGGGCCTTTTGCTATGTCGGACGTTGCTGGGATTTTTTGAAGCCGGTCACTGGCCCTGTGCGTTGAAGACAACCTTTGCACTGTTGGATGAAAAGGATCGGACCATGGGCAACAGCGTGCTGCAAAGCGGCGCATCGCTCGGCGCTATCATTACGCCTCAGATCATGAAGTGGCTCATGACGGAGCAGCCCGGTTCCTGGCGCACCACCTTTATTGCCGTGGGCGCCGTGGGATTTTTCTGGGTGATCTTGTGGTTTCTCTGCCTCCGGCCCAGAGATCTGGAAAAGTTGCCTACACCGGATGAAAAGCCTTCAGACAAAGGAGCCACTGTGGGACTAGGCACCATTTTGGTGAGCGGCCGATTTTGGGCGGTGGCCCTGCTCATCATGGGGGCGCAGACGGTTTGGCATATTTACCGGGTGTGGCTGATGAAGTTTTTGGCAACCGGGCGCGGTTACGAGGAACGGGCGGCGCTGGACTTCAATTCGGTTTACTTCGTGGCCACGGATGTCGGGTGCCTTGTCGCCGGGGCTGTTTCGCTGTGGTTGATTCGCCGATATAGTTCTTCCGCCCACGATGCGCGGCGGACGGTCTACACTGGGGCGTGTGTGCTCACATCCTTGAGCGTGCTTCTGCCATGGTTGAACAAAGGCTGGCCGCTGCTCGCCACGTTGCTGCTTATTGGAGCGGGCGCACTCGCGCTGTTTCCGTGCTATTACAGCTTTGTCCAAGAACTCTCACCCTCGCACGTCGGGCGGCTTACCGGGCTGCTGAGTCTGTGGGTGTGGGGAGTCACTTCGCCGTTGCACAGCGCCTTCGGGGTTTTGATCGATCGCACGCATAGCTACGACGCCGGACTGCTCCTCGCTGGGTTGGCTCCGTGGCTGGGGGTTTTCGCCATGAAATTCCTGTGGCGCAAAGACGAAGTTACACCCGCATAAACGCCCGTTAAAAACTCATGCTCACCGACGCCTCACGCCTTCAGGATTTTCCGGCCCTCACCGGGATGACGTATCTTAATTCCGCCGCTGAAAGTATTCCGCCGCTTTGCACCGGAAGGGCCATAGAGGCTTACTGGCATGACAAGCTGCTTGGAATGAAGGGCCGCGACGGACACTTCGCCCAGGTGGAAGCGTGTCGGGAGATCAGCGCGAAGATGCTCGGGTTGCAGCTTTCCGAGGTGTCGTTTTGCTCGTGCAGTTCGGAGGCTTACAACCTTCTCGCCACCGCGCTGCAGCTTGGAGTGACGGATGAAGTGGTTGTCACGGACCTTGATTTTCCGGCGGGAGTATCGCCATGGTTACGGGCGGCGAATCCGCCCGTTTTAAGGCTTTGGAAGTCGGTGGAAGGGGCTTTGGAGCCGGCGGATCTCGCGCCTTTGCTCAATGAACACACGCGACTGGTGCAGGTTTCGCTAGTGAGTTTTTACAATGGACACCGAATCGCGTGGCCATCGTTTCGGGACACTGTTCGGCGGCTGGCTCCCAATGCGCTTATCTCAGTGGACATCACCCAGGCGTTGGGGCGTGTGGTGCTCGACTGTCAGGACGCGGACATTCTCATTTCCAGCACGCACAAGTGGACGCTGGGTATCCACGGCGGATGCATCATCGGCGTGCCAACGGGCAGCGCCTCGCGTCTGACCACACAGGCGGGAGGCTGGCTGCACTTGGAAAATGCGTTCGCAGCGGATCGCTTCGAGCGCGCGGTAACGCGTACGGGCGCGGCAAGCTTTTCAGTTGGCATGCCAAATTTTATCGCGCTTTACGCCTTGAATGCATCCCTGCGTTACGTTGATGCCGTCGGGGTGGGTGCGATCGCCACCTACGCGGACCCGCTAGTGGCCGTGGCGGAAGTCAGCCTGCGCGAACTCGGGATCCAGCCCATGTGCCGCTGGAACGGCACCGGCATTCTGGCCTTTCAGCACCCCAGAAGCGCGGAAATTCACGCGGCCTTGGAACGGGAAAGTGTTCACGTAATGCACAATGCGGGCCGCATCCGCATCGCCGTTCACGGTTACAACACGGAGGCAGACATCCTTCGCTTTCTGAAGGTGTTACGCCCGTTACTCGCAAGCAGTGACTCGCTGTAAATTTTTTCTACTCCGTCATGAGCGACCTGATTACCACCCTGGCGGATCTAATTCGACTCAACACCGTCAACCCTGCTTACGGCGACGGCGGTAGCGAGGCAAACGCGGCGCCTTTACTGCGGGAGTTTTTTAATCGCCGAGACATCGAAACGATTGACCAAGAGGTATTCCCAGGCCGCCACAACATTCTTGCGCGGTTGCCCGGTAGGAGCCAAAGACGCCTGATTCTTGAGGCGCACACGGACACGGTTTCCATTAAGGGAATGAGTATTCCGCCCTTCGAGCCCACTTTGCGCGACGGCCGCATATACGGTCGGGGCGCGGTGGATGACAAGGCGGGTCTGGCTGCGATGATGCATGCGTTGGCTTCCATTAAGGCCGACGGTCTGGTGCCCGCCTGCGAAGTGCTGTTCGCTGCTGTGGTTGACGAAGAGTTTAGTTATCGGGGGGTGGTGAAATTGTGTGACGGACTGCAGGCCGAGGCGGCCATCGTGGCGGAACCCACGGAGTTGAGGGCTGTCATCGCCAGCAAAGGCGTTTTGAGGTTGCGGGTGATCACCACGGGAAAAGCGGCCCACAGCGCAAAGCCGCATCTGGGTAACAACGCCATTTCACATATGTCGCGGCTCGTGCTGGCTCTTGAGCAGGAGAACAAGGATCTCGCCGCCGTGACCCATCCGCTACTAGGTTCGCCGACGGTTAGCGTGGGCGTCATTGCTGGGGGAGTGCAGGTGAATTCGGTGCCGGATCGGTGTGCCATCGAGCTGGATCGTCGCCTGATGCCGGGTGAAAGTGCCGCCGGAGCGCTGGAGCAGTACCATCTGATGCTCAAACGGTTGGCGCAGGAGCACCCGGGGTTCGAGGCTTACATTGAAGCACCGCCTTTGTTGGTGGACGAGGCGCTGGACACTCCAGCGGACGCTGCGGTTGTGCGTTGTGCACAGGGCGTGCTGCGCGGGCTGGGGCTGGATGCCGACGTTTGCGGCGTGCCCTTCGGGAGCGATGCGAGCAAGCTTTCCCGAGCGGGTATTCCCACCATCGTTTTCGGGCCGGGGAGCATTGATCAGGCGCACTCTATTGACGAGTATGTCGAGGTTGCGCAGGTGGAACAAGCTGCCGCATTTTACCGTCAGTTTATCCTCGATTATTCCTAAAAACTCCTTGCCCGACTGCCCCCAGAACCCAGAACCCAGAACCCAGAACCCAGAACCCAGAACTCAGAACTCAGAACTCAGAACTCAGTGAGATTTTACCCGAGTGTCTGTCCCCTGCGCTGTTCTCGCCCGATAGAATATTGGTTCGCGTTTCGGAAAACTCGAGGAGTGCATCCGCAGTTCTTCTTAAATACCTCATTAAAGCTACTTAGACTTTGAAATCCGGAAGCATGTGCGAGCTCGATCACGGGGGCTTTTGTAGTGATGAGGAGGCGTTGTGCGTGAGTGATCCGGTGCTGGATGATAAATTCCGTGATGGTGATCCCGAAAGCTTTGCGGAACAGACCCATCGCGTAATTGGGATGTAGCCCAACGGCCTTCGCAATGCCCTCGGAAGTGAGCGGTTCCTGGTAATGCTGCGCGATATAGCAAGCGAGTTGGTCGGCTCGGCTGAGATTGGAATGGGGGTCAATCGCCTGCGTTTCCTGGAGCACCGGTAGGTGAGCTGTTACGGAAATGCGGAGCAGCAGAGCCTGAATCTCCCTGAAGACGGCTTTTTCGCGGAATGGATTCTCCGATGTCATATCTTGAATCCATTGTTCGAATTGGCAGGAGACATCCTTGGAAACATTCGGATCGGAGATGACTTCCCCTTTCAGGATCGAGGAGACGAAATTCGGAGGTAATTCGGAGTGTAAGAACCAGTCCAGCGGCAATGTTGCTACGTAATAAGGGAGGGGATTTTCCATCGCCACGATCTGGTGCGGTACCCCCGCCCAAAATAGGGAGAAGGTTCCTGCCCCTAGTGTTAAACGCCTTCCCCCGATGAGATAAGTGATGGAGCCTGATCGGAGGAGATTGACTTCAATTTCGTTATGCCGATCCGGTCTGCTCATCACGGTGGGCTCCCAAAGGACACAGGTAAACCCGTAGGGGGCGAAATCAGAACGGTGTGTGTCGAA
>Ga0209597_1001957_pt1 | contig 13191 bp, 9 predicted proteins | sample M_140625_MF_Meta_FD_187316 | JGI IMG/M metagenome (GOLD analysis project Ga0209597, IMG submission 187316) | Freshwater microbial communities from Lake Montjoie, Canada to study carbon cycling - M_140625_MF_MetaG (SPAdes) (version 2) | ecosystem: Environmental > Aquatic > Freshwater > Lake...
CCATGAAATTTTTGGAGGTAGAATATACCAAAGGCTTGCCTGGTAAATGTTCGTTACGGCCACTAATTGTAATCAATTCTTTTTCTAATAATTTTTGGATAGAGTAATCGCTATTCACTCCTCTAATTGCTTCCACTTCCCCTTTAGTAATAGGTTGTTTGTAAGCAATAATTGCTAAAGATTCTAAAGCTGCATTGGATAGACGCTTTAAAAATTTATCACCATTCAATTGTGCAATGGTTTTATGAAAATCAGGCTTTGTTAAAAATTGCCAGCCGCCTCCGCTTTGTTTTAATTCAAAAGGATAAAATTCGGTACTGTATTTTTCTTGAATACCATTTAAGGCACTATCCACTTGGTCTAAACTAATACGCTCTTCTAAAAATCCAAAAGCATTATTAATAAGCTCGGTAATATCGTTCGCATTTAATGCTTTTTCACTTGCAAAAATAAGCGCTTCAATATGAGGTATAATTTGACTAATTTCCATAATAATTGGGTCTTAACCGTTTAAGGCAGCAGCACCACTTACAATTTCCGTTAATTCGGTTGTAATAGCAGCTTGACGTGCACGGTTATATGATAATTTCAATGATTTTAATAATTCGTTTGCATTTTCACTTGCCTTATCCATCGCTGTCATTCTTGCACCATGCTCACTGGCATTAGCATCTAGTACTGCTTTAAATAATTGGGTGTTTAAAATTTTCGGCATTAGTTCTGCAACCAACACTTCTTTATGCGGCTCAAAAATAAAATCTGTTTTTTTCTTATCTCCTTTTTTAGCAAAAGTGGGTATAGGTAAAAAAGGCTCTGCTGTTGGTAATTGTGTTCCAGCATTTTTAAACTCGCTATAAATTACTTCTATTGCATCAAACTCTTTATTAGCAAATGCAGTCATCGCCGCCTTGGCAGCTAATTGCACATTTTCAAATTTCAAGTTCAAGAAAATATCTTTATAGTCGGCATTTGTTTTGTGTCCTGTCTTTGTTAAACTTTCATATCCTTTCTTACCAATATTCCAAATTGTAATATTTTTATTTGCGTATTTTTCTGCAATAGTAGTCTTTGCTAATTTTACTAAGTTGGCGTTGTATCCACCACACAATCCTCTATCAGAAGTTATTACAATTAATAACACATTGTTGATGGGTCTTGTTTCAGCTAAAGATAAATTCATATCACCATCCAAGCTTCCAATAATATTGCTTAACATTTCTTGTAGCTTGCGCGTGTAGGGTCTCATTTGTGTGATCGCATCCTGCGCACGGCGTAATTTTGCAGCACTAACCATTTTCATAGCTTTGGTTAACTGCTGTGTACTTTGCGTACTTTTTATCCTATTTCTTACTTCGTTTAATTGACCTGCCATAGCATTATTTAGTTTCTGATGTTCAAGTGGAAGCCTGGTAAAATTGTAGGCCTCCAAAGGCGAGCAAAGGTATCATTTTTTCGTCCATTTTTCAATTTTAAGGCCATTCATGTTAATTTTTATATTGGGACCCCCTTAAAACCCTCAAACTCACACCAATTACTTAACTTTGGCACGCCTATTGAGTATAGGAAATAACACAATTATCAAGCAGGAATATGTTGCAAATTATAAGTAAATTATTTGGGGGTTCGAAAAGCGAAAAAGACGTTAAGAAAATAGACCATTTAGTGGCTGTTATTAATGGCCATTTTGATAGCTATAAAACCCTCAGTAACGACGAATTAAGGGCTAAATCGACCGAATTTAAGGCTAGAATAAAAGCCTATGTAAGTGAAACGGACGCTCAAATTGAATCCCTACAAACCGAGGCCGAGGCACTTCCTACCAGCGATTTTATGGGTAGAGATACCCTTTATGAGCAAGTTGACGCTCTTAAGAAACAAAAAGATACGACTTTGGAAAAGGTGCTTTGGGACATTTTGCCAGAAGCCTTTGCGGTTGTAAAAGAAGCAGCACGCAGGTTTACAGAAGAGGAAGAGTTAATCGCCACTGCAACCCAGCTTGACAGGGATTTGTCTGTCAAAAAGGAATATATTAATATAAAAGCAGACCAATCGGTCTTCCAAACAACTTGGAAAGCTGCAGGTACTCCCATTACTTGGAATATGGTCCATTATGATGTGCAGTTATTAGGTGGTATAGTGCTGCATCAAGGGAAAATTGCCGAAATGTCAACCGGTGAGGGTAAAACTTTGGTATCTACATTACCAGCTTACTTAAATGCATTAGCAGGAGAAGGAGTGCATATAGTTACAGTGAACGACTACTTAGCTAAAAGAGATAGTGAATGGAATGGAACTTTATTTGAGTGGTTAGGCGTTACAGTAGATTGTATCGACAAGCATCAGCCTAACTCCGAAGAACGTCGCAATGCATATCGCGCCGACATTACTTATGGAACAAACAATGAATTTGGGTTTGATTATTTAAGAGACAATATGGTGCATACTCCAGGAGAAATGGTGCAACGTAAACATCATTACGCTATGGTGGATGAGGTGGATAGTGTGTTAATTGATGATGCGCGTACTCCATTAATTATTTCTGGTCCCATTGGACACCAAACTGGAGAGCAACAATTTTTTGAATTGAAACCAAGAATTGAAAAGTTGGTGGAGATGCAAAAGAAAACAGTGAATCAATTTTTAATTGAAGCAAAAAAGAAAATTGCAGAAGGCAACGACGATCCTAAAGATGGTGGAAAGGCTTTATACAGTGCCTTTAGAGGATTGCCTAAGAACAGTGCTATTATTAAATATTTAAGTGAGCCAGGAATAAGAGTAAAGTTGCAAAAGTCTGAAAATTATTATTTAGCAGATCAGCAAAGAGAAATGCCGCATGTAGATGAAGATTTGTTTTTTCATATTGACGAGAAAAATAATTCAGTAGAATTGACTGATAAAGGCTTGCAATTAATTACGAAGCAAGGAGAAGATCCGAATTTCTTTTTACTGCCAGACATTAGTGTGGTATTGAATGCGATTGATCAAAATGCAAATTTACAAGCCGAAGAAAAATTACAACAAAAAGAAACCATCATAACTGAGTACAGTATTAAGGCCGATCGTATTCACACGGTAAATCAATTATTGAAGGCGTATACTTTATTTGATAATGACGTAGAATATGTAGTTATAGAAGGACAAGTAAAAATTGTCGATGAGCAAACGGGTCGTATTATGGAAGGTCGTCGTTATTCTGACGGTTTACATCAAGCCATTGAAGCAAAAGAAAACGTAAAAATTGAAGCTGCTACACAAACCTATGCGACTATTACCTTGCAGAACTTTTTTAGAATGTACCATAAGCTAGCAGGTATGACAGGTACAGCGGAAACAGAAGCTTCTGAATTTTGGAGCATCTATAAATTAGATGTGGTTTCTATCCCTACCAATATTCCAGCTATTAGAAAAGACGAACAAGATTTAGTATATAAAACTAAGCGTGAAAAATTAGGAGCTGTTATAGAAGCGATTGTTGATTTAAGAGAAAAAGGACGTCCTGTATTATGCGGAACTACTTCAGTGGAAGTAAGTGAATTGTTAAGCAGAATGTTGCGTCAACAAAATATTCCACACAATGTATTGAATGCGAAACAGCATGCACGTGAAGCGCAAGTAGTTGCAGAAGCGGGTTTAACTGGTGCAGTAACTATTGCAACTAATATGGCAGGTCGAGGAACAGATATTAAATTAAGTCCAGAAGTAAAAGCTGCAGGCGGTTTGGCTATATTAGGAACAGAGCGTCATGAATCTCGTAGAGTAGATAGACAACTACGTGGTCGTGCAGGAAGACAAGGGGATCCGGGATCTTCTCAATTTTTTATATCATTGGAAGATGATTTAATGCGCATGTTTGGAAGTGAGCGAATTGCAAAAGTGATGGACTTTGCTGGTTACAAAGAAGGTGAAGTTATTCAACATAGCATGATAACAAAATCTATTGAAAGAGCGCAGAAAAAAGTAGAGGAAAATAACTTTGGTGTTAGAAAGCGTTTGTTGGAATATGATGATGTGATGAATAAGCAAAGAACTGTTATCTATAAGAAAAGAAATCATGCTTTGTTTGGAGAAAGATTGGCATTAGATTTAGACAATGCGTTTTATCAAGTGATAGAGGGCATGGTGGTTTCTCATAAAATTAATAACGATTACGAGTCTTTGAAATTAGCCTTAATTGTACAAACAGGATTCGATACTAAAATTACTGCAGATCAATTTAAATCAACAAATGATGCAGAATTAGTAGAGATGGTTTATCAAGAAGCGATTGCGCATTATGAGTACAAGAAAAAGAGTATAATGCAAGAAAGTATTCCTGTATTCAAAAATATTAGAAAAAATCAAGGAAGTCATATTGAAAATGTAATTGTACCAGTAGGGGATGGCAAAATAGCCTATAATGTTTTAGTGAACTTAGATAAAAATGTAAGTACAGAAGGAGCTACATTGGCATCACAAGCAGAGAAGTCAATTGCATTAAGCTTTATTGATGATGCTTGGAAAGAACATTTAAGAGCGATGGACGATTTAAAACAATCGGTACAAACAGCTACTTACGAACAAAAAGATCCATTGGTTATTTATAAAATGGAAGCCTTTGAATTGTTTAGAAAAATGGATTTAGAGATCAATCAAAAATTAGTTCAATTTTTATGTCATGCACATTTACCCTTAGAAGATGCGGTAAAAGAAGGGCGTCAACAAAAAACAGACTTGAGTAAATTAAGTGCTAATAGAACCGAAGAAACTGGAGAGAATGCATATCACGATCCAAGTGATATTAAACAATCTCCTATTCAAGTAGGTCCTAAGACAGGACGCAATGATCCTTGTCCTTGCGGTAGTGGAAAAAAATTCAAAGCCTGTCATGGAAAAGATGTCGCTTAATAAATATATAGACCATACTGTTTTAAAACCTACTTGTTTGGTATCGGATATTGAAAAATTATGCGCCGAAGCGAAGCAATATGATTTTGCAGCAGTATGCGTACCTCCCCATTTTGTAAAATTGGCAAAAGAAAAACTTCTAGGTAGCGATGTAAAAGTGACTACTGTTATAGGTTTCCCTTTTGGATACAGTGCTACCGAAGCAAAGATTGCTGAAATTATTTTAGCCATGGTGGATGGTGCCGATGAATTAGATGTAGTTGCGAATATCTCTGCCATCAAAAATGGAGATTGGTCGGCGATTGCTGATGAGATAAATCATATCATGCCTATTATCAGATCTAAAGGTAAAGTAGTAAAAATAATAATTGAGTCAGGTGTATTAACCGATGATGAAATAATTAAGTGTTGCGATATTTATGGAATAGCGGGTATCGATTATTTAAAAACATCTACTGGTTACGCAGAAAAAGGAGCAAGTGTAGAAGCTGTTGCCTTATTTAGAAAACATTTACCTGAGCTTGTTCAAATTAAAGCTTCTGGGGGCATTCGAGATTACGCGACTGCTAAATTAATGATTGATGCAGGTGCTACTCGTATTGGTTGTAGTGCAGGTGTCGCTATCGTTAGTGGCTCCATTACTGATAATGTAAAAAGTAATTATTAACTTTACTTGTATCATGCTGTTAGAAAAAATAAAATCATTAGCCAAGCAATATCAAGCAGAAAACGTTTCTACGCGCAGGCACTTACATGCGCATCCTGAATTAAGTTATCAAGAATTTGAAACCTGCAAATATGTGCAAGCACAATTAACAGCAATAGGGATACCCTTTACCGTTATTGCTACCACGGGCGTGCTAGGAATCATAGAAGGAAAAAATCCAAGCAAACGTATTATAGCACTTCGTGCAGATATGGACGCGCTTCCAATTATTGAAGAAAATAAAGTGGACTACATTTCTACCAAAGAGGGAGTGATGCATGCATGCGGTCACGATGTGCACACAACTATATTATTAGGGGCTGCAAAAATTTTATGGTCTTTGCGTGGTGAATTCGAAGGCACTATTAAATTATTATTTCAACCAGGTGAAGAAAAAAATCCAGGCGGGGCTAGTTATATGATTCGTGACGGTGCTTTGAAAAACCCAGTACCACAGGGTATTATAGGTTTGCATGTTCATCCAGGTTTGAATCATGGCAAATTAAGTTTTAGAAAAGGACGTGTTATGGCTAGTGCCGATGAATTATATGTTTCTATTAAAGGTCCAGGAGGACATGCTGCTACACCGCATCAAACGGTGGATACTGTTTTAGTGGCAGCACAATTAATTACGAGTTTGCAAACTATTATTTCTCGCAATCGTGATCCACAAAATCCTTCCGTGTTATCTATTTGTTCTATTCATGGAGGCAACACTACTAATGTAATTCCTAGTGAAGTAAAATTAATGGGCACTTTTAGAGCCATGGATGAAGTGTGGCGTTTTAAAGCACATGAATTAATGATGCAACAAGCAAAAGGGTTGGCCATTGCAACCGGTGCTGAAATAGATTTTAGAGTAGATGTTGGTTATCCTACAGTTGATAACGAACCTGTAATTACAGAAGCTGCTTGGAAATTAGCAGATGTTTATATGGGAGCCGCTCATGTGGAAGAAACAGAGAAGCGCATGGGTGCGGAAGATTTTGGTTACTATTCTCAAGTAATACCTGGTTGCTTTTTTAGATTAGGGGTACGTAACGAAGCAGCAGGTATTATACATAATGTACATACACCGCATTTCAATATAGATGAAGCTGCCATTGAAAACGGGGTGGGTATGATGGCCTGGTTGGGCACGCAATTATTTGCATAAAGCACTATATTTCAACAATATATATTACAAAAATCTCGTTTTGTATTTATTCAGTAGCTTTGTCTAACTTGAAAACTAACATTCGTTATAAATTTATTACATGTCGAATAAAGAAAATCTAAGAAAAGAACAGGCTTTAGAATACCATGCCAGCGGCAGACCAGGTAAAATTGAAGTCGTTCCCACAAAGGAAGCAAAAACACAAAAGGATTTATCCCTAGCGTATAGCCCAGGTGTTGCCATTCCATGTACGGAGATAAAAAATAATCCTGCAGATGTATTTAAGTATACTGCGAAAGGAAATTTAGTAGGTGTTATTACCAATGGAACAGCGGTTTTAGGATTAGGAAATATTGGACCCTTAGCAAGTAAGCCAGTGATGGAAGGGAAGGCGGTACTTTTCAAAATTTTTGCAGACATTGATGTTTTTGATATTGAAATAAATGAAACAGATCCAGATAAATTTGTAGCCATTGTAAAATCATTGGAACCCACTTTTGGTGGCATTAACTTGGAAGATATCAAAGCACCAGAGTGTTTTTATATTGAACAAAAGTTAAAAGAGACAATGTCTATTCCTGTTATGCATGATGATCAACATGGCACGGCGATTATTAGTAGTGCAGCATTGTTGAATGCATTAGAATTACAAAAGAAAAAAATTGATAAAGCAAAATTCGTAGTGAGTGGTGCAGGTGCGGCCGCCATGGCTTGTATTAAATTATATGTTGCATTAGGTGCGAAGTATGAGAATTTTATTTTGTTTGATAAAGATGGCGTATTACATACAGGAAGAACCGATTTAGGAGAAGATAGAAAACCATTTGCAATCAAAGCAGAAAATATGACATTGGTACAAGCTTTTAAAACAGCCGATGTGTTTTTAGGGTTGAGTGTGGGAAATATTGTTACTTCCGAGATGGTAGGTTCTATGCCAAAAAATCCTATTGTATTTGCTTTAGCCAATCCTGATCCAGAAATTGATTATGATGCAGCTACTGCAGTAAGAAAAGATATTATCATGGCAACGGGCAGATCTGATTTTCCTAATCAGGTGAATAATGTGCTAGGATTCCCTTACATATTTAGAGGAGCATTAGATGTTCGTGCTAAATCAATTAATGAAGCCATGAAATTGGCGGCAGTAAATGCATTAGCGGAATTAGCAAAATCGGCTGTGCCTGATGCAGTGAACATGGCTTATAATCAACAGAACTTATGTTTTGGTCCAGAATATATTATTCCAAAACCATTAGACCCAAGATTGTTAAGCACTTTAGCGCCAGCGGTGGCAAAAGCAGCAGTAGCATCGGGTGTGGCGCAACAGCCCATTTCTAATTGGGACGAATATGAATTACAATTAAACAAGCGTTTAGGTTTAGACAATCAATTAATGCGTTTAATAAGTAATAAAGCACGCCGTGATCCAAAACGTTTAGTATTCTCTGATGCCGAAAATGTTAAAATATTAAAAGCAGCAAGTATCGTATACGATGATGGTATTGCTTATCCTATTTTGTTAGGTAATGAAACTAGAATCAAAAATATAGCAGAAGCGAATAATATTGACATTAGTGATTTACCTATTATTGATGTTAGAAGTGATGAGATGGAAGAGAAAAGAGAATTTTTCGGTTCTATCTTATTTCAAAAAAGACAACGCAAAGGCATTAATAAATACGAGAGCTTAAAATTAATGCGTACGCAAAATTATTTTGGAGCCATGATGGTGGAAACAGGCGAAGCGGATGCAATGTTGTCTGGCTTAACAAGAAATTATACAGATGGTATTAAACCTGCATTACATATTATAGGTACAGAAGAAGGCGTCAAGAAAATTGCAGGTATGTATTTGTTGTTGACTAAAAAGGGTCCTTTATTTTTAGCGGATACAACGGTGAATATTAATCCGAATGCAGAAGAGCTGGCTGATATTGCATTATTAGTAGCAAAAGAAGTACGTAATTTTAATATGGAGCCAAGAATTGCCATGTTAAGTTATTCGAATTTTGGAAGCAGTGATACCCCTGAAGCACAAATGATGGCAGAGGCAACTAGAATTATTAAACAACGTAATCCTTCCTTGATAGTAGATGGCGAAATGCAAGGAATTATGGCATTTAATAAAGAAATATTAAAAGAGAATTATCCGTTTAGCGATTTAGTAGATGCGCAGGTGAATGTGTTAATATTCCCGAATTTAACAGCAGGTAATATTGCTTACCATTTATTAAAAGAAATAGGTGGAGTGGATATTATTGGTCCTATTTTGTTAGGATTAAAGAAACCAGTGAATGTATTACAACTTGGCTCTGGCGTAAGAAATATTATCAATATGGCTACTGTGGCGGTAGTAGATGCACAGTTAAAAACAAGGGTGGATACCGACATGGAAGTTCAAAGAGTAAGTTGGTGGAAGCGTATGAAAAAGAGAAAGAAATAGGCTATTTTTGTGGTATGAATATTTTCACTCATTTTGGCAACTATCTTTTAATGTTAAAGGGGATGTTCACATCTGCCGAAAACAAAAAAATGTTTTGGAATGAGTATATCAAACAATGTGTTGATATTGGGTTCGGATCCTTGCCCATTGTTATTATTATTTCCTTTTTTTTAGGTGCAGTTATTACAGTTCAAACTGCTGCACAGTTTGTAAATCCATTAATTCCTATAACTACCATTGGTATTGTGGTTCGTGATGGTATGTTATTAGAATTTGCTCCTTCTTTTTTAAGTATTGTTTTAGCAGGTGTGGTAGGAAGTAAGATTGCCAGTGAATTAGGAAATATGCGCATCAGTGAGCAAATAGACGCACTTGAAATTATGGGGATCAATACAAAGAACTATTTAATCTTACCTAAGATTTTAGCTTCCTTTACCATGGTACCCATATTAGTGGGAATATCGGCTGTGATTGGTGTTTGGGGTGGTTATTTTGTGGGCGGGCTTACTGGTTCAGTTGCTCCTGAAATTTTTATTATGGGTATCAGGAAAGGTTTTGATGCACATTATGTAACAATTGCCTTTTATAAATCGTTTATATTCTCATTTATTATAAGCACAGTGCCTTGTTATTTTGGTTACAATGTAAAAGGTGGGGCACTAGAAATTGGTAAAGCAGGCACGCAGTCGGTGGTGGTAAGTTGTATACTTATTCTCATTGCCGATTATTTAGTAGCTGCCATTGCTATTTAAGTTAACTTAGTAGAACAAATTTATAGAATGAAAATAAGCTTTCATGGCGCTGCCAGAACCGTTACAGGATCCAAACATTTAGTGCAGTTAGATAATGGCGAAAATTTTTTATTAGACTGCGGATTGTTTCAAGGAATGGGTAGAGACACCGATTCGTTGAATGCTAGTTTTGGCTTTGATGCCACTAAAGTAAATTTTGTTATTTTATCTCATGCACATATAGACCACTCTGGCTTACTTCCTAAATTATCCAAAGAAGGCTTCAAAGGAAATATTTATTGCACACCAGCCACCAAGGCGCTTACAGAAATTTTATTGGAAGACTCTGCCATGATACAAAGAGACGATGCTAAGTATGGCAATAAGCGCAGAGCTAGACAGGGCCTGCCTCCTATTGAACCCTTGTATGATATGGATGATGTAAATATTGTATTACCACTTTTAACCATTGTTGAATACAATCAGCCCACTAAAATTTCTAATTCAGTAGAATTATTATTTACCGATGCTGGTCATATTATTGGAAGTGCTGCCGTTAGTTTAAAAATTAAAGAAGGGGGTGAAACTAAAACACTTACATTTAGTGGCGATGTAGGAAGGTATCGCGATATGATTTTGCGTTCACCTGCTACTTTCCCTCAAGCAGATACCATTATTATTGAAAGCACTTATGGAGATAAACTACATGACCTTATTCATACCACACCCGATGATATATTAAAGTGGATTGAAAAAACCTGTGTGGAGCAAAAAGGAAATTTAATTATTCCAGCATTTAGTGTAGGTAGGACTCAAGAAATTTTATTTGAACTGAATCAATTGTCTTTAGAAAAAAAATTACCTCATATTCCTGTGTATGTAGATAGTCCATTAAGTATTGAAGCCACTGATGTAGTTAAAATGTTCCCAAAATATTTTAATCAAAAAATACAGAAAGTATTAGAAGTAGATGACGATCCATTTGATTTTGAAGGCTTGCGTTATATAAAGACGGTGGAAGAAAGTAAAGCATTGAATGAGGACCTGCATCCTAAGGTAATTATATCTGCTTCAGGCATGGCCGATGCGGGAAGGGTAAAGCACCATATCAAAAATAATATCAGCAATCCTAAGAATACTATTTTATTAGTAGGTTATTGTGAGCCACATTCTTTGGGTGGAAGATTAATGAATGGCGCTAAGGTAGTAAAGATATATAGTGAAGAATATCCTGTGATTGCTACGGTAGGTTCTATCAGAAGTATGAGTGCGCATGCCGATTACGAGGATTTAATGCAATTTTTAGGTTGCCAAAGTCCTGATTTAGTGAAACAAATATTTGTAGTACATGGCGAGGCCGAAGTGCAGGATCATTTTGCAGAAAGGTTGCGTAAGAAAGGATTCAAAGAGGTAATTGTTCCTGAAATGCATGAGACGGTGTCAATTGTATAATTAGATGCTTAATTATAAAAGCGCTAAAATAAAGTTTGCGGCGTGAATATTTTGTACTCTACTTTTTCACAAGGGGTAGGGCTTTGTTGGAAATTCTTTGCTACGGTATAAGCCTTCATTTTGTTATCCTCTATTTGATATTTAGCTAATTCAATAATTTGAGCCTCACTTAAATTATCATTTACCCAAGCATTGGCTGCATCTTCTTCTAAAATGGTGGGCATTCTTTTTTTGACATTGTGAATCTTACTCATTAAGCCATTGGCTTCAGTGGTAATAATACCAAAGCTATTTTTAGTTTCTCCAGTATTTTGGTTGGTCCAAGTATTCCAAACACCCGCTATATAAAAAATAGGTTTTTCATTCAATGAAATACAATGCGGATATTTTTCTTTTTCAATTTGTTGCCATTCAAAAAAATGAGAGGCCAAAACCAAGCATCTATTTGTATGAATAGTAGACTGTGCTACTTTGTTTGTGAGTATGGTTTCGGATTTAATATTTAGGGTGGTATATTTTTTTCTCGATTCTGTTAATTCTTTTTCATTACGAACCCAATTAGGAATTAGTTCCCAATGCATTAATCCTGGCCTCAAGGTTTTCTCCTTAAAAATTACCGGCCATTGGTCATAGGCAAAGCCAGATTGAACTGGAATGTCAATAGCATCCAAATCCAATACAGTGTTCCCTATTTTAATAGTCTGCTTTTTAGGTATTTTAATGCCAATAACGTAACACATAGTAATACAAAGATAGAAGAATTTTTTTCCTAAATATTGAACAAAAACGTCCTTGGTTTTGTTAAAATATAAAAAACAGATATGCATTCTCAAGTAGCTTTATTGAATAAAAAAATTGCCCCAGTGAGGGCTCAACTTTTAGCACATTCGGTATATTCAAAAATTAACAATTTGGAAGGGCTAAAAAATTTCACACAATACCATGTTTTTGCTGTTTGGGATTTTATGAGCTTATTAAAGTCTCTTCAAATTGTATTGACAAGTGTGCAACTCCCTTGGGTTCCAGTGGGTACGGCCAATACTAGGTATTTAATTAATGAAATAGTGTTAGGTGAGGAATCTGATGTGGATGAACACGATAATAGAGTTAGTCATTTTGAATTATATGTAAAGGCAATGCGTCAAATGGGCGCTACCACCAATTTTATAGATGCTTTACTGCATGAGCTATCAATTAGTCAATCTATTGAAATGGCTATTGAGCAAACGGACTTGCCAACACAAGTAAAATCATTTTTACAATATACCTTTGAAATTGCACAGCATGCACCCTTGCACGTAAAAGCAGCGGTATTTACTTTTGGCAGGGAAGATTTAATCCCAGACATGTTTACTGAAATTTTAAATAAAATTTATGCGGATCATCCTGATCAAGTTTCCACCTTCAAGTATTATATAGAAAGGCATATCGAAGTGGATGGCGGACATCATAGTCATCTGGCTTTAGAAATGGTGGCTGAGTTATGTGGAAATGATACTGCTAAATGGGAGGAGGCGACTAATGCGTCATTGAAAGCATTAGAAATGAGGGCACTTCTATGGGATGTAATTTTTGAAAGTATAACGGATTAGTTTTTTCATTAATTTCAATTAAAATACAGTACAATATGTTGCATTCAATTGGCACTTGTTTATGGTTTGATGGAAAAGCAAAAGAAGCGGCTCATTTTTATAAAGAAGTTTTTGGCGAGGTAGTCATTCTTTCTGAAAACCCCATGGCAGTGGTTTACAATATATTTGGTCGCCGTTTTATGAATTTAAATGGCGGTCCAGGCTACCCAATTAATCCATCCATTTCT
>Ga0209597_1001958_pt1 | contig 13190 bp, 14 predicted proteins | sample M_140625_MF_Meta_FD_187316 | JGI IMG/M metagenome (GOLD analysis project Ga0209597, IMG submission 187316) | Freshwater microbial communities from Lake Montjoie, Canada to study carbon cycling - M_140625_MF_MetaG (SPAdes) (version 2) | ecosystem: Environmental > Aquatic > Freshwater > Lake...
GCGCATGGATGGAGAGTTCTTTGAAATCGATGAACGAATTAAAATCTGCGAAGCACGTCTTGCACCTGAAGGCAGTGCATCGGCCCCGTATTACAACCCGCCATCAGAGGATTTATCTCGCCCTGGGACTACGTGGATTCCGATGCTGGGCAAAGATGAGGTTAGTAGTTGGCATTTAGTTTCAACCTGGTATCACGAAGCAGTGCCCGGACATCACTTGCAAGTTGCAACAGTCACAATTGAGAAAGAGCGCCTTACTCGCTTTCAGCGAACTGCAGCGTGGATTAGTGGCTACGGTGAGGGTTGGGCCCTTTATGCCGAACGTTTCATGAACGAACTCGGCGCATTCGATGAGCCAGGAATTGAGATGGGCTACCTATCTGCCCAAGCCCTCCGGGCTGCACGAATCGTCGTCGATATCGGAATGCACCTTGGCTACACAGATTTCGACGGAAAAGTATGGAACGCCGAATCATCACGCAAACTATTAAATGAGCAGGCACTCCTCGATGAGGCACATTCACGAAGTGAGACCGATCGCTATCTAGGGTGGCCCGGCCAGGCGATCTCCTACAAGGTCGGAGAACGGGTTTGGATGGCTGCACGCGAAGATGCAAAGACCCGTCTTGGCTCAGCCTTTAACATGAAGAGGTTCCATACCTATGCCCTAAAGATTGGTCCAATGGGCCTTGATCCATTTGCCGCCGAGATGGCGCTTTGGGATGGGCATTAGCCCGGTTTATTGACCGCTTACTCCACAGATAGCCCGCTCATTGCAGGGATTTCCGGCTATCTCAGGGGCGATTCGAGGTGCGAAAAGCCCTAATGCAGGTCACAATATTTCTTACCGATGGTCAATGGGGCTCCTCGAGGTCCTCAATGGCTATGCGGATCTGTTTCTCACAAGAGATTCAGAAACTAAGAGCTCTCGGAGGCATATATTAATGCTGAAATTAGACAGCAACCAATGGAACCTAGTCTATAACGTATTCTCGTTTGGATTAATTTCAATGCTCGCCTGCACTGTTTACACACTGGTTTCTCAGCAGCGTGTATTAGCGAAGTACCGTAACGCCCTTGTCTTGTCATCAATGGTGACATTTATCGCCGGCTATCACTACCTGCGCATCTTCGACTCATTCAAAGAGGCATCTGCAGATATGACAGTCAATGTTTCTGGCGCTCAGGGTTCATTCAACGAGGCCTACCGCTATGTGGACTGGCTACTCACTGTTCCTCTACTTCTTGTTGAGGTAGTTGCAGTACTTGCCCTAGCCAAAGCTACTTCTCGCTCCCTCATCACTCGTCTCGTTCCAGCATCTGCTGCAATGATCGCACTGGGCTATCCAGGAGAGATCTCATCGGATCAGAACACACAGGTTATGTACGGTGTTCTATCAACGATTCCATTCCTTTACATTCTCTACATCCTCTTTGTAGAGCTTGGTAAGTCACTTGATAACCAACCAGCAGGAGTTGCAGATACCGTTGGTCGCTTGCGCTGGTTATTGATTGCTACATGGGGCGTTTATCCAATCTCTTACATCCTAGGTATGGGTGAAGGTATGGCCTCGGCACAGCAGTTTATTGGTGTACAAGTGGGTTACACCGTCGCCGACGTATTAGCTAAGTGCGTATTTGGTCTTACAATTTTGAAGATCGCACGCATGAAGTCAATGGCAGAGGGCATGAAGGACGATCACTAATCAATTATTGATTAGCTTCTAAGCAGAAAAATCCTAGAATAGGAGTGTCGCGAAAGCGGCACTCCTATTTGGCTTTCTAGACTGCGCACATGGAGAAATTTACCCCAGCTACTCAAGATTCAGATAAGAACTGGATTAACAACTACCGTATGGGCGGCTATCTTCTATTTGCTTGCGGTCTTATCAATCTTCGATATCAATGGGGCGAAGGTGATGTTGCAATGCGAAGCGCCACAATATTTATCCCTGGAGCATTAATCATTGGTGCAACCTTTAATTCTGGCGCGCTCAAGATATTGGCTAGACGAGAAGTAAAGTTCTTACTCGCAGCCGTTGGAGTTTTGCTAGCTGCCTTTGCAGTAACTAATTAGATCTAAAGCCCAGTGTTATTTACGAAACGATAAATCAGCCTTCTTCATCTCGGCAACTAATACACGAATGGCATTCGGAGCCATGCCAGGTAGCTCTTTAATTGCAGCCAGGGATACCTTACGAAGATCACTTATTTGAAATAGTCCGTCATCGATTAAAGCCCGCCGAGCAGGGGCGGCTAACCCGATTTCGCGCCAATGGTGATCGACGCCCTCAAAGGCATCTATAACATCAGTATTATTTGATACGGAAGATTCTTTACTCGCTTTTTTCTCGGCGCGATTTGCCGCTCCAGCTCGCTTGGCTTCGGCAGCTAATTTTTTAATCTTCGCCGGTGATTGTTTGGCCATACGTATAATTCTAACAGGCCATAAAAAATTATCAGGATGCAGAATGCTGAGCTGGGCATGGTCTACATAGTTTTACGTTTATTGTATTATTGGGCCATGAGTCTTAACTTAAATAAGTTACGCACAATCTTCTCTGCCTCTTTAGCCTCTGATTGCCTAGATCAATTGAACTATCGCAATCAAGTGCTTGGCTCCGACATCACGATGATTTCAGGTGAAGGCGTCATGATGGGATATGCATTTCCGGTCACATTAGAAGTTGTAGAAGTAGCACCTGAAGTTCCATACGTTGGCTTACTTAAAGCACTTGATGCCGTCGGGGAAGATCAGGTGTATGTGTCTCCAACCAATCGTCACGGTCATGGCTCTTTATGGGGCGAACTTCTCTCTACGGCCTGCGCCTTTAAAGGCGTTGTAGGAACGCTAACCGATGGACCAGTGCGCGATGTTGTCCGCACAAGGGCCTTGGGATTTAAAGTTTTTGGAGTCAACACCAGTCCGCTCGATATTAATAGTCGATACGAGGTAATCGCACACAATGTTCCAGGTGTTATTGATGGAGTAACAATAAATCCTGGAGATCTAATCGTTGCCGATCTTGATGGAGTTGTTGTTGTTCCCAGGGATGTGATCGAAGAAGTTGTTCGAAGAGTTGAAGAAAAGGATGCGGGTGAAAATCAATTCCGAAAAGCGGTTAGAGAGGGCATGAGTCCAAGCGCAGCATTTGCTAAATACGGAGTCCTCTAGGAAGAAGCGTTCTTCTAGCAACCGAACTAATACGATTATTTTTATAGCTCAAGAACGAGTTTCCCCGTCGTTGTTCGAGCTTCCAGATCTTGATGGGCTTGTGAAGCGCTCTTGAGGCCATATCGTTGCCCAATCCGCACATTCATATGGCCACTCATATGGGCTTTGAATACCTGATTGGCACGCCAAAGCAGTTCTTCTCTATTCGAAATAAAATGTTTCAATGTTGGGCGGGTGAGAAATATCGAGTTAGCGGTTAGTTTGCTCAAATCAATTGGTGGGACAGGTCCGCTGGCGTATCCGTAGACTACGAGATATCCCCGTGGGCGAACTGAGAGCAGACTTTCATCGAAGGTAGCTCTGCCAATCCCGTCATAGACAACGTGTGCGCCATCACCGTTACTAAATTCCATAACACGTTCATGAAACTCTGAGTATCCGATCGCAAGATCGGCACCATTTTCCAAGCAGAGATTTCGTTTCGCATCTGTCGACGCTGTTGCGATTACGAGGCCACCGAGTGATTTAATATATTGAGTAAGCAAAAGTCCAACTCCACCAGCCCCAGCGTGTACGAGGGCTAAGTCTCCTGGCTTTATGTTGTAGGAATCAACGGCAAGATAGTGCGCGGTCATTCCTTGAAGAAGAAGCGCTGTTGCTTGCGCATCATCGATTCCTTCAGGAATTGGAATTAGCTCTTGATTAGGAAGTGTTACAACCTCGGAATATCCGCCGGTAGATGCGACCCAACCGACCCGCATACCCACCGACAAATCTGATGGTGCAGTACCGTTTATTTCGCGAATAATTCCCACGCCTTCAACTCCAGGAGTAAATGGCAGTGGACGCGGATATAAACCGCTGCGGTGATAGGTGTCGATGAAGTTGACTCCCGCTATTAGAACATCAACGAGAGATTCATTCTCACCCATAACTGGAATCGGGCGATCAACGTATTTCAATCTCTCCGGTCCGCCGGTTTCAGTTATCTCAATGGCTTTCATGCTACCGATTCTAAAGATTTATCAAGCACGTGTGCGGGAGAAGGGACTTGAACCCTCACGTCCGAAGACACAGGTTCCTAAGACCTGCGTGTCTGCCATTTCACCACTCCCGCAAAACCCATTTGTAAGTAGCTAGCACTCTCATCTGGATAGGCTCCAAGATTAGAGGTAAGTTAGCCCTGTATCAAAATGGAGCCATGCGTAGCTAATGAGAAAGGCAGATCACCATGTCATTTAACCCTACCCCTGCAGATAGATTCACTTTTGGCCTTTGGACCGTTGGCTGGCAAGCACGTGACCCATTTGGTGATGCAACTCGTGAGGCGATCGATCCCGTTCGTACGGTTAATGAACTCGCTGCACGCGGTGCCTATGGTGTGACTTTCCATGATGATGATCTGATTCCATTTGGAAGCGATGAAGGTACACGTCGCTCGCATATCGATCGTTTCAAGAAAGCACTTGCAGATACAGGCATGAAGGTTCCAATGGCAACAACCAATCTATTTACTCATCCAGTATTTAAAGATGGCGCGTTTACCTCAAATGATCGAGACATCCGACGCTTTGCAATTCGTAAAGTAATGCGCAATATTGAGTTAGCAGTTGAGCTTGGTGCTGAAACTTATGTTTGTTGGGGTGGCCGAGAGGGCGCCGAATCCGACGGTGCCAAAGATGCCTATGTTGCACTTGATAGATTTAGAGATGCTTTCAATATTCTCGGGGATTTTGTTACTGATAACGGTTATAAAATTAAATTTGCAATTGAGCCTAAGCCCAACGAGCCCCGTGGCGATATCTTCCTGCCAACGATTGGCCATGCCTTAGCTTTCATTAATTCGCTGGATCGCCCTGAACTGGTTGGTGTCAATCCTGAAGTTGGCCACGAACAGATGGCTGGACTTAACTTTGTCCATGGAATCGCCCAAGCGCTTTGGCACAAGAAGTTATTCCACATTGATCTCAATGGTCAGCACGGCATAAAGTACGATCAAGATTTTGTCTTTGGTCATGGAGATCTCAAGTCAGCCTTTTTCCTCGTTGATTTGTTAGAGCGCTATCAGTACAGCGGTCCCCGTCACTTTGACTATAAGCCTTTACGTACCGAAAACGACAAGGGAGTGTGGGAGTCAGCTACTGCCAATATGCGCACGTACTTAATTCTAAAAGAGCGTGCAGAGGAATTCCGTGCCGATTCCAGAGTAGTTGCAGCGATGAAGGATTCAAATATCCCTGGATTAAGTGAGCCAAATCTAAGTGCGGGTGAAACCTGGAAAGACTTAGCTAAGGACTCCTTTGATGTTGAAGAGGCAAGCACGCGCGGGTATCACTATGAAGTCCTCGATCAACTTGCTCTAGAGCATTTGATGGGTGTGAAGTAAAGCTAGCCTGGGTGAGTTGGGTTAGTCTTTGCTCTCATTTGCGAACTACAAAAATTGCATCGACTTCAACAGGGCTGTTGAGCGGCAGTGATGCAACACCAATTGCAGTACGCGAATGCTTGCCTGCCACCTCACCAAATACATTGAGGATGACTTGGCTTGCACCATGTGCAACCAGATGCTGATCAGAGAATCCATCGGCACTGGCAACATAGATACCAAGGCGGGCAACGTACTCAATCTTATCGAGAGAGCCCAACTCTTTTTGGACAGATTCCAAGACATTCATTGCACACACCCATGCACACTCTTGTGCAAGCTCCATGTTTACTTCGCTACCAACTAACCCCGTTGCAACCATAATCTCTCCACGACGAGCGACTTGACCAGAGGCGTAAAAAGAGTTGTTAAGGTATCGGATTGCAGAGAGAGATACATTAAATGCACCTGTTGGTTTCGAAGCAAGCGCTGCAAAGTTATCGTCAAAACTCATACTGAAGGACCCTTCGTTGTTGGTGAATTACTGCTCGAATGTAATTATTCCACGGCCAGGAGCACCTTTTGCAAGAACTTCAAAGGCCTTGTCTGCCTCATCTAGTCGATAATGACCGGTGAGTAAAGAGTCTAAGTCCAACTTGCCATTGAGATATAACTCAATGAGCATCGGAAATTCAACGTGAGGATTAGAAGATCCATACTTGCTTCCGATTATTCTGCGCTCACCGGCGAGGATCCTTGCAGTTGGGTCGAATTCAAGAGTAGATCCGCTTGGAGGTGCGCCAAGAATAACCATGGTTCCGCCAGCACCTAACATGGTAAGACAATTAATCATTGCCTTAGTACTTCCAACGGCGGCAATTGAATAATCTACGCCGCGAGGGCAGATCTTCAATGTGGCTGCAATAACATCTTCAGTAGCGGCATTTATTGTGTGTGTAGCTCCTAAACTCACAGCCAACTTGAGGGCAGCATCTGATGTATCGATGGCGATAATGGGGAATGCTCCAGCGACGCGAGCACCTTGAATTGAGTTAAGCCCAACGCCACCGCAACCAACGACAGCAACAGATTCTCCTGGACGAGCTCCGGCGGCATTAGTGACAGCGCCAAATCCAGTCGTAACGGAGCATCCAATCAATGCTGCCTTATCAAGTGGCATATCTTTACGAATCTTAATTGCAGAGCTTTCAGGTACTACTGTGTAGGGGGCATATGTGGCAGGTCCATAGTGCAAAATATTTTCCCCAGTTTTTGCGTTGTGAAAACGTTGGGTATTATCCAATAAACCGCCAAGAGGCGAAGGAGCCCAACAATGAGCGGGCTTTCCGTTTCTACATGCCTGACATGTACCGCAGTTCATCAGCCACGAAATAATAACGTGATCACCAGGAACTAGAGTGGTTACGCCTTCACCTACTGATTCAACAACACCAGATCCTTCATCACCGAGAATCATTGGCATCGGAGTCGCATGTGAGCCATCGTAGGCGTGAAGACAGGAATGACAGACTCCAGATGCAAACATCTTGACACGCACTTCACCCTGATGGGGAGCATCGACATTTACCTCAGTCATCTGCATCTTTTGATTCGCTGCAGTTAATACGGGGACATTCATTGTTAACATCATGTGATTCTCGCCCTTACCTCAATTATGGCCATTTGAATTCCTCTGTAACTCTAGCCGTGAGCGCCACAAAAGAGTATCAAAAGAGTGAGATTTTCATCGTAGAAGCCGAAATTTCTCAGGATACGAAAATCTGCCTCTTCAAAGAAGAGCCCTTCGCGCATATAGTGTGACCATGACGACGGAAGCTGTTTTTAGCCTAAAGCTTTCAGACCAGATAATTGATTCTAGGTACAAGGGCCTTCCTGAAAAAGCTCAAGGCAAGAGCTTCAAAAGTTTTTTAGAGAGTAAGCCAAATTTATTTACCTCTGAGTTTCGCTTCCCTATTGCAACGTTGAGCAAATCTGCCCTCGATCATAATCTGCTTCGTATGGCCACTTATTGCACAGAGATTGGTGCATCTTTGGCGCCTCACTTAAAGACCACGATGGCGCCGCAAATTGCTAAAATGCAGATGGACCATGGAGCCTGGGCTCTCACACTTGCCAACTTTTCACAGGCCAAAATCTTTTTAGAGTTTGGTTTTAAACGCATAATCATCGCAAACGAGATTGTAGATAAAGGAACGATTCGCGAAATTGCTGCCCTAAATTATGATGATCAAAGTGAGATTATTTTCTATGTTGACTCTCTCGCCGGTCTTGCAACTATAAGTGAGGCTTTAGAAGGTCTGACTCAAGCAAAGATACTTTTGTTGATAGAGATTGGAGTACAAGGGGGCAGGGGTGGTATTCGTGAGAATCAAGATGCCGTTACCCTCGCTAAAGAAATTGCAAAGGACTCTCGTTTATCTCTCTTAGGTGTCTCTGGATTTGAAGGAGTTGTCCCTGGAGGCGGACGATCAGATGAAGGATTACTCAAAGTTGCAGAGTTTTGCCAGAAAATAGTAGAGGCTGCGCAGTTAGTTGAAGATTATGTTAATCAAGAAAAGATTATTCTAACCGCCGGAGGAAGTAATTATTTTGATATCGTTTCTCGGGAGTTTAAAAAGTACGGCAAAGCTTTTCACATGGTCTTGCGAAGCGGGGGGTACATCACCCATGACCATGGAGCATATTTCAATAATTATCCCTTCCTCGGGCTTGCCGCTACGCAACAACTTTTACCAACAATTGAGATATGGGCACAGGTTCTCACCTGTCCAGAGCCAGGAGTGGCGATTTTAAATCTTGGAAAGAGGGATGTTGGTATTGATATCGATAATCCATTTCCCTTGAAAAGATTCCATCAAGAGCTAATGCCGGTTAAAGGCAGGATAGATCGACTCAACGATCAACACGGCTTTCTTTATTTTTTGCCAGATCAGCAGATTCAGGTGGGGGACTTAGTGAGCCTTGGAATCTCTCATCCCTGTACGACCTTCGATAAATGGAGACTCTTCGCCTCAGTCGATGACAATTATAATGTAGTAGACCTTATTCACACTTTTTTCTAGAGACAACAATAAGAAAGAGGAGCTATGAGTTCAGATTATTTCTTTGCAAAGAATGCACCTCCTCCGGGCGGATCTTATTCCCACGGTGTAGTGGCCAACGGTCTCTTATTTACCTGCGGAATGGGTCCAAACGATCCTAGTACTGGCAAAATCGTTGCTGGAGGAGTTGGCGAACAAACGCGTCAGACATTAATAAATTTACAAGCCATTTTAGCTGAGCGTGGAGCGACATTGGATCAGGTAATAAAAGTGACAGCACACCTACAAGATGTTCATAGAGATTTTGCTGCCTATGACCTTGTCTACCGTGAATTCTTTAAAGCGCCATTTCCTGTTCGAACAACTGTTGGATCACAACTAGCGAATATTTTGGTGGAGATAGATTTGGTGGTAGCGCTATGAGCACAATTGAAAACAAGGAGCTTTCTGGAACTGTCATGATTGTGACAGGTGCAGGCCGAGGCATCGGTCGGGATATCTCTTCTCGTGCGGCAATCTCTGGTGCGCGCATTGCACTTCTAGAGGTGGATAAAGCCACGCTGAGTGAATCTGTCGAGCAGATCAGCGCACTGGGCGGAGATGTTCGGGGATACCAGGTTGATTTAGGTGTTGAGAAAGAGGTTATTTCGACATTTGCCCAAGTGGCAAAAGATTTTGGACGTATTGATGTTTTAGTAAACAATGCGATGACCCATGAATCAGAGGATTTACTCCACACCACGTTGTCCATGTGGGAGAGTTCTTTGAAGGTAACTTTGACAGGAAGTTTTCTTTGCATCCGTGAGGTTCTACCTGTGATGATTGCACAAGGTGCTGGAAATATAATTAATATTGGCACGGTCAATGCAAAGGTGATGCTTGGTAGTGATGCCTATAGCATTGCAAAAGCGGGCCTACATGCCATGACGCGCACCGTTGCCGTGCGCTATGGCCCTGCTGGAATACGGTGCAATACGGTTGTTCCCGGAACTATCGCCACAGATGCCTGGCAATCACGGGTAGATCGCAATCCTGAGGTTTTCGAAAATCTAAAACCTTGGTATCCCATCGGTCGAGTGGGTAAGCCAAAGGATATATCGGAGGCGGTTTTATTTTTAGCCTCATCAAAATCTGAATGGATGAGCGGCTCGGAACTGGTAGTTGATGGAGGCTTACTTGCAGGGCCCGCTCCAATGTTTAGGATTGTTGAAGGGTCTGATTAGAAAATGAAAGAAAGATCTTTCACCGTCAGAGGCGCACAAGTAATCGATGGCTCAGGATCTAAGGCCTCACGCGCAGACGTATTAGTTATAGATGGTGTCATCGCAAAAGTTGGCAGTATCTCGCGGGGTGAAGAAGAGGGCAAAGTCGTTGAAGCAGATGGTTTGACTCTCACTCCAGGCTTCATTGATTTACATTCCCACTCTGACCTTGCAGTGATTTCAGACCCTGCCCACTTGGCAAAGGTAACTCAAGGGGTCACACTCGAAGTAGTCGGTCAAGATGGACTTAGTTATGTACCCTCTAACGAGGAAACTCTTCATACATTGCGCGAGCAATTATTTGGATGGAACGGGGAGCCAGCAGCACTGAAGTGGAATTTTCATTCAGTTGCAGAGTACTTAGGAGAAGTCGATAAGGGATCTGCGGTAAATGTTGCCTATTTAATTCCTCATGGCACAGTGCGAATGTTAGCTCGTGGAAATGGTGCCGGTCTATCTTCGGTTGAAGAACTAAATACAATGAAACAGCTTGTAGAAATTGGAATGCAAGAAGGCGCTGTCGGTCTCTCTGCTGGCTTAACATACACTCCAGCGATGTATGCCGACGATGCAGAAATAATTGATCTGTGCAAAATTGTTGCTAAGTACAATGGCTATTATGCGCCTCATCATCGAAATTATGGTGCTCAATTTCTAGAAGCGGTAGATGATTGCATTGAAATTTCTCGTGCATCTGGATCACCGTTACACCTAACGCATTGTCATATGAGTGCGCCGGCAAATCATGATCGTACGGAGCTTCTTTTTGACCGATTAGCCAATGCGCACTCCGATGGTCTCGATGTCAGTCTTGATTCCTATCCATATTTAGCTGGCTCTACATACCTTCACGCAATGCTTCCCTCTTGGGTCCAAGATGGTGGTAATAAAGCAATGCGTGCTCGTCTTACAGATCGTGACAAGAGGCTCAAGGTTGTCCATGAGTTAACAGTAAGTGGTAGCGATGGTAATCAAGGTGGCATCATGAATTGGGAAATTGTTAAGATTGCCGGCATTGAAGTAGTCGAGCACATGCAATTTGTAGGAGTTTCAATTACAGATGCAGCAAAAATTGCTAATAAAAAGCCGGTAGATTTCTATTTAGATTTCATTCTCAGAGAAGATTTCAAGGCATCCTGTATTATTTTCTCTGGTTACGAACCCAATGTACGGGCGATTATGCAACATCCTCGCCACATGGTGGGTAGCGATGGAATTCTTGCCGGTAATCGCCCACACCCTCGTGGCTATGGAACTTTTGCTCGATACCTTGGCACTTATGCACGTGAGGAAAAAATACTAACTTTTGAAGGTGCTATTGCACGGATGACAGGTCGACCAGCCTCTCGTCTATCCTTGAAAGATAGAGGGCTTATTAAAGCCGGGTATAAAGCCGACCTTGTCTTACTCGATGCGGAAAAAGTTCTGGATTTAGCTACCTATGAAAACCCAAAGACACCAGCTGCAGGATTTGAAAATGTGTGGATTGATGGAGTGCTAACGCTCGAAGGCGCGCGTCGTACATCCAATCTTCCAGGCAGAGCAGTGAGATCTAGCAAAGCGAAGATTTAACTAAGTGAATAAACTCTTCGACATTGCTATCTCTGGGCTAACCTATGATGGACGTGGAAATACTCCCCAGCAATTAAATATTGGAATCAAAGATGGACTAATCGCATTTGTTGGAAAAGAAGCGATAGAGGCAGTCAAGAAAATTGATGCAACAGGCTTAGCAATAGCACCCGGTTTTATTGATGTTCATACCCATTCAGATATTAGTTTGTATATAGATGGGCGCGGACAAAGTAAGGTATTTCAAGGAGTAACTACCGAGGTGACAGGCAATTGCTCTTTTTCAGCCTTTCCTATAAATCCCTCCTACCAGCAGCAACATGTAGATTTCTTGGCTGGAATCGGTGATGATCAAATAGAGATTCCGTGGGTAGATGTTGATGGTTACCGTTCAAGCCTTGAAGAGGCGGGAATCGCAATAAATATTGCGCCTCTGGTTGGGCATGGCACTTTGCGAATTGCAGCAATGGGATTAAAAGAAGGGGATGCATCCGAGAGCGAGCTAGAGACAATGAAATCTTTACTCAAAGAAATGTTGGTTCAAGGTGCATTTGGTATGTCTACTGGCCTGACATATGTTCCTTCACGTTATGCAACTTTTGCTGAGCTGGAGGAATTGTGTCGAACCTTGCAATCCCAGGACCGCATTTATACCTCCCATGCAAGGGATTACGACATATTAGGCGATGATCCATTTCTAGGTCCTCTCAAAGAACAAATGGAACTTGCAAGGAAAACCTCTGTCCGCATTCAATATTCGCATGCAGCAATTAATTCACCATCACTATGGGGCACAGCCAAGAAATGGACAGATTTTTTCCAACTAGGAATAAGCGAGGGCTTAGATGCAGCCTTTGATGTTTATCCATATGATGCTTCGAGTTCGGCTCTTACACAATATCTGCCAGCATGGGTTCAAGAAGGTGGCGTCGCAGCCATGTCAGAGCGCTTGGCCGATAAAGAGGTCATGGCTCGTGCGGCAAAGGAGTTACTAGAGGGCTGGTCTGCAGCAAAAATTCCTTGGCTCTGGGATCGCTTTGTCTTTGCTCGCACAGATGGACTACTTGGAGTGGTACCAGGAGAATCAATTGAAGTTTCTGCAAAAAAATTAAATATGGCACCAGAGTTACTTGTTCTGGAGTTATGCAAACTTGGCGGTAATGCTGTGATGGTTGTACTTTTCTATCGCACCGAAGAGGATATGCGCACCTTTGCCGGCTCTGATCACTCAATGATTTGTTCTGACGGTTCTGCTCTCCCCTTTGATCAGAAGGGACGCCTTCCACACCCGCGCTCCTTTGGCGCTAGCGTCAGAGCCCTGGGGCGCCTGTCCCGTGAGCTAGGCGATATGCCATTGGAAAGGGCGATTTTTAAGATGACTGGTAAGGCAGCCCAGCATTTTAAGATTCATGATCGTGGAACGATTGAAGTTGGTAAAGCCGCTGATATTGTCATTTTTGATCCTGCAATAGTTAATGATGCGGCAACTTTTATAGAGCCTGCACAAGCACCACTCGGGGTCACATGTGTCATTGTCAATGGAGAAATCGTTATTGAAGCTGGCCAGCAAAATAAAGTAATGCCGGGAAAGGTATTAAGGGCTAAAAGCCTTACGACCACGTAGTTTCAGGCTCAAGTGGATACATCGGCACTCGCCGATTTTTGTATGTGAAATTTGTCAGATCTGCCGTTGATGCACCAGGACTTGCAAGCCAGAACATTTTTTTGGCTATGGGTTCATATGCCGGCCTTGG
>Ga0209597_1001961_pt1 | contig 13178 bp, 10 predicted proteins | sample M_140625_MF_Meta_FD_187316 | JGI IMG/M metagenome (GOLD analysis project Ga0209597, IMG submission 187316) | Freshwater microbial communities from Lake Montjoie, Canada to study carbon cycling - M_140625_MF_MetaG (SPAdes) (version 2) | ecosystem: Environmental > Aquatic > Freshwater > Lake...
GACCACGCCCGATGGCCAGTTCACAGTAGAGTTCGTGGAGTGCCTCGCCAGTTGCGGGACCGCACCGGTTGTCTTGGTCAACGAAGACCTGCATCACAAGGTCGGCACGGCCGAAGCCGATGCGATCCTCAAGCAGGGACAAAACGCTTAAAAAGCCCAAAATAGTCTGAACGCATTCAACACCATGAACCTACTCGTTGCTCAAAGGGTCTGCTTGGCAGAGCCCGCTGGGTACCGCGTGTTTGTGACGTGTGTGGCCTTGGCGTGTGTGGCCAGCGTGTGTGCCGGGAATACCACCGGGTATGCCACCAGAAGTGCTGCGTGGGTGATCTTTTCGAAAATTTCGGTTCCAGTGAGTGGTTGCCCGACATGGATTCGAACCATGACAAACAGATTCAGAGACTGTTGTGCTACCATTACACAATCGGGCAGCCAGAACCGAAGCCGGGACATTACTAGGAACTTTCTCTGAGTCAAGCAAAGCCATGCCGGAACCTTTTAAATTGATTCTCAAGAACCTCGATGAGCCGGGCTTCACGCCGGACATTGGGTGTTATCAGCGCCATGGCGGTTACGAGGCGCTCAAGCGGGCTCTGGCTATGCCGGCTCGTGATTTGCCCGATGGCAAGAAACTCAGTCCTCAGGAAGCGCTTCGCGAAGACGTCAAGGCTTCAGGACTGCGCGGTCGTGGTGGCGCGGGTTTCTCGGCCGGCCTTAAGTGGAGCTTCGTGGACCGCCGCAGCGGTAAGCCGATCTATTTGATTTGCAACGCCGACGAGTCCGAACCGGGCACCTTCAAGGATCGTCAAATCCTCCACAAGGATCCGCACCAGTTGATCGAGGGGATGATCCTCTCGTGCTGGGCCAACGACGTAAAGCTGGCCTACATCTACATCCGGGGTGAGATGCCTGTTGCGGCCAAGTTGTTGAATCAAGCCCTTAAGGAAGCCCGGGCAGCGGGTTTTCTGGGAAAGAATATTTTGGGCACGGGTTACGATCTGGAGATTCACGTGCATCGCGGCGCCGGCGCCTACATTTGCGGTGAAGAGACCGGTTTGATCGAATCCCTCGAAGGCAAGCGGGCTTACCCCCGGATCAAGCCTCCTTACTTCCCGGCGGTCTTGGGGCTCTACATGTGCCCGACCATCGTGAACAACGTCGAGACGCTGTGTCACGTGAAGCACATCGTGCTCATGGGGCCGACTGAGTACGCCAAGTTGGGCACGCCCAACAACACCGGCACCCGCATCGTCAGCCTGAGCGGCGATGTGCAGAAGCCGGGTTACTACGAGATTCAAGTCGGACGGGTCACTCTGGGTGAACTGATCTTCGACCCCAACTTCGGCGGCGGACTCAAGCCGGGTCGTACCCTGAAGGCCATCATCCCGGGCGGTTCCTCTTCGAAGGTTTTGAAGGCCGGCGAGGTCTTTAAGCTGAACCGCAAGGGGGCCGACGGCCAGATGGCCAAGGTGGATGTGTCGTTGCTCGACCTGCCCTACGATTTTGATTCGCTGCAGCAGGCAGGAACCATGTCTGGCTCCAGTGCGGTCATCGTTCTGGATGATTCCCGAAGCATGGTCCAGACGCTCGGCAATCTCTCCGAGTTCTATGCTCACGAGAGTTGCGGCCAGTGTACGCCATGCCGCGAGGGGGCCCTTTGGCTCTCCAAGGCAACTCACCGACTTTGCAATGGCGAAGGTCGCAAGGCCGATGCCGACTATCTCACCCACATTGCTCAGAATATCCAAGGGCGGACCATTTGCGCCTTCGGCGAGGCGGCCTCTTGGCCGGTCTTGAGCTTTGTGAAGAAATTCCGGGACGAGTTCGAAACTCAGGGTGCGGCCGACGAGGCCGCTCATGCGAAGTCCCAGGGACCATCGTTGACCCAGTCGTCCGCCCCCCGTTCGGCGGCAGGAAGCCTTCAAACCCACTGATTTCGATGTCCGCTCCCGCTGCTCCCTCCTCCACCCCGGCGCCCGTGACCGCCCCGGCGGCCCCGCCGGTCGAGACCATGACCGTGATGGTCAATGGCAAGACCGTGCAGGTGCCCAAGACCATGCCTGATTGGCAAGGAAAGCCCGCGCCGACGACCATGCTGCAGGCGGCCAAGATCGCCGGCGTGGACATCCCGCACTACTGCTACCACGACAAATTGCCGATCGCCGGCAACTGCCGCATGTGTCTGGTGGAGTTTGGTACGCCGATGATGGGCCCGGACCGCAAGCCGGTGCTCAACGAAGATGGCACTCCCAAAATCTCCCGGTCGGTTCTGCCTTATGAGCCGGGAACTCCGCGCGGTGCCATCGCTTGTGCGACGCCGATCTCGCCAGGCATGGAGATCTACGCCAATTCGAAGGCCACCCATCAAATGCGCGAGTCGGTGCTCGAATCGCTGCTCATCAACCATCCGCTCGATTGCACCATTTGCGATCAGGCCGGTGAGTGCAAACTTCAGGAATACTCGGTTCAGCACGGCCAAGCCGGGAGTCAATTTGTCGAAACCAAGGTCCACAAGCCCAAGGCGGTGGACCTCGGGCCGCGCATCGTGCTGGATGACGAGCGCTGCATCTTATGCACCCGGTGCATTCGCTTCACCCGCGACATTGCGGGCGATGACGCGTTGGGCATCGTGAATCGCGGTTCTTATAACACGATTAGCGCGTTCAATCCGGGTCACTTCGACAACAACTACACGCTCAACACCGTGGACTTGTGTCCGGTGGGAGCGCTGACTTCCAAGGATTTCCGCTTCAAAATGCGGGTCTGGTTCCTTAAGGAGACCAAGAGCCTCTGCACCAGTTGCGGCACCGGCTGCAACATCACCATGGGTTCCCGCGAGGGAGTCATCCACCGCTACGAACCGCGCGAGAATGACGCCGTCAACGGGCCCTGGATGTGCGACAGTGGACGCCTGAACTACCGTTGGGTGGGTCACGCTGAGCGCTTGAAGCAGGTTTTGCGGACCTCGGCTGATGGCACGCTCCAGCCTATTTCATGGAATGCGGCGATCGAGTCGGCCGCCCTCATCCTGACCCAGGCGCCTCAAGGCAGTGTGGCCTTCGTGGTGTCGGCTCGTCAGACCAACGAAGAGCTCTTCCTGCTCAAGAAACTGGCCACCCATACCGGTGCCATGACGGATGCGGTGGCCCGCGATGGCGAGCCGGACCGGTTGCTGGTGAGCGAAGACCGTAATCCCAACAGCAATGGCGTCCGGCTGACCGGCATGGCCTTCACCGAGTTCGGATTCAACCTGACGAAGATTGCCGACGGCATCGCCCAGGGCCGGATCAAGACGTTGGTTGTCTTCGGTGAAGACGTGACCCGGGTGGGCATCGGCCCCGAATTGCTGGCGAAGCTCGATGCGTTGATCGTCAGCGACATCTTGCCCAATGCGACGACGGCGGCGGCAACTCTCTTGTTGCCCGGTGCGGCCCATGCCGAGAAGCGGGGTACTTTCGTCAACGTGAAGGGGCGGCTACAGAAGTTTCATAAGGCCGTTGAGGCCCCGGGCGAGGCTCGCCCCGAGTGGGAATTCCTCCACGAGTTGGTGCATTCGCTGACCGGCCACAACGGGTACCGGACCATCGAAGGCCTCTTTAACCAAATGGCCGCCGAAGTGCCGGCTTTCGCCGGGCTCGAATGGGCTAAGGTGGGTGACACCGGAGTCACGGTTCAGATCTGAACGACCATGGAAGCGATCAATTATCTTAGTCCGACTGCACAGATGATCCTCTTCAGCGCGCTGAAGATTGGAGTGGTCTTCGGTGTGGTGATGACGGCCGTTGCCTACGCGGTCCTCGTGGAGCGCAAGGTCTCGGCATGGATCCAGAACCGTGTTGGTCCGAATCGCACAGCACCTTTCTTCATCAACTACCTGCCGGTCATTGGCCCGCTCTTGGTGCGGCTGGGAATATTCCAGCCGGCGGCCGACGGTCTGAAATTCCTGCTCAAGGAAGACTTCACGCCCAGCTACGTCCGCAAGGTCTACTTCTGGTTGGCACCGGCCATTACGGTGATTCCGGCGCTGCTGACCGTCGCAGTCATTCCTTTTGGCTCCAACCTTGGCAGTGAGAAGATGGTCATTGCCGACCTGAACGTGGGTATTCTCTACACCTTCGGAATCGTGTCGCTCGGCGTCTACGGAATCGTCTTGGCCGGTTATGGTTCCAACTCCAAGTACCCGTTCTTGGGAAGTATCCGTTCCACCGCCCAGATGATTTCCTACGAAATCGCCATGGGCATGAGTGTGATTCCGATCTTCATCCTCACCGAGAGCCTCAATTTGAGCGACATCATCCGGTACCAGGCTGAGAACGGTTGGATGATCTTCAAGCAACCGCTGGCCTTCGTCATCTTCCTGATTGCGTCCTTCGCCGAGACCAATCGTCTGCCCTTCGATCTTCCGGAATCCGAGTCCGAACTCGTGGGTGGGTACCACACTGAGTACAGCTCCATGAAGTTCGCTCTCTTCTTCCTGGGTGAGTACGCCAACATGATCGCCTCGGCGGCCATGATGGTGACTCTCTTCCTGGGCGGCTGGACGCTGCCCTTCATCGATGCCCTAAACTTGCCGGCCAGCTCCCTGCTATTGGGCCTCATTCACATCGGGGTGTTCTTCGCCAAGATGGCCTTCTTCATGATCGTCTTTATCTGGGTGCGCTGGATGCTCCCTCGTTTCCGCTATGATCAACTAATGGATCTGGGATGGCGCCGTTTCATTCCGCTGGCCTTGGCTAATATCGTGGTGACCGCGCTCGTGGTCGCCTTGTTCAACAACTAATTCGCCCACTGACTTCATGAGCACCAAAGTTGTCGATCGCGCCCCGCTGACCTTCTACGAGCGCACCTACCTACCGGCCATTCTTGGTGGCCTCAAGGTGACGGCCAAGCACTTCGCGGACACTGTCTTCAAAGGCAATTCCGTGACCATGCAGTATCCGGAAGAGCGTTGGGTGGTGCCCGAGGGATACCGCGGGGCCCCCTATCTGGTGAAGGACCAGGACGGTGCGACCAAATGCGTGAGTTGCCAGTTGTGTGAGTTTGTTTGCCCGCCCAAGGCCATCCGAATCACCCCTCCCGGCGCCGATGGCCTGACAGCCGACCGCAAGAATGCCGAGAAGATGCCTAAGGAGTTCGAGATCAACATGCTCCGGTGCATCTTCTGTGGCATGTGCCAAGAGGTTTGCCCTGAAGAGGCGATCTTCCTCCAGAAGGACTACTCCATCACCGGGGAAAATCGGGAGTCGATGATTTTCAACAAAGAGAAGCTCCTCAAGTTGGGCGGGACCCATGCGGGCATCCAGAAATGGAAGAACAAGCTGGAGGAAGCCCAAGCCCAAGAGACTTTCCCGGTCGACGCCCAATAGCCCCCTCGACTTAAGATTACCGGCACCCTCCTGGAGACCCACCCCTTCCCGACATGCCTCAGTTCACCGATCTTTTTTTCTACGCGCTGGCCGGACTCACCCTGCTTTTTGGGTTCCTGACCGTGCTCAACCCACTGAGTCGCAGTCCGGTCACCAGTGCCATGTTCCTGGTCCTGACCATTCTCTGCATGGCCGGGTTGTTCGTCTTGCTGCACGCCTTCTTTTTGGCCGCGGTCCAAATCCTCGTCTATGCCGGTGCGGTCATGGTGGTGTTTCTGTTCGTCATCATGCTCTTGGATCTCAAGGCGGACCAACGGCGGCACTTCAACAAAATCGCCGTGGGCCTGGGCGGACTGTCTGCGCTGGCCATCGCTGGCACTCTGGTGGCCTCGATTGTTAAAACGATCCCTGTGTCACAAACAGCAGGTCGTTTGGCCGAGGGCGAGACCAAGGCTTTGGGTCGATTGCTCTTCGAGTCGCACATTCTTCCCTTCGAGATCCTGTCAGTGCTCCTTTTAGTCGCCATGGTCGGAGCCATCCTGATCACCAAGAAGGATCTTCGTTGAAACCTGTGAGAATCCCGAGCGCGTCCACCCTGAACCCGACACTCCTGTGACTCCCGGACTCCACCATTACCTGATCGTCAGCGCGCTGCTCTTCAGCCTGGGTTTGCTGGGCGTGGTTGCGCGCCGCAATCTCTTCGTGATCTTTATGGGTCTCGAACTAATGCTCAATGCGTCCAACCTCGCCCTGGTGGCCTTCTCTCGCTACCACAACAACCTCAATGGCCAGGTGATGGTTTTCTTCGTCATCACCGTCGCCGCCGCCGAGGTGGCTGTGGGCCTCGCGCTCCTCGTGGCGCTGTACCGCAAGCGCCAGACGGCGCATGTGGAAGACCTGACTTCCCTGAAACTCTGATCGACCGCCATGGAACACGCCGCCGTAGTACAGCATGCCGTTGAATCCGGCTCCAAGATCCAGGACCTGGCCTGGGCCATCCTTATTCTGCCGCTGGTGATGGCCTTCGGGACGGCTGTCCTGACCCCGAAGAACCGCACGCTTTCCGCTGCCTTCAACATCAGCGGGGTGGTCGTCGCCTTCCTGCTCAGTTTCACACTGTTCTGCGTTTACGGGGGGCAGTCGGTCGACGCGACGCCCTTCCACTGGCTACCCGTGGCTGGACTCGACGCCGAGATCGGTTTGCACCTCGACGCGCTTTCGACGCTGATGCTCATGGTTGTGACCGGCGTGGGATCGCTGGTAATGATCTATTCCACCGGCTACATGCACGAAGATCGGTCCTACACCCGCTTCTTCTCCACGCTAAGCCTCTTCGTCTTTTCCATGTTGGGGATCGTTCTAGCCAACAACCTCCTGATGCTTTTTGTGTTTTGGGAGTTGGTTGGCGTTTCGTCCTATTTGTTGATTGGTTTCTGGTACGAGAAGCCCTCGGCGGGCGACGCCTCGAAAAAGGCATTCTTGACCAACCGCATCGGCGACTTCGGTTTCATGCTGGGCATCCTGGCCATTTGGAGTCTGGCTGGCACCCTCGACATCGCAGCCCTCAAAGCCAAGTTCGTGGCCAATCCCGCCTTGCTGGGCCCCTGGGCCGGTTTGGCCGGTTTGCTAATTTTCATGGGTGCCATGGGCAAGAGTGCCCAGTTCCCGCTGCACGTGTGGTTGCCGGACGCGATGGAAGGCCCGACGCCGGTGTCGGCCCTCATCCATGCCGCCACCATGGTCGCGGCCGGTGTGTACATGCTTTGCCGGTTGTTCTTCTTGTATACGGCGACTGCCGGTTGGCCGGCCGCGCTGGGCTTCCTCGATGGAGTATCCGCGGCAACGATCATCACTTGCATCGGTGGATTCACCGCGCTGTTTGCCGCCGTCATCGCCGTCCAGCAAGACGACATTAAGCGCATCCTCGCTTACTCCACTTTGTCGCAATTGGGCCTGATGGTCATGGCCGTGGGATTGGGTGCCAAAACCGGTGATGCGTCGGCGTCCATGTACCATTTGGTCACGCATGCTGGTTTCAAGGCGATGCTCTTCCTTGGGGCCGGTTCGGTGATTCATGCCTGCCATCATGAGCAAGACATCTGGAAGATGGGCGGTCTCCGCTCGAAGATGCCTAAGACCTTCTGGACCTTCGCCTTGGGAACGGCCGCTCTGGCCGGTTTGCCGCCCTTCAGCGGGTTCTACTCCAAAGACGAGATCCTCGCCGTGGCGTTGGAAGCCAACCCCATCTTCTTTGGAGTGGGCGTGTTGGTGACTGTGCTGACCACCTTCTACATGAGCCGCCTCGTGCTCGTAGCCTTCTTCGGTAAGCCGCGCGGCGAGGGTGCCGATCACGCCCACGAATCGCCCTCCAGCATGACGCTGCCATTGCTGGTGTTGGCAGTGCCCAGTGCGTTCATTGCTTGGTTGCCACTTGGAGAGTTCTTGAGCGGCCACTTTAAGCCCGGTCATGCAACCCACGGAGGGGATATCCTCTTTGGTCCGTTTAACCACAACCCTATTGCCGCTGTCTTCGGTCTGGGTGCGGTTCTGTTCGGTTTTTCGTTGGCTTACTCGCTCTACGGGAAGGCTCCGACCCAAGACCCCTTGTCGGCAAAACTCGGGTTGCTTTCGCAGGCGATGCGCAACCGGTTCTACATTGATGAGATTTACGACGGCATCGTGGTGCCACTCCATAATTTGCTGTCCCAGATTGCTGACGCCATCGACCGTTGGCTCATCGCCGGACTCGCCGTCCGCGGCCTCTCCGGTGTGGTGGAGATCGCCGGCCGGGCCTTACGCCTGGTTCAGACCGGCAGCATTCAGACCTACGCCTTCCTGTTCACGGCTGGCGTGCTCCTCATTGTCCTCCTTGCCCTGAAGTAACCGCCATGGACTCCCTGACCTCCGTCATCCTCACCCCGGTCTTCACGGCCGTGCTGCTGTTGTTGATCCCGGGCAATTTCCGGGTCGTGCTGCGTCTGGCGGCCATCCTGGGTTCGGCCTGCACGGCCTGGACAGCCGTCTCCTTCTTCTCCCGATTCCATGCGGGCCAAGAGGGGTTGCAATTTGAGTCGTTGGTACCCTGGGTCACCGTGGGCCCGTTAAACCTCGCCTACCACGTCGGCGCCGACGGCCTGAACATTGGCCTTATCCTAGTCACCGGTCTCGTGGGCTTCGCTGCAGTGCTGGTATCCTGGAACATCGAACGCCACGTGAAGCTCTTTTACGTGCTGCTCATGTCGATGATCGCCGGGGCCATGGGAGCCTTTGCGTCGCTGGATCTGTTCTTCTTCTACTTCTTCAACGAATTGGCCCTCGTTCCCACCTTCATCATGATCGGTGTGTGGGGTCGTGGTGAGGACCGCAACTGGGCCGCCTTCAAAATCACCCTCTACCTGACCCTGGGCGCGCTCACCGCCTTGGTTGGCCTGGTCGCCTTCTATGTGGCCGCCGGCGCCAACAGTCTGGACGTCATCGTGCTCAAGGCACATTTGGCAGCCCATCCGCTGTCGGTCTCGGCCCAAACCTGGATTTTCCCGCTGGTGGTCTTCGGCTTTGCCACCTTGGTGGGGCTCTTTCCCTTCCACTCTTGGGCCCCGGTCGGGTATGCGGCCGCTCCCACGGCCACGGCCATGATGCACGCGGGCATCCTTAAGAAGGCCGGTCTCTACGCGATCCTTCGCATGGCGGTACCCTTGATGCCGGACGGAGCCCATCGCTGGCTGCCGGTGGTCGCGGTCTTGGCTGTGGGTAATTTGCTGCACTGCGCCTGGGTAGCCCTGCGTCAGAAGGACATGAATCTCCTGATCGGCAACTCGAGTTTGGCCCACATGGGCTTTGCGTTCTTGGGCATCGCCAGCCTCACAGTCATCGGTGTCACCGGAACCGTTCTGGTGATGGTGGCCCACGCGCTCCTGGCTGGCCTGAGCTTCGCCCTGAGTGGCTACCTTGAGACCCAAACGGGCACCCTCGACATGACCCGCATGGGCGGCCTGCTGCGCAAGATGCCTTTCTATGGCACCGCACTGGTGATGGGTTTTATGGCCAGTTGTGGGTTGCCGGGCTTCGCCAATTTTGCCGGTGAGGCCACCGTGCTCTTCGGATCCTGGAAGTCGCTGCCTTGGTTGGTGATTATCGCCGCATGGAGTGGCTTGATCATTGGCGCCGTGGCCATGCTCCGGGCCTTGCGAGCGGTGCTTCAGGGGCCTGAAAAACCCGAGTTTTCGCGTGTGGCTGACCTGGGTTACTGGCGCCGTTTGCCCTTCGTGCTGCTCTTGAGCGCAATGGTGCTCTTCGGCATTGCCCCGGGCATCTTGACTTCCCGCATTGAACCCGCCGCCAAAGCGGTGGTGGCCGCACACCTGACCCCCTCGCAGGCCGGTCAGGCGCCAGCGGTCCCCGCAGCCCACGCAGCTCCCGCAGCCTCCGCCCCGGGCCATTCCGGACACTGAGCGCAGACCTAGCCTTTGCAGTCATGAATTATTCGCTGATTACGTTGGAAGTCCTGGCGGTCCTGATGGGCCTGATAGTGCTGTTGGCCGACTTGTGGGTATCGCCCACCGCCCGCAAGGCGTTGGGCCTCGGCCTGGCGGCCGCGCTGGGCTGTCTGCTGGCCTTTGCGGTGGGTTCGTTGGCGCCGCAGTCGGGATCCGCCTTCGCCGACATGTTCGTGGTCGATGACCTCGCTCGCTACTTCAAAGGGTTCTTCTTGTTCGCTGCCTTAGCCGTGGTGCTGATGGCTGTGGATTACGCGCCCAAATTTGGCGCCGGGCTTTCGGAGTTCTTTGCCCTCACCGTCTTTGCCTTGGTCGGGATGCTCTTTGCCGCATCGGCCAATGATTTGGTGCTGCTCTTTGTTAGTTTGGAGCTGATCACCGTGACCTTCTTCGTGCTCAACAGCTTCCAGCGGACCCAACTGGCCTCGCTGGAGGCCGGTGTGAAGTACTTGATCTTGGGTGGCGTTTCTTCGGCCTTCATGGTGTTCGGTATTGCGCTGATTTTTGGCACGGCTAATTCCACCAATCTCGCCGTGTTGGCCGCCAAGCAGAAGGAATTGGCCCACTCCGCGCTGTTTCTCATTGGATTGCTGTTCGTTCTGGTGGGTCTGGGTTTCAAGATTGCCGCAGTGCCATTCCAGATGTGGGCACCGGATGTGTACCAAGGATCGCCCGCTCCCGCGACCGCCTTTCTGGCCGTCGGATCTAAGGCCGCTGGGTTTGTTCTGCTCATCCGCCTCTTGGTCGGTGCGGTGCCGCAGATCACGGCCGAATGGCAACGCCTCTTTGTGGTGATGTCCGGGGCCACTATTCTTTTCGGAAGCTTGTGTGCGATCCCGCAGCGCAACCTCAAGCGGTTGATGGGCTACTCTTCCATCGCCAACGCCGGATACCTGCTCCTAGGCATCGTGGCCGGTTCGGCGGCGGGCTCGACGGCGGTGCTCTATTATTTGGGTGGCTACACCTTAACGGTCTTGACCGCCTTCACGGTGATTAGTGCCATCGCCAACCACGTGGAAAGCGAAGACACCAGTGCCCTATCGGGTCTGGGTCAGCGGTCTCCGTTTTTGGCTGCCTGCCTGACCATGGCCATTGTTTCATTGGCGGGCATCCCGCCGATGGCTGGTTTTTTCGGCAAGTTGCTCCTCTTCAAGAGTGTCTTGGATGTGGCCCCGGGTCATCCGGAACTCTATACACTCATTGCTGTGGCCGTGGTTGGGGTAGTCATTTCGCTCTACTACTACTTCAGTGTCATCCGGGCAATTTACTGGGGTGGACAATCCGCCAATCTCTCTATCATTCCGGTAGCTCTGTCTACCCGCATCGTCCTCGTGGCGTGTGTGGCAGGGATGTTAGTCCTAGGAATCTTTCCGCAGGGTTTAGTGAAGATCGCTGACCACGCCGTGGCCGGTCTTTCGCACACGGTGGCTCCGGCCAAGGCGGCGCACTGAGCTTCGGAATCAACACGGGGCAAGGGTCTCGCTTTAGGGCGAGATCCCCGGCGATCCGGCTCTTTCCATCTGGGCCGATTCACCTAGTCTTGGGGCCTTGAGGCCGAGTTGGTTTCCATTCTTCAAGCACCTCCCGATGGTTTGGGCGCTGACCCTTCTGTTGTTGGTGTCCCGCGCCCGATCCGGCGAGGCTACCCCGGTAGTTTCAGAGAAAGAGAACTCCGCGGTCGCAGTCACCGTGGATTTGGAAACTCTTCCTGGTCGCAGCGCAGCCGCGATTTACTGCGTGATCTGCCATGCCTTGCCGAACCCCTCCGACCTGGATCGGCGCACCTGGAGCGAAGAACTCTTGCCGAAGATGCGCTACATTACCGGGGTGGCCGCGGTTCCGACCAATGGCTATTTTCGGGATCTACCGCTCCTCCTCGCTGCAAATTATTTTCCCAAAAAACCGCTCATTCCTCCGGCCGTATTTGATCGAATCGCGACCTACTACATCCAGGCCGCTCCGGAACGCCTGCCGATCGAAAATCCGCTACCGATTGCAGTAGGGTTGCCGCTTTTTCGCCCGGAGATGGCGCCCCATCGGAACTCTCCCCCACGGACCCCCATGGTTCGAATCGATGCTGGCCAGGGGATAATCCTCGCCTCCGATGCGACCTCGCAGGCTCTGGATTTCCTGGATGGCTCCGGGCGGCATTTGGGCAGCCTCCCGCTGGGAAACATCGCCGTGAGCCTCGCGGAAAGCGGGCGACACTGGTACATCGGCGCCATCGGCCACTTCTTCCCGCGCGAAGAACCCGTGGGCCAATTAATTCGGATCAACCGCAACACCACTCCGCTGCGGCCGGAGCCCCTCCTCTCAGGTCTCCCGCGACTGGCACATGTGGCTGCCGGTGACCTCAATGGGGATGGTCGGGAGGATGTAGTTTTGTGTGGTTTTGGTAACTATCTCGGGCGCCTCTCCTGGCTCGAGGGGCGTGACGATGGCGGGTTCACCGAGCGGGTGATCCTCGCAGAGCCCGGTTGCCTGCGCTGCGAAATTCGCGACTTCAATGGCGACGGCCGGCCCGACCTGATGGTCCTCCAGGCGCAAGCGCGCGAGTCACTGCTGCTCTTCCTCAACGAAGGAGGCGGGAAATTCCGACGGCAACTCATCTATCAGCGCCCCCCGAGTTGGGGGCATTCGGGCTTCGAATTGGCCGACTTCAACCGCGACGGACTACCGGATATCTTGGTCACCAACGGCGACAACGCCGATTTCAACACCTCGCCCCACAAAGCTTATCACGGAGTCCGGATTTACCTGAACCGCGGAGGCCTGAAGTGGGAATTGGCTTGGACGGCCCCGATGCACGGCGCGTACCGCGCGATCGCCCGAGATTTCGATGGCGATGGTGATCTCGACATCGCCGCCGCCTCGTTCTTCGCCGACTACGAGACCACCCCCCAGGAAGGGTTCCTCTATTTCGAGAACACCAGCCCCGCCGGGGGCCGGGAATGGGATTTCAAGGCCCGGACCCTCCGCCAAGGTGTCACCGGCCGGTGGATCTCCATGGATACCGGCGACCTAGATGGCGACGGCGACGACGATTTGGTCTTGGGCTCCCTCATCGAGATGCCCACCCCGGTTCCCGACAAGCTCAAGGGCCTCTGGCGTGAGAAAGGCCCCTCGGTGCTCATCCTCCGCAACCAGACGAAGTGAAGTGAGTTCCTTCTGATCCTAACCCTCTCAACCTAACCCTTTGGACGCCACGAGGCCGCAGCGGAACATATCCCGCGGAGCCCCAGCAACGACATCAGCCTAGTAAAGAGTGTCCCCTTTTGTGTAAATAGGTGGGACCGACCCCGGCCCTGACGACCCC
>Ga0209597_1001963_pt1 | contig 13153 bp, 10 predicted proteins | sample M_140625_MF_Meta_FD_187316 | JGI IMG/M metagenome (GOLD analysis project Ga0209597, IMG submission 187316) | Freshwater microbial communities from Lake Montjoie, Canada to study carbon cycling - M_140625_MF_MetaG (SPAdes) (version 2) | ecosystem: Environmental > Aquatic > Freshwater > Lake...
CGCGACGCTCATCGGCCTGCTCTTGCCAGCTGTGCAGAGCGCCCGCGAGTCGGCGCGACGCACGCAGTGCGGCAACCAGGTGCGGCAGATCTCCCTGGCGGTCATGAACTACGCGACGGCGAAGCGGGAGAAACTGCCCGACGCGCTCTCGAACGTGGTGAAGAGCGGCACGACATCGTCGGGCGGCACGCCATCGACCTATCCGCTGCACGTGCTGATCATGTCGTACGCCGAGGACGAGGCACTACGACAGACGTTCACGGGCGTGGCGCAGATGCTCACCAACAAACTGCCGTTCGTGCCGACGTTCAACTGCGTGTCGGATCCGACGAAAGACCTGGTGGCCCAGGAGTTCAGTGGCAACAGCGCGATCCCGGGAACCGTGACCTATCTCTCGAATGGCGCGCTCTACTCCAATAGCCCGATGCTGCGAAAAGTCGCGGACGGCACGTCGAAGACCATCTCGCTGGCGGAGGCTTATGCCAGGGCGGTCGCGAACGGGGCGACGGTGGTGTCGCAGTACAGTTCCCGAAACGGGGCTAAGGCCCCCACGTTCGCCCACCCGGAGACGACCGCGGCTGCGCCGCTCGGCCGCGCGAATCATCCCGCCAAGTCGATCGCGCCCGGGCAAACGGGTGCTTGGAGCGGCGGCTTCAACGCCCAGGCGACGGGAGCGATGAGCGACGTCGTTTCGCCGCCATTTCAGGACAAGCCGGCCGTGGCCGACGCCGACGGCCTGCGGCTCCAGGGCTCCCACCCCGCCACGATCACGATCGGGATGCTCGACGCCAGCGTCCGCAGCATTTCCGGCGACGTTGATCCGGCGATCTTCTGGTCGGCGGTCACGCCCGCCGGCGGCGAGGTCGGCGACCTGCCGTGACGCCGTCCGGCGGGGATCAATCCATGCCTACCCTGCACGACGACATCCGCACCCGCCGGCTCAAGGGGCTGCGCCGCATGGTCGGCGACACGCCGCTGGTGAGTGTGCGGCTCCGCTATCGCGGCCGGGAGTGCCGCGTGCATGCGAAAGCCGAATACCTCAACCTCACCGGCAGCATCAAAGATCGGATGGCCTTCCACATCTGTCGGACGGCCATCGAGCAGGGGGCCTTGCGGCCCGACGACACGATCGTCGAGGCGACCAGCGGCAACACAGGCATCGCCTTCGCGGCGCTGGGCGCCGCGCTCGGGCACCCGGTCGTGATCTTCATGCCCGACTGGATGAGCGAGGAGCGAAAGGCGGTGATCCGCTCGTTTGGCGCCGACATCCGTCTCGTGTCGCGTGAGGCCGGCGGCTTTCTCGGCAGCATCGAGTGTGCTGAGACGCTGGCCCGGGAACTCGGCCGGGTGTTTCTGCCGCGGCAGTTCGACAATCAGGCCAACGTCCAGGCGCATGCCACCACCACCGGGCCGGAGCTCATCGGGCAGTTCGCCAAGCTCGGCCTCGTGCCTGCCGCCTTCGTGGCCGGCGTGGGCACGGGGGGCACGGTGATGGGCGTGGCCGAGGCCTTCGCCCGCCACGGCATTCAGGCCCACGTGTATCCGCTGGAGCCTGCCGAATCGCCCACGCTCTCCACAGGCCACAAGGTGGGCCGGCACCGCATCCAGGGCGTGTCGGACGAGTTCATCCCGGGCATCCTCCGGCTCGACAGCCTGGCACCGATAATCCAGGTGAGTGACGGCGACGCGATCCTGATGGCCCAGAAGCTGGCCCGTGAACTCGGGCTTGGTGTTGGGATTTCGTCGGGGGCCAACCTGCTCGGCGCCCTGCAGGTGCTCGAACGTGAGGGCTGGGATTCGGCCGTCGGCACCATCTTCTGCGACGACAACAAGAAGTATCTCTCGACCGACCTTGCCCGCGTCGAGGAGGTCCGGCCGGGGTTCATGAGCCCCGACGTCGAGTTGCTCGACTTCGAGACCACCCTCGCCGTCTAAGTAGCACAGGTTGTCAACCTGTGCCTGCGTGCTCTGCTTCCTGCGCCCTTCTTGGCCGCACGCTCGGGGCTGCCCACGCCCTGTCGCCGGACGTTCGCTCCGGGCTCCGGCCCTCCGCTCACTCGATGCTGACTGCGCTTCGCCATCCTGGCTCCGCTTGTCAGCAACGCCTGCTCCAGGGCACGGGCAGCCCCTCGCTGCATCGTTTCCAGTAGCACATCGTTTCCCGTAGCACAGGTTGTCAACCTGTGCCGATCCCTCCCGCTTCCGTAGCACAGCGGCTGTGTTGGTTGTCAAGGGGTGCATGGTGCTGATCATGCTTCCGAAGAAGACATTTCCAGGAGGGAAGAAGGTCACGGAGTGAGTGTTGCCAGGCGTGGACTCCATGAGTCTCCGCTCTGCAGCATGGCATTGAGGATGATGAGGAGTTTCCGCATGCAGGCCGTAAGCACGAGCTTGGGCGGCTTGCCCTTGGCCATGAGCCTGGCCGCGAACTCACGAATGACCGGGTTGTGCTTCTTGGCGCTCAACGCCGCCATGTAGAGTGCATTGCGGACGCTTTGTCTGCCTCCCCAGATGGCACGGCGACCCCGGAACTGGCCGCTGTCCCGGTTGAAGGGAGCCACGCCCACGAGGGCCGCCACCTGCTGCCGGTTGAGCTGCCCGAGTTCGGGCAGTTCAGCCATGAGGGTGGCTGCCGTCTGACCTCCGACGCCCGGAACGCCCTTGAGCTTCTCGAAGCGTTCCCGCCAGTCGTCGTTGGACTCGACGAGTTGCAAGATTGCCTTCTCGATCCGCTGGATGTCCTTGTTGAGCATCTCGATGTGCTTCAAGACGCTTTTACGGACCAGCGAGGAGTGGGCCATTTCGGACCTATTTTTCTCGGCCGTACGGTGGTCCAAGAGCTGCCGCCGCCGCACGATCAGCTCCCGGAGCTGTTCCTGCCGCTCGTCGTATCCCTTGGGCACCGGCCGGGTCGTCTCAGCGAACCGAGCGATGACCGAGGCATCGATCCGATCGGTCTTGGCCAGAAGGCCAAGGGCCTTGGCGAAGTCCCGCACCTGCCGCGGATTGACCACGGCAATGTGGTGACCGGCAGTCACCGCTTCGGCCACAAGATCCCGTTCGTACCCGCCCGTTGCCTCGACAACGGAGAGGCACGCTCCTGCCTGCGGCAGGAGCGAGAGAAGCTTCGCACGGCCTGCGGCCGTGTTGTCGAACCGGCTCGGTGAGCCGTCCGGAAGACCATGGACGTCGAGGCCGTCCTTCGAGACATCGATCCCAACGAACTTGTCATACCCATGAGACATAAAAAAGTCCCTTCCTTGCTGATGCGAACTCGAGTCGCGGGAGCGACTGCGGTTCAGGCGGCTGTTCGGGCTTCTATGACAAGACCGGCGACGATCACGCTGTGCTACGGCCTTGGAGGACCGAAGGTTGATCGATCTATCGCCGGCCTCCGTGCTCCGGGTGACCGGGACGGAAGGATCAATGTGGCCGCTCGCCACTGGCGGGGGCAAGATACAAGGTTTTCAACCTGTGTGTTCCACGTAGCACAGGTTGTCAACCTGTGTGTTCCACGTAGCACAGGTTGTCAACCTGTGTGTCTCCGACGCGCGAGGTTCACGTGTGAGCCGGATCACTTCCACCGATAGGCGGAGATGCCCTCGAGGTCGCGGACGTAGAGTTCTTGCCCCTCGATGGCGAGATGGGCCCAGCTCTCCTCCGCAGCCACCTTCGCCTCGCCGAGGAGTTCGAACTGCTCGGGCGTCGCCTTGATGAGCCGCACCTCGCCCGTCTCGTCGAGCGCCAGGATCCGGTCGCCTTGGGCGACCATGCTCCAGTAACGGCCGAAGGGCTTCGTGATCCAAGCCTCCTTGCCCGTGGCGAGGTCGAGGCAGGCGAATCGCTGGTTGCGGAGGTGCACGTAGGCGTGGTCACCCATCACGATCGGCGTCGACATGTAGCCCTGGATCTTGTTTCGCCAGACCTGCTCGACGGGCTTTTGCGTGTTGGCAGGATCGATGGCGAACAAGAATGAGCCACCGCCGTAGCTGGTGGTGAACACGCGGCCGTCGTGCACGCTGGGTGTGACGATGTTCATGCCGCGGAAGGCCTCCACCGATGTCTTCCAGAGCACGGTGCCGTTTTCCGGATCGATGCCTGCGAGTTCCTCTCGCGTCTGCACGAGGATCTGGGGCACGCCGCCAATCGTGGCCGGATACGGCGACGAGAACGCGCTGCCCATCATGCCGCCGCCGTCGTCGAGCGTCCGCCAGACCACCTTGCCGGTTGCCTTCTCGAGCTTCACGAAGCCCGACCCAGCCTGAACGTAGACGTGGTCGCCGATCACCAGCGGGCTCGACACGAAGCCGAACGCCGGCAGCGGGCTTTCGAGCGCCTTCGTGAAGTCGACCCGCCAGATTTCCTTGCCGGTCGCTGCCTCCAGGCAGACGAGCACGTCGCGCATGCCGGCGACGTACACGCGGTCGCCATCGACGCAGGGGGTGGAGCGAATCCAGGAGCCGTTGGAGGCCGCAAAGAAGGGAACGCTCATGGAGCCTTCCCACTCGACGTGCCATCGCTCCTGCCCCGTCGCGCGGTCGAGCGCCCGCACGTGCTCGGTCTTTGCGTCACGGGTTTCGGTCACGATCACCAGGTCGCCTGCAACGACGGGCCCCGAGTAGCTCGGGCCAAGATCGACCCGCCACAACCGTTCGAGCCGCGACTGGTCGAGGCCATCGGGCCAGGCGGCGCCGGCGACGAAGCCATCCCGGTTGGGGCCCCGCCACTGATGCCATGGGGCATCGGCCGCAGTGACTGCCGACAGCAGGAGCATGAGTCCCACGACGAGCGTGGAACCACGAATCGCAAAAGCAGGGCGAGTCATGGCAAACGCCTTTTTCGTATGGGACGGAAAACCACCGACATCCTACCCGCCTCCGGCCTCGCGCGGACTCCCAGGGATCACGCGGGCATCCGCAGGGCGGGGCCGGTCGCTGGGCCACGGAACATGGTTGCCAGCCTGGTGGCAAGGGCCTCGGGCGAGAACGGCGCAACCGCCGCTGCGATCTCGCCCACGGTGGGCTGCCGATCCGCCGCGAGTTCGATGGCCGCTGCGAGGTCGGCCGGAGAGCAGTCGGAAGTCACAGGGGTGGTGAGAGCCGCCGGCAGTTCCGCGAAACTTCCCTCGCCGGTCACCACCACCGGTGTGCCGAGGCCGATCAGCCTGGTGACGGCAGCAGATGATTCGCCGTGGGTTGGCATCCGTAACTGCACCGCCACGTCGACCTCCTGCATCAGCGCAGTGAACTGCTCGTCAGTGGGGCCGTCGTGGACTTCGACAAACGAGAGCGAGGCGACGCCCTGCCGGCGGCAGTGGCGGGCCGTGGACCAGCCCGCGATCGTGAGCCGCACGCGCCGGCGGCGGGCCAGCAGGCCCATTGCACGGCCCAGAAGATCAAACTGTTTCGTGTCGCCGCCGGTGCCGAACGTTCCCACATGCAGGGGGGCGTCGGCCGCCGGCAGATGGCTGCGATCCGCATGCTCGGCAACGATCGGCAGAAACGCCACTTCGATCGGCAGCGCGGCATGAGGGCCGAGCGCCGCCAGCACCAGCCTCCGGCAGGCGTCGGAGTTGACGATCAGCGCGTCGAGGCGGGCGGTCTCGGCGAGGAAGCGAAGGCTCTGCCCGATCTCGGGTACGTTCTGGAGCGTCCGCTGGATCCAGGGCTCCTCGGAGTCGCAATCGCCGGCTGGCAGGTCATCAGCATCGGCCCCGAGGTGGGCACGGAGCAGCACCTTCAGATTGACCTCGTGAAGGTAAGCCAGACGCCGCTGGCGGCAGCCAAGCCTGGTCTGCATGGCCGCCCGCAGCACCTTGACGTGGTGTTCCGAGTTGCCGAGCACAAAGACCACGGTGCCATGGTCGCCCGAGGCAAGCGCGGGCAGGAGAACTTCGACGGGCAGGATGCGGTTGCCGGCGAGGAGCGTTTGGTCGGCGGCGAGTATCGGCCCCGGATTGGCATCGAAGAAGTCGGTCCGCCAGCGGCTCGACTGCAGGTGATCGATCGTGCAGTTGGCGATTGCCGTGTGGGCTGGTGGGAGCACGCCGACAACGGCCACCTCTCGGCCGGGTCGGGCCGCAGGGCGGACGGTCAGTTCCTCCATCACAGCTCGCGCCGCCGGCTCCCAGCCGAGGGTGGCCAGCAGTTCGCGGCCGCGGGCGAGCGACAACTCGCGGAGCTTCGGCTCCTCGATCAGCCGCCCCATCGCCGTGGCGATCGAGAGCGGTTCCTGCGGGTCGCAGGTCAGTTCCGGGATCACCAGTTCCTTGATCGAGGAGGAGTGGGAGCCGACGACGGGAACCCCACAGCCGTAGGCCTCGAGCACCGGCAGCCCGAGGCCCTCGTAGAGCGACGGATAGGCCATCTGCTCCGCCTGACGCGTGATCGCGACGAGATCCTCGCCAGACACGTAGCCGGTGAACACGATGGCCCCCGGACGGATGCCTAGCGACTCCGCCATCAGCTGATAGTGGGCGATCCGCTGCCGCGAGAGCTTGCAGATCACCGCCAACTGCCGATCGGGATACCGGGCGTGAAAGTGGGCAAAGGCGTAGACCATGCCGTCCATGTTCTTTCGCCAGTCGTCTCCGCCGATGTAGACCGCATAGGGCTTTTGCAATCCGAACCGGGCGAGGACGGCAGGGTCGCTATCGGTCGGAGACTCCATCAACTCCCGCTTGCGATGGTCGATGTCTCCGTAGACGCAGCGGATTCGCCCGGGGTCGAAGCCAGCCAGGCGGATGGTGTCGTGCCGAGTTGCCTGGCTGATGGCAAACAGCCGATCCGACTCCCGCATCACGCGAAAGCCCGCCAGGTAGTTTTCGCGGCCTTCGCGCCGCGACAGGTAGCGATCGGGAAAGAGATACGGGATCAGGTCGTAGACGATGCCGAGCCGATGCGGCTGGTGGGCGTGGAGCCACCGTGGATAGAGGTAGTCTTCCCCCTCGCCGCGCAGGGGTAGGAAGAAGCACGCGGTGAAGAGCACGTCGATGCGGCCGAAGTGCCCCCGTGCCAATGCCGAATCGGTCGCCCACGTTCCGTACTGCTCGAACTCCCGGGTGAACGAGGGCTGCGGCAGCCGATCGTTCCAGAGGAAAACGTAGCGGTTGCCGGGATTGTCGAGGCAGATCTGCCGAACAAGGCTCTGCGAGTAGGCCGGGATTCCCCGATCCCCGTTGTACTGGGTGACACGGAGATCGACGAGGAAGGTGAGGCCGTCGCGGTGCATCACTGGGCGCGTCATGCGGAGTCGCGTCTCGGGGCGGAGCTGCCGGCCGGGGTTTCGGCATGCCGCTGGTCGTCCATGAGCCGCAGGTAGTGAAGGCCGGCCTGCTCCCGAAACAGGCTCTCGAGCCGCTCGATGCGGCTCTCGAGCGCCGCGATTCGATCGTGGGCACCGGAGATGCGGGTCAGTTTCCTGACGCGCCGGAAGAGCGGCCGCAGAATCTGCTTTTCGATCGTATGCCCGAGTGATTTCAGCGGCATGTCATGCGGCCTTGCGGATAATCAGGCCGATCGACGTGGAGGCATATCCATCGAGATCAAGCCGCAGGTGCTTGATGCGGCCGTATGGCCCGCCGACCGAGCCGCTGTAGGGGGGCGGGTCGACGAAGCGGTCGATGTCGCGGTTGCCGGGATCGATGTCGAGCGGCTCGACGTGGTGGCCCTGGGCGACAAGTCGACGGACAACATCCTCGATGTCGCGGAGGCGGTAGACCACGGCGGGGCCCGTGTCGATGGTCTTGTCGTTGCTCGAGAGGTTGAATTCCGTGGTGTGGACGGCCACGCCCCCTGGCCGCAGGCAGTCGATCTGCCGCTCGAGGAACTCGAGCCCACGTTCGAGGCTGCCGCAGTGTTCGAACGAGCAGGTTGACCAGGTGAAGTCGTAACCGCGCAGGTCGTCGGGGACGTGGTTCATGTCGACGGCCCGGAACTCTACCCGCTCACGAAACTCATCCGCCGGGCAGAGGCCGTGGACGTTGAGGGCGTCGCGATTACCGGCCCACTGGCCCGTCTTGGCCCAGTCGTTGTTGCGCTCGTCGTCGTCGGCGAGGTCGGTGGCTGTGATCAAGCAGCCGAGCGCCGCGAACAGTGACGGCAGTTTTTCGGTGCCCACGGCGAAGCCGAGGCCGCGTCGCCCGGGCTCCAGCATGCCGCGTTCGTGGAGTGCCTGGCAGATGTAGGCGTGCTCCCAGTTCTTGCGGTGCATGTGCCAGCCATCGTGGAGTTGCTCGAGCCAGCCGCGGAACGCCGGCGACTCGAGCGTCGCGAGACGGCAGATCTGCGAGACGAGCCCCGACCCCTCCACTCGCGAATCGGCGGATACGAACAGGTCGGGGTATCGGCGCGGGAACTCGTTGACCCGGATCGCCGGGGAGGGCAGCAGGCCTCGCAGGAAGGGCATCAGCTTGACGGCGCGGCGCGAGATTTTTCGGCGCGTGGTGGCGATCGTCATGTGTCCCTCGACGGGGATGCTGGGCCAAGGGTGCGCGAGAGCCGTGGGCGGCCGACAAGGTGGGCGGCCTGCGGGCTCTCGCGCCACCAGGGAAACTAGCAGGCTCTACGGGCTCGTCGGAATGCCAGTTCAAGCCGTCGGCGCCGGGGGGAGAGTGCCCAGAATCGACTCGTAGACCCGCATGTATCCGCGGGCGGTCTCGGCCCAGCCGAAACTGGCGGCATGGGTCCGAACGCGGTCGGAAAACCCGGAATCACTGCGGCTGGTGGCCATGCCTGCCTCATACGCAGACGCCATCGACGCGGCGTCAAACGACTCGAAGTAAAAGGCATGGTTCCCGGCAATCTCGGGAAGACACGTCATCCGGGAAAGAAAGGTCGGCTTCCCGCACTGCATCGCCTCGAGGGCAGGAAACCCGAAGCCCTCGGTGAGTGACGGGAAGAGGAAGGCATCGCAGTGCTCGTAGAGCCACTGTCGGTCGGCGTCGCAGATCTCGCCGGGCATGATCGCGCGACCCTCGAGATGGCGACGGGCAATCTCACGCCCGAGAAACTCGCCGTACGGCGTCATGTTCTTGCCGGCGATCACGAGCCGGATGTTCGGCAGTCGGTCGATGAGGTCGAGCAGCACGTGGAAGTTCTTGTGCGGGAGGCAGTTGCCCACGGTAAAGAGGAAGGGTCCCTCCGGAAGAAACCTTGGGCGCGACACGGCGGCGACCGGCGGCGCAGAGATCCCGAGATGCACCACGTGCACGGGCCGATTGCCGAGACTGAGGTGGGCCTTCACGTCTTCGGCGACGTAGTGCGAGTCGGTCACGATGGCGCTGGCCCGGTCGACCTTCGTCTGAATGTCGGCAAGCTTCCTCTCGATCCTGCGGAGCTGCTCGTCGTGGGGCGTCTCGTGGAGAAACGTGAGGTCATGGATCGTCAGCACGACGGGCACGTGGTCGTCGAGCGGCAGATACTTCGACATCTGGTTGGTGACGTGCCAGAGGCTGATCCTCGAGGGGCTGAGGAAGGGGCGGATGAACGGCCGCAGTCGCCGGACCAAGACCTCCTTCTTCCACGGTGTCACGTCGATTCGATCGAAGCCCTCCGGAGGAAGGTGTCGCTCCGTTCCCCGGGCGAGGAGGAACACCGGATCGAAGCGGCCCGGTGCCAAGCGGAGGATCTCCTCGGCGAAGTGCAGGGAGAACCGGCCCAGGCCACAGTTGATGTGCCGCAGCTTCTCGAGATCGATCGCGATGCGGGGGAGGCGTTCTGGCATGGCTTGGCAAAGGGTTTGGCGTATCTTCGCGCGTCGGCACGGCAGCAGGCAACCCGGATGCGGAGGCGGACACGGAAAAAGCCGTAGGGTTACCGCCGGCTTGAGTGGCCGGGTCTCCGGCGGCGATACTCGGGGGCAGTTACTTGCCCTCTCCAGCAGGAGTCCGTCGATGCCCCGTTGCTTTTTCGCCTTGGCCGCCGCCGTCGCATCGTCGCTCGTGATCGCAGCCCCGCCAGCGGCCCCCGCCTCAGCCCCTGCGAAGGCGAGCGAGTGGCGGACGCTCTTCAACGGCCGCGACCTCGCCGGCTGGGACGGCGACCCGCGGATGTGGAGCGTTCGCGACGGGGTGATCCACGGCGAAACCACGCCCGACATCAAGGCGCAGGGCAACACCTTCCTCATCTGCAAGGGCCCTGCGGTCAAGGATTTCGAGCTCAAAGTCCTCTACCGCTGCGGCGGGGAGAACAACTCCGGGATCCAGTATCGCTCCAAGCACATCACTGAGGGCGAACCAAAGAACCCATGGGTCGTCCGCGGCTACCAGCACGAGCTCCGTAACGAGTCGCAGATGCCGAACGTGTCTGGCTTCATCTACGACGAAGGGGGCAAGCGGGGACGGATCTGCCTGGCCGGCGAGAAGGCCGAAATGGTGGACGGCGCGAAAAAGGTGACGGGCGAACTGATCGACGCCGACGCTTTCGCGAAGCTCGTCAAACTCGACGATTGGAACGAGGTGCGGATCGTGGCCCAAGGCGACCGGATCCGCCACTACCTGAACGGCACCCTCACGCTCGACTTTACCGACGCCCCCGACCTGGCGCTCAGCGAGGGTGTCCTTGCGCTGCAACTCCACCAGGGGAAGCCGATGTGGGTGGAGTTCAAGGATATTGCCGTCCGTGACCTCGGCGACGACACCCCGTAGCCGGGGTGCCCGGCTCTTGTGATTGCCGGCCACGCGACTCCGGCAAAGTGTCCCCGTTGTCCGGCAAGGTGTCTCCGCACGGTTCGGCGGGCAGGCTGCGGGAAAACGTCTCTTTGTAGCTGCGGCTCGTTGCCTTCTCGTCCCGCGAGACCAAGAGTGCATCACGAGGCACTGGGGCGGATGCACCGGGTCATATGGCCCGCGCGGCCGCACCGGGTCCGTTCTCGGAACACGAGATGAAGGGTCGCGGCTTTGTCCGATGCTCTTCTGCGCGTCGCCCGTGGTGGCTGAACGCGAACCCGCGGCCGGTCATTGCGATGAGGGTGTGACGCCGGGCATGCATGCCTGCGTCTTGTGAGCGCCAAGGAGTGCCGGGCCGTGCTCCAAAAGAGGCCCCTGCATTTCGGCGCGGTTTCGATCCAATTCAAAGTGGAGATGTGTCATGTTGCGGTTTACTACTTGGAGAGTGTGGTTTCTGGCCTGTGTCGGGGTGGCGTGCCTGTCGCTGTCGCCCAAGGCGAACGCCAACGGTTTTCCGCCGGGGCGGATCTACGGCGTCGGCGTCGACAACAACATCTATTTCGTTGACACGATCAGCCAGTCGATCACGTTGACCGGGAGTTCGCTTTCCGAAGGCGTGAAGGCCAACGGCTTCGCCGCCGACCGCGTTCGCAATCAGGTCTTCTACTTCGCCTCGAACGGCGATCTCGGCTACTACGATATCGCCTCGGATACGAATGGGATCGTGGCTACGGGATCGGTCTTCAGCATCACTCCTAACTTCCCACCCGAGGATGCCACGTACTACAACGACTCCTACTGGTACATCGCCAAAGGAGACGCCGCCAACAACATTCTCTACAAGGCGACGCTGACCTACACCGGGAGCGTGCCGTCGTTCAGCGGAACGCCGGTCGAATACCAACTCACGGTTGGTGGCAGTACGTCGGGGATGATGTTCGGCGACATCGCCGTGAACAACTCCACGGGACGGCTTTACGGTTCGACCACGCCGGGCTCGGGAGGATTGTTTTTCTCTCTCGACATGGCATCGCTTATCGCCGGTACGAGCAACCCCGTGACCGTGATCTCGTCTGCGAACGGGGTCGGCCTCCAGTTGGCGTTCAGTGAAGACTACTCGGTGCTCTACGGGCAGCAGTACATCGATTCTGGGACTTCGACGTCAGGCCAGTGGTACACCGTTGACTCCGGCTCGGGCGTCTACTCGGCGATCGCGGGATTCATCACCTCGCCCGGCATGCGGGATCTTGCCGGTGTCGCCGCGGTGCCGGAGCCGGCCGCGTGCGTGCTGGTGGGCGTGGGTGTGATGGCATCCATCATCTGGCGGCGACGCCGCTCTCAACGCCGGGCGGCCACCGGCACTCACGGGCCGTGATATGCTACAAACGTATTCGCTGACCAGACGCATGGATGTGCCGATGCCCCCGCCATTCGATGACTCCGAACTGCCCATCAGCCAGGCGGAGAGCCTCGCGCACCACAAAGGCGATCTCTCGCTCAATAACTACACGGTGATCTCCAGCGAGGCTGCCGCGTTGCTTGGGCAGCACATGGGAGGAACGCTCTGGCTCAACGGCCTCCGTTCGCTCGCGGCCGAGGCCGCCGCGTCGCTGGCGGCACACGAGGGCTCGATGTCGCTCGACGGGCTGACGGTGCTGTCCGACGAGGCTGCGGCGGCGCTGTCGCGATTTACCCACGGGTTGTCGCTCGACGGCCTCTCCTCGCTCTCTGATCGGGCTGCGGAATCGCTTTCCTCTCACGAGGGGACTCTTTCGCTGAACGGGCTGACGTCGCTTTCCGGAACAGCAGCGTCTGGACTGGGCAGGCACAACGGATCGCTTTGGCTCAACGGCCTCGGCGCGCTTTCCGCAGAGGCCGCCCAGGGGCTGGCGCAGTGCAGGGGTCTGCTCTCCCTCAACGGTCTCACCACGCTTTCATCCGACGCTGCTGCGGCGCTGTCGCGCAGCGCAGGTAACCTGTCGCTCGATGGGATACTGTCGCTCACGGATGAAGAAGCTGCTGCGCTCGGGCAGCACCGCGGCATGCTCGGCCTGGCCGGCCTGACCACGATCTCGGAATCGGCCGCCCGCGGCCTTGCCCAGCGCAGCCGGGTGCTCGCGCTGAACGGGCTGGCATCGCTCCCGGACGCCGTCGCCGAGGCGCTTGGCCACCACCGTGGCCTGCTCTATCTCAACGGTGTGAAGTCCCTGTCACCCACCGCGGCAGCGGCGTTGGCACGGCATCGAGGCGACCTGTATCTCGAAGGGCTCGCCACCCTTCCGGACGACGTGGCTCAGGAACTCACCAAGCACGGCGAAGGATGGCTGTACCTCAACGGCCTCACATCGCTCTCGCCCGAGGCGCTGCGATCGAAGCCGAACGTGCGGGTGCCCGAGCGTTTCGTTCTTTGATGACAGGGCAGGGCGCACCGCCAAAAGAACAGCGGTGATCTAAGAAAAGTCGGGGCGACACGATTCGAACGTGCGA
>Ga0209597_1001964_pt1 | contig 13152 bp, 10 predicted proteins | sample M_140625_MF_Meta_FD_187316 | JGI IMG/M metagenome (GOLD analysis project Ga0209597, IMG submission 187316) | Freshwater microbial communities from Lake Montjoie, Canada to study carbon cycling - M_140625_MF_MetaG (SPAdes) (version 2) | ecosystem: Environmental > Aquatic > Freshwater > Lake...
CGCGTGCAGTTGGTCATGCACCAGCACCGCTGGGGGCTCATCTCTATCCACTTGCAGTTCCTGAACAACATGACCTACGCGCGGACGCTCAGCGTGGAGCGATACATGCACCTGCTGCGCACGGACGACATCTCAGTGTTTGAGGCATTCTTGGACCAGCTGGAAGGAATCTGAATTGCAGGGTCCACAAACCGTATTAAAGCCAGCCGTTCACTGTGTCTACAAAAACCAGCACGCATGCCGCGCGAGTCGGACACGTTACCTTATGGGATGGTGAAGGGGTCCACTCTTCACGACCTTCACAATGCGTGTCTGGGCCACGGATTCAAGAAAGACAAGGAGTCGAGGTGGGGCATGGTTTGCGAGCGGCCACGCTCCCATCCCAACCCCAAAGGAGGGTACTGCCTGTTCAAGTACAGGCTGTACACCAAAAAACGAGAGGATCGCTCGCTTTTTGAGCTGGCCATCCTGCATCACGAGCCGGATAACCGGTACGAGATCAACGTCTCGACAAGGCAGCCCAAGAGGCAGCCTGAGCGTTTCGCACAGTGTCTGCCCACCACGGGCCACGAGTTGGAGGATCTGTGCAAGTTTCTCGACGATTTGCCCGCCTAAACAGCTTTGAATAAAACGCACGATTTAAACACGTGTCCTAAAAAGCGCGCACACCGGTTCGAAAACGGCCTTTATTACGCCCGCAAAGAGCGGGCAAGGGCACGATGCTCCTCCTCGACCTGCCCTCCGACCTAGTGGGCAAGATCCTGCTCACCGTGGCGTCCACCGGCAAGCCCGCGCCCCTCGTGCGGATGGGGATGGTGAACCGCGAGCTGCACCTGCGGGTGGCCGCCGACCGCACGCTGTGGCGGGCGTACTGGACCGCCTGGCTGGACGGGATGCGCCCCCCGCTGCTGCCCAACAACCTGCGCCGTCCCGAGCGGATCAGCCCGATGGAGATCGACTACGAGGTGATGCTGATCCGCAAGGTGGCCGAGGTGCAGATGCGCTACGACGCGCTCTCACGGCAGCGGCGCAAGCGGGTCCAGCAGGACCGCCTTGAGTAAAGTCCGGACGGCCTCCTGCACACTCCCCGGATGGCCCAGCATCTCGCGGTACTGCTGGTACCCCACGAACGGGAAGTCCTCCTCAGACTCCACGAGCACGGCCGCGGCTGCGCAGTAGCCCACCCGCATGGCGTCGTAGTGGACGGGGGGCTGACCGTCCAGGCGGTACTGCTGGTGGGGCGCGAACTGGTAGCCAAAGTCGCCGCCCCAGTTGAGGTCCGGCATGAGCCGCCCCCCGCGGTTGTAGGTGGCGGCCTCGCCCACCAGGACGCCAAGCTCGACCATGGACGCGAGGAGCTCGCCGAACTCCTTGTTCAGGAGGGAGCGAATCAGGAGGCCCGCGGCCTGCATCTTCTCGTTGAGGCCAAAGCGGACGTCGCGCGTGTGCCGGCTTTCGAGCGGCATGGCCGCGCCCCGCGTGAGGGCGAAGTAGGCCTCGGTGTCGAGCTTGAAGCGCTGGCCGTACTGCTTGACCTCGCGGTCGGTCGTGCACAGGCAGGCCTTCTGCATGAGGAGCTCGTTGAAGGCCTTGACCAGGGTCCGCTCCTGCGCGAGGTCGCCGTTTCGTGCCAGGACTAGCGGGAAGCCCAGCTCCGCGCAGTCCTTCTCGAAGGCCTCATAGGCGCGCTCGGTCTCCTCCGGGGCCTCGGGCCTGGAGAGCCTGGCTGGGAAGGAGAGCGAGTTGACGCACTTGCTGATGACCTGGATCAGGAACTCTACGCTCGTGAACTTGCGCTTCCTCAGCCCGTCGGGGATGAAGGGTAGGTCGCCTGGGAGCAGGAGGTCGTTGAGGCTGGTCTCGAACTGGTCGCCGAAGTTGCTGAAGATGAAGGTCATGTCGCGGTAGTCGATGAAGTCGTCCGAGCCCACAAACTCGACGCGGCCCTCCACGCGCGGGCACTCCGGATCCCACAGGCCGTCCTCGAACTCAATGTGCCGCACCATCTCCTCAGTCACGGGCTTGCGCGCCTTATCGGAGAGCAGGTAGAGCTCCCCCACTACCTCGTCGAGGTCCTCCAGCTTCTCCATGGCCACCCGCAGCTGCTTGAAGAACCGTTTCACGTCGCTAGGTATCTGCTTGATGTCCCCTTCCACCACAGGATGCAGACCTGTGACGAAACCAGGCTCGCACGCGCTTAGCTTGCCTATGAAGAGGTTGAAGTCCTCCTGCGTTAACGAGGGAGTCCAGTGCAGCGTGAGTTCATCTGTGGGCTTGAGGATGGATACGAGCATGGCGGTTGGCAGGGTACTAGACGATTCGTGCCCAAGAGCCCAATCGCCCTTGTTTTTATGCCAGCAAATTCAAACCGGTGCCGGGTGCCCGGGCGTGAAAAAAAAAAACGCGAATCCAAATGCATGGGCCATCCCTGTAAAATACCCAACAGCTGATGGACCTACTGTTGCAACATCCAGATATCCTTGACTGCATTCTAGACATTGCCCCACAAATCTGTCGCAGCCTGGTGCGCGTGAACAAAACCCTATGGTCCATGCTGTCAGAGCGGGTACGTCAGCAGGCGTATCTCGAACTGTGGGATCTGCACAACACGTCGATTTTTAATAAATCCAGAGAGTGGGCGCAGTTCAACGCATTGTACTGGCTTTGCAAGAGACAGACGGCCAGAGCCGCATTGCGAATAGCTGGCTGCAAGCGGTCAAAAAGGGTGCGAATCCATCGGTACCTGTTTGGCTTCTACACGGGCAGGCGGGACGAGTGGCACAGGTGCACTCTGACAGTCACACCATACGCAACCGGGCGCGGCGCCAGCCTGTGGGTCCAGTCGTTCGACGGATCCTCCGCGGACAAGCCATACGTCACGCGCACGTTCGACCGCATCTTCAGCCTGGGCGCGCTGGTGCAGATCCTCAATCAGAAGTACTGGCACTCCTTCTACTGCGTTTGGGGTGAACGCTGGTCGTTTACGGACAATCAGGCCAGCAGGGTGCTAATCCTTGGGTACGAGGACTGAGTCACGTCCCGGAAGGGCCAAGTAAAAACGCGCCAACGCCTATTTATGTGCCAGCCCCCGACGGGCCCCACTCGGATGAGCCTGAGCCTGTCGGACTTCCGGGGCTACGTGCACTTCAAGGCCTTCGACGTGATCAGCTCGGGGCACTTCAAGCGGCACCTGTCGCAGTGCCGGGAGAACGGGGACGAGTGGGCGATCCAGATGTACCGGCAGACGGTCACGGTGCAGGCGCGGGTGCGGGACCTGGTCGCGCTGGTGTCGCAGCTGCCGGCCGCCGACCCGATCCACGGCATCTGCCGGGAGGTCATGACGTGCGCGCACCCGCCGATCAAGGTGCTCACCGGGCAGAACACGTGCGCCATCACGGGGCGGCCAGCGCAGCACTGCGTGGACCTGACGCGGGCGGCCAAGAACTCAAAGGAGGTGTTCGTGCACCCCCGGTTCTGGTTCTTCTTCGTGATGCTCTGGTTCTGCTCCAAGCTGGAGTACGTGGTGCGGGCGTGCACCAAGCAGTGGATCGAGGCCAAGGGCCTGCGCCCGGACGCCACCAACTACACCGAGCTGTGCGAGGCCTTCTCCGAGCAGAACGCGGTCCTGACGCAGGACCTCTTCCGCCTGTTCGAGAAGGGCATAGGATACATCACGGCCTCGCTGGACCGCCACATGGAGCGCCACACGCTGCGCCCGATCCTGCAGCCCCCGCCCGAGTTCACGCGCACCGAGACCTAGCCGGGCACACGGTTTTGCCCCGTGGATCCCCGTATATAAATGCACGGCGCCGCCAGCGGACACATTTGAGTGTGATGAAGCGCGGCAAGCAAGGAACTGCCCCATGGCATAACAAGCCAAAACCCGTGAAGGTGAGCCCGGTCTTGCCGATCGCCCGCAAGACGATCAATGTGTTGGTCAACAAATCGTTACAGGCTTTCGCGGTGGAGGTGGTAACAAACAACGGCGGCGAGCGGGCGATTGACTGCTCCATTCTGGCCATGCAAGATGCAGGACGGTTGGTAAACATACCACGTTTTTTTGAGGGACCCTGCGTGCAAATCCGCGAGCGGATGTTGGGGATATTCGAGAACCAAAGGTCTTATGTGCAGAACATGGTTGCGGCGTCGTTTCTGAGGCATGTATCGCCAGATATGGACGCCCCTCTCACCGAACTGCGCCAGCAGCAGATGCGAGACCAAATCATGAGGAAAACCTTGACCGCTGAGGCCGTGCGCATGTATGCTCTCATGATGCACCCTAGAGCGGCAAATATTGTCTTTTTCACCGAAAACTACGACGGGCCTTACGCTGGCTACTTCACGCCCTTTGTCGCAACCACCCCCCTCAGTCCAGACCTGCCGTTCGTCTTCATCGCGAATTATCCGCGCGGACATCATTTCGAGGCCCTCGTCCCTGATAGGGCGTTAACGGCCGCATTGATTCAGGTCGAGCTTCACCCAACCGATCTCATCCCTGCAGCAGAGCAGGACGAGTTCGAGAGGGCAGTCAAAGCCAGCCTGGAAATATACGAGGTTAGCCAGGCAGAGCGAGCAGGGGTGGAGGAAGCCATCAAAAACAGTCTGGAATCCCACCGCCAAGAGACGGTCGGCCCAGCCTTCATGAATACATTCGAATGGCAAAGCCACGGCGCAGCGTTCACGAAAGGCAGGAGCCTGCAAGAGGTGGACACGAAACTGCAGACAGTCACGTCACAGTACGAAAGACAAGCAGCCAAGCTCGAAACACTGGAGCAACGGTTCAGACAACTTGAGCTGATGTACCCACTGCCTGCAACCGTAGCGACCCTGCAAGCGGTTGACCAGAAGGTGCAGGACGTCACGGCCGAGTACGAAACCCGGGCGGGGCGTTTAGCACGCATCGAGCAGCGTCTTTTGCAGATGCAGATGGAAGAAGACAGTCTCGTGGCTGAACAGCTGCAGGCCGAGTTCGACGCTGAGCTCCAGCAGGGGCAGGCAGACGCCCAGTTGGCGCGACGGGATGACTCCCGGCGCTCGCCCTGGGAATAGACCCCCTGGCCTCCCACGAGGCGCGAATAAAACCTAAGCAACCTTGCGTAGGCCCTAAAAAGACCGCGCGAAATCGCTGGGCGTGGCGAGTCTCCCGCCCGTCCGATCTCACCCACCGCTGCATGATCGATCTGCGGCACGGCTGGAACCACATCCCGCTCCGTCTCTCCGGGACGCGGCGGTACCTAGCAGAGGAGGTGTTCGCGCTGCTCCAGCGGCACAGGCGCCCCGTCTGGCTCTACGTCGACGGGCAGCGGGTCGCGCTCCCCACGCGCGACGCCGAATGGGTGGGCTGCCAGGTGGCGGCGGCCTACCACAACTACCTGGCCCACAGCGCGCCCGAGCCCGACGGGTTCGCCCGGGAGATTGCCGAGTCGGAGGCGCGCGCCCGGGCGCACATGGAGGCCTCGAGCAGCGAGGACGACGGCCCCTACGTCACGTCCGACGAGGACATGGACTATCCCACCGAGTTCTATATCTGACGGGCGTATTTATAAAAGCGCTCCATTTCGGCCGTAATGGCCCGCCCGCCCCCCCGGCCCCCACCGATGGCGCACGAGCTCTGGCGGCGGGTGCGCCGGCCCTTCCGGTACCCCCGGTGCCAGCGGTGCGTGTGGGAGGTGTACGACGCCAACATGGCGGGGTGCCTGCGGTGCGGGCGGTGCCACGAGTGCCACGGGAACGGCGTGGACAACACGTGCCGCCTGATGGCGTGCGACGACGCCTCGCGCGCGTGCGACATCACGGGCTTTGTCCTGCCCGAGGTGCGGCACGCCGCCTCCGAGTTCACTGACACGGCTGTGCGGCACGAGGCGGCCCCGCAGAGCACCGACATCCACCCCGAGGTGCACGCCATCGTGTGCATGTTCCTGATGGGCCCGCGGGCCAAGCGCTGCCGTGAGCAGGAGAACCGCCGCCTCTACACCCGCCTGGCGCAGGGGCTGTACAAGGCGCTCAAGGCCTTCAAGCTGGAGCGCCCCCGGGTGGCCCCCAACGTGTGCCACCTGCTGGCGGCGGCGCTCGGGCGCGAGCGGCACTGGCAGTTCCTGGAGGAGCCCGGGGAGGGCCTGGTCCTGGAGAGCTCGCAGGCCATCACGCGGTGCCTGCTGGACCTGCGCTCCAAGGGCGTCAAGATCGCGTCCCCGCACCGCATGCAGGAGCTCGTGTGCGGGCTGCTGTTCATGCTCAAGCCCGGCCTCATCTTCGGGAACCGCGTGCTGCTGCCGGCCATCCCCGAGCTGCAGCGGTGCCTGCCGCCCGAGAACAAGCTGCAGGCGTTCCTCGGGGTGTCGAGCAAGATCATCTGCATGACCGAGAACGAGGTGAAGATGATCTTCCGCGAGCATTACCAAAAGTGACCCCCGCCGCGCGCAAACCGGTCCGTCGGGCGCTTATTTAAACGCCCCAAGCGTGCGGCGCGCGAGATGCAAGGCGGCGTGCTCGAAGAGCTGCTCAGTCTCAACGCGCGGCTGGGGCGCCTCATGCCGCCGCCCGACCCGCACGCCCCGCCCGCGTGCGTCAGCCCGCAGGACCGCGTCGTCGAGGCCCGCCCGAGCGGGGCCTGGGGCCTGCGCCCGCCCGAGTCCCTGTCCGGGCTGGAGCGGCGGGTAACCCGCCCTGAGGACGCGCTGGAGACCCCCCCGGACGCCCTGCCGGCCGGCCTGCACCTCTGGCAGCCGACCGACCGGGCCCTCCGGCTGGCCGTGCAGGCGCGGCACGACCTGGAGGCCCTGTACCGGGTGGAGACCGCGCGCGACATCGGGGCGCGCCTGCCCGCGCTCAACACGGACCTGCTGGACGGGGGATACGCGATCTTCAGCTCCGCGCGCGTGCTCTACGGGGACGCGCTGCGCGTGCTCTCGCCCGTCTACCGGTCGCTCGCGCGCCTGTGCGAGGAGTACGAGCGGATGGCCTGCCTGCTCTACGGGGTGCCGCGGGCCGAATTCCGCGAATCGACCCACTTCTGCGTGGCGCGCGTGCAGCCCGGGCGCGGGGTGGCGCTGGCCTCGCTGGCCGCGCCCCCGCACATGGGCGGGCCCGTCGCGACCGCCACGCTGGGCCCCGCCGACTGCCTGTTCGACGCGCTGGCCCCACCGCCGGCCCCGTCGGCGCGGCTGGCCCTGCCCGAGGGCACGCTGGCGACGGTGGACGGGCACGCGCGCCTGCACTACCGCTTCGGGGAGCCCGAGGGCTCGAGCGAGGGCGCGCCGCGCTACCGCATCACCTTCCTCATGAGCTCGCGCCGGGCCCGCGTCGCCGACGGGCGGGGCCCGGTGCTCGTCACGCCCATCCGGGCCGACTGCGCGGTGGTCACGCGCGCCCTGCCCGCGTACGAGGACTGCCCGCCCGCGCTCGACACGCCGGTGCTGTGCGCGCTGCACGACATACACGCGCGCCTGCAGGTGTGCGAGAGCCGCCTGTGCCTGGAGCGGCACGAGCGGCCCTTCGCCGAGGCGCACAGGCGCTAGCGGTCGGCCTGGGCGGGCCGCGGCGAGAACTCGCCCTCGAGCATGGACCGCGAGTAGTCGTCGAGCCACACCCGGCCGGCGGCGTCCAGGTCCACCTCGGCCATCTCGTCGTCCGCGGGCGGCTCCGGCTCGTCGCGGGGCTCCTCGCCCGGGTCGAAGCGCACCTCCTCCACGGGCCCCGGCCAGCAGGCCAGCTGCAGCACGCAGAGGAGGAGCATCCCCGCCGCCACGAGGGCCAGCACCAGGACGACGACGGTCCACATCAGGTCGGCCGGGAGCGAGGCCGGCACGCAGAGCTGGTCGGCGCGCTGGTACCCCGACACGCACGCGAAGCCCACGCAGTCGGGCCCGGCGTCGGCGTGCATCGGGAGGGGCACCATGGCGCCGTGCGGGTCCTGGTACAGGCCGGGCGGGCAGGGCCGGCGGGGGTCCGCCGTGTCGTTGATGAAGATGATCCCGTCCCGGTCCAGGCGCCAGGCCGTGAAGTTGAGGAGGGGCAGGAACGTGTCCGCGAACCAGTCGTTCATCACGGCGAAGTTGGTCTCGCTCAGGCGGTTGAAGCTCTCGACGGCCACGGCGAGCGAGAGGCGGCCCTGGCTGTCCTGGGAGACGAGGATGCGCCGGGCCGCCACCCGCATCGCGCACGCCATCCGACGGAGGGCGGCCTCGGACGGGACCAGCGTTCCGTTGCCGTCCGCGACGTAGCGGGCGAGGATCGACCCCGTCGCGTAGCCGCCCCGCGGGCACTGCGCGAGGGGCACGCCCGTCTCGAGCGGCGCGGGCAGCTCCCACGTCGTGGCGCCCTCCCAGCCGTCGGCCAGCCGCACCGTGTAGGCGACGCTGACGTTGAGCGGGGGGATCTGCTGGCGCCACTCGGCCACGAACCAGCCGTCCTGCGCGAACTGGGCCTGCGCCTCGAGGCCCTGCCCCGTCTGCACGCTGCCCTCGATGGCCGGGAGCCGGTCGGTCCGGAACAGCACCGTGACGTTGGCCCCGGACGAGCCGTCCAAGGGCCGCAGGTACCGGTCCGTCAGGCGGAACATCGCGGACAGCTCGAAGTCGTTCGAGTACAGGCGGGGGTCCGCGAGCGGCACCTTGCCCACGAGCAGCAGCAGGCTGCCCAGCAGGGCCGGCAGCTCCGGCGCCGCCGCCGTCAGGATCCCCTCGCACTGCCGCCCCAGCGTCCCCGAGTCCGCCACGGGCAGCCCGTCCGGCCCAGGCGGGGGCGCTGCGGGCCCTAGTCGCCCGGCCACGAACGGCCCCCGCCGCACCCCGAAGGTGGCCCCGCCGGCCGTCTCGAGGAGGCCCGCCGTCCACCCAGGGGCCGAGGCGAGCGTGACCGTGCCCAGCGGGACGCGGGGGTCGTACGCGCCGACCAGGGCCCCCGCGAAGAGCGCCCGCGACGCGTCGTGGGCCACCCCGCACGCCGACACGCCGGGCAGCTCGGCCGCATGGCAGGCCGCGATGGGCGTGTCCGCGTACACCTCTGCGTAGAAGGCCGACGCGCCAGAGCTCACGAGCGTCAGGTCCAGCCGCCGCCCGCCGTCCGCCACGGCCACCTCGACGTCGTCCAGGGGCCCCCGCTCGATTACCTGGACCGGCGCCACGGCCTTCGGGGCGTACCCCGCGCAGGGCGGGAGGGCGAAGAGCAGCGCCGAGCCGCCCATGGGCGGGGTGGTGTCGAGCAGGACGAGGGACCCGTCCGCGTACCCTAGCTCGGGCGGGGGGTACACCGAGACGGGCAGGAGCGCCTCGAGCCCCTGCAGGACCGTCCCCGAGAGGAGGGTGCCTTCCAGGCGGTACGGGAAGGTCGCCCCCAGCGGGCCCTCCAGGCGGTACGCCGGCGCCGCCAGGGCCATGATCGGGTCGCTCTGGTCCGAGACCATCACGGCCTGCACGGCCTGGAAGCCCCTGCCCGTCACCGTCACGACGGCGCGCCCAGGCGACGCGCCCGCGAGCGTCTGCGGGCCCGCGGGGACGAGCACGGTCTCGTTGGACACGGAGAGGGCCAGCCCCGACGGGAGCCTCGCCTGCAGCACCCCCGCGTCGAGGGTGGCCTCGAACCGGATGCGCTGGAAGGCCGCCGAGCAGTGGAGGCGGTACAGCATGCCCCCCCAGCCCCCGAGCGGGTAGGCGGCATGGAGCACCAGCGCCCTGGCGTCCACGACCGTCACGGTCACCACGCCCGTCGCCTGCACGAGCGTGCCCGGCTGGGTGTAGACGAGGGTCACGGACGACGGGCCGATCCGCGGGCGGGCCACGGCGGTCCAGACGCCGCCCGCGTAGGCCAGCACCGCGGGGTCGTGCCGCTCCGACACGCGGGGGTCGCTCATGGCCAGCTCCACCGTCCTGCCGCCCTGCAGGGCCACGCTCAGCCCGCGCAGCGAGAAGTTGGCCCCGAGGCCGTCGAGGCCGTACATGGCCGAGCCAGGGAACGTGACAGTTCCGTCGCAGCAGGCCAGCAGCGCGAGGGGCGCGGGCGTCTGGATGCCGCCCGCCACGGGCGCTGTCAGCGCGCCAAACGCCGCCGACGCGAGCGGGCCCGCCGACGCCCGCGCGCTGAGGCTTGCCAGGAGCGCCCCGTCCCGGGTGACCGTCACGTCGGCGAGCGGCGTCAGCGCCAGGTCGAGGCCCGGGCTGAGAGTTATGCCCGCCCCGTCCCCGTACGCTGCCTGGGCCAGCAGGAAGCCCCGCTCGCCTGGGCCCAGCGTCTGCCCCACAAACGTGGCCGTCAGGACCCCCTTTGAGCCAGCAAAGGCCACCTCCTTGAAGACCGTCGCCTGCAGGCCGCCCCCGCCGCCGGGCTGGTCCGTCACGTTCACCGTCACATAGGACGCACCGCCAAAGGCCAGGGTCGCCAGCCCACCGTACTGCCCCACGAGGCTGCCGTTGCGCACGGACAACGCGTTGGGCGGCCACACCGAGATGAGGCCTGCCCGCAGCGCCCGCACGTTGACCGTGACGTCGGCTGCGACCCCGTCCAGCGTCACCGTGGCCCGCCAGAGGGCCCGCTCGCCGACGGCCATCACCGCCCGCTGCACGCGCACCAGGGGGCTCGACGGCCGGTAGGCGGGCACGACGGGCCTGATGGTCCTGCCCTGGTACTGGATGCTGCACGGGTACGCCCTGCACGTGAAGAGGGCCCCTGGCGCGCCCTTCCCCCCTGCCCACATCGGGTCCACCTGCACGGGGCACTGCTCGTCCGTGCCCCCGATGGCCGACCACAGGATGACCGCCGAGCACAGCACCTGCACGTCCACCGCGAGCAGCCGGGCGGCCACACCCGTGAAGAGCCGGCTGAGGACGGGCTGGATCGCCACCACGGCCTTCTCGTACATGGCCTGCACGGCCACCACCTGCAGCGTCCCCAGGCCCTCCGACACGACCACCGTCGTCACCGTCACGCTACCCCCGCCCTGCAGCAGAAAGAGCCGGCCCAACGCGTTGCCGCCGCTGATGTTGGCAGGGCCTGGGCTCGTCACCCTATATAAGCCCAGGGTGACGCCGGCCGGTGGCGAAAAGGTCACGCTGACCGTGTCGCCGACCAGCACCTCGCTGGCCCCCAACGTGTCCATCGGGAGGCGGGACACGGGACCCACCCCGGACGCACCAAGCGGCTGGAACGGGAACCCCTGAAGCTCTGGCGGCGTCGAGAGGGCGTACGCAACCGCCACGGTTCGCTCGTCCAGCCAGGCAGGCAGTCCGATCACCATGTCTAGAAACAGACCCGCAGCAGACTGGCACATGTCCTGGCATACGGTTGAGCCAGCACTCGTCGTAGTGATCGTCGACCCTTGCCCACTGGAGCCAACCGTTGTGCTCCCACCGAGTGTGCTGCTCGTGGTACTGGACTGCCCAGGACCTCCTGTGCTTGGTGCCTGGGATGTGCTTACGGTCTGCGCGAGGGAGCCCAGGGTGGTTGTACTGCCGGCCCCAGAGGCCTGACTCCCGCTGCTGGTTGGCGCGATGGTATTGGTGGTTACAGTACCGCCAGCACTGCTAGTACCAGAGGCCTGACTCCCGCTGCTTGTTGCCACGAACGAGTTGGAGGTTACAGTACCGCCAGCATTGCTAGTACCAGAAGCCAGACTCCCGCTGCTGGTCTGCATGAGCGAATTGGACATACCCGTACTGCCGGCCACTGTTGTGCCAGTCTGAATTATCCCTATCGTGCTGGTCTGTACCCCACCGCCTGACGTGCCAGTGTTCATAACTGTAGACTCGGAAGCCTTGCCCACACTAGTCCCTGCAAGCGTTGAAGCAGCTAGCAACGTGCTGGTCTGTACAACACCACCCGACGAGGCAGTGTTCATAGCTCCTCCACTAGTTGCAGGAAGCTTCGTACCTGCCATAGACGTACTGGCCTGTCCCACGCCACCTGACGTGCCAGTTCCTCCACTAGTTGTCTGAAGGTTTGTACCTGCCATAGACGTACTGGCCTGTCCCACACCGCCTGACGTGCCGGTATTCATAGCTCCTCCACTAGTTGCCGGAAGCTTCGTACCTGCCATAGAGGCGGACGTGCCGGTATTCACAGCTGTAGAAGCCTGACCTCCACTGGTCCCTGCAAGTGTTGATGCAGCTAGCAACGTGCTGGTCTGTACCACACCACCCGACGTGCCGGTATTCACAGCTGTAGAAGCCTGACCTCCACTGGTCCCTGCAAGTGTTGATGCAGCTAACAACGTGCTGGTCTGTACCACACCACCCGACGTGCCGGTATTCACAGCTGTAGAAGCCTGACCTCCACTGGTCCCTGCAAGCGTTGATACCGCTAGCAACGTGCTGGTCTGTACCACACCACCCGACATGGCAGTGTTCATAGCTCCTCCACTAGTTGCTGGAAGCGTCGTACCTGCCATCGACGTGCTCGTCTGTACCAGGCCTCCTGATGTGATTGCGTTCACAGCAGAAGTACTGGTCACTGCCAGTGTCGTGCCGGTCCGGACAACCCCGCTGGTAGTGCCAATCTTCGCCGTTGTGGTTTGCACTGCTTTATTACTGGTGGTTCCCCTTGATGTTACAGTTGTTGCCTTTGTGCTGGTCGTTGCGATCACTTTCGCTGTTGTTGTCGTGGCAGGGGGCAGGAAATCAAACGTGGCCACAGCTGCCGGGTCTGGCAGGAAGGCAAACACGTTGGAGCTCGGGATCGTGCCATCAGAAGCAATCGCCTCGACCAATATCTGCATTGACACGTTACGCTCAACCATAGTGACGCTGGTGGGCGACGTGCTGATGCCAAGCCCCCCTGCCACGGACCCGCACTGCACGCTGATCGTCCCATCTGTCTCATTTGCCCACGAGGGCGTCGTAAATGTCAGTCCCTGATTCAGCTGTGTCCATATAACGATCGTAGCTGCTGCGTTGCTGGGATTGACATTTCCGGCATAATCCACGAGACTGATCAGAATCTCAAGGCGCCCCTGCGCATTGATCGCGAGCGACGTCAGGAAAAAGCTCTTCCCGACCAGCACATTGAGCATCAATCCAGCGTCATTGTCATTACTGATCCCAGGTGGCAAGTTGGGGTTCCTGAGCGGATTGAGCTGCGATAACTGCCACACCGTCATCTGACTGACAAACTGACACGAATCCACGCAGACGGGCTGATTGGAAAGCCCTTGAACACTCAGGT
>Ga0209597_1001966_pt1 | contig 13138 bp, 9 predicted proteins | sample M_140625_MF_Meta_FD_187316 | JGI IMG/M metagenome (GOLD analysis project Ga0209597, IMG submission 187316) | Freshwater microbial communities from Lake Montjoie, Canada to study carbon cycling - M_140625_MF_MetaG (SPAdes) (version 2) | ecosystem: Environmental > Aquatic > Freshwater > Lake...
GACAACTCTTTTGGTGTGCCAATTTTAGTGAAATTAGACATTACATCTAAAGACGACAAAAACAACACATTGCCAATGAACGTAGATTCAATGCAATTCCCCTTCCCTACCATTGCCCAAAAAGGCCAAATCAAATCTCAAACATTTGCTATCAATAAATCAAACTCAAACATTGTAAATTGTTTGGGAATGCCAGCAAGTACTTTCACCATTATTGGTAAAGCCATCATGAATCCAAAAGGATTTGTAAACTACACCGACCACATAGTAAGCACAAGTAAAATAATCGTTGGCTTTGATGCAGATATTCCAATGACCTTTACCGCAAAAGACTTCACTTATGTAGATACCGTTGAAAATGGAACTTCATTACAAGGGAAAACAAATTTTGAATTCCTAGAATTGAAAATAAAAACAATCAATGGATTCCCTCTAGATGGATCTTTGGATTTGATTTTCACAGACGATAAATACGCAAAAATTGATTCATTGATGAATGTAACATTGTTGAGATCAGGAATTCCTGATGCCAAAGGACGTGTAATCACTTCTTCTGAAAACATGTCATCATTTTTAATGCAAAACGACATGTTGAAAAAACTTGATGCGCAAAAATGCAAATACATAATGATCAGAGCTAATTTCAATACCTATAATGCAGGAAACGTTCCTGTAAGTATTTATACAGATAGTAAACTCGATGTGTCAATTGCGTTTAGAGGGAAAATTAAAATTTAAACGATTAGGAGAACCATAAAATGAAAATGAAAAATCTTTTAATCGCCACAGTTTGCTTGGTTCAATTGAATTTCGCAAAAGCACAAATGAACTTTGATTTCAATAACCGTCATTTGAGTCAATCTGCCTTGGTAAATCCTGGATTTTTACCACAGCATAAATTCACAATGGGATTCAATTCCTTCAATAGTTTAAATTTAACTGGATTTAATTTAAATTCAATTTATAACAAATTTGAAAGTGATTCTCAAACGGCTAGAAATTTAATGAATTCAAGTGAAAAGCAAATGGGCATAGATGTACTGTCAAATACCAATTTGTTCCACTTTGGAATACGCAGTAAAAAAGCATATTTTACCTATACTACTTCTCTTGTTTTTGAGGGACAAATTAACGCCCCGAAAGATTTATTCGGTTTAGCCACTTTTGGAAACAGTGCGTTTATAGGAAAAGAAGCCAAAATTGATTTTTCAAATACCAATTTTACATCTTACGTAAAAAATGAAATTACCTATGGCCGTCAAATCACCAATGAATTGTCGGTTGGTGTAAATTTGGGCTTAATCAATGGACTTGCAAACATGCAAGTTGACAAAGCCTACCTAGGTTTACAAACCGATACCGGAGTAAATTCAATTTACCAAATTAAAGCAACGGCAGAAGCAAATGCGAGAGCCTCAATGCTGGGTATTGATTTAACCCAAATTGGAGATAGCGCATATCGTGATGAAAAATTTAATCCTAAAAACTTGAACAAAGCCGTTTTAGATCAATTAGGCAAAATGGGATCCGCGTCAAACCGAGGATTTTCATTTGGAACTGGTTTTGTATATAGAATCAACGAGAAATTTAGGGTTTCTGGAAGTGTTCAAAATTTAGGTAAAATTGTGTGGGATGTACTTCCAACAGAACACAAACTTTTTAAAGGACAATGGACATTCACTGGCTTAGACACAGGTCAAACAAACAATCTAAGTAAAGACATTGCCAAACAGATTAGAGATACTATAAATTTAAAATTCCAAGGATCTTCTACTTACCTATCAAGCTATACAACTTATTTAAAACCAAGATATACTTTAGGACTTGAGTTTTTCCCATTCAAAAGGACAAATATTCAATTGGTAGGCGGATACGGTTTTGGATACACCGGCGACAAATCTTTTGTATCGGCTGCTGTTCACCAAGAAATAGGCGAGATAGTTGATATCAGGGCTTCATATTGCAAATATGATTTTCAAAATTCTCAAAATAGAGTATCTGTTGGAATGAGTTTAAATTTGGGAGTTATTCAGCCTTACTTTAATATCAATGATGCTTGGGGTGCCGCTGAATATGCACACACCAACAACATTTCTGGTACAATGGGACTAAATATTTACATTGGAACTCAAAAAGATCGAGACAACGATGGTGTTCCAGATAAGAGAGATAGCTGTCGTAAGGTTTTTGGCGTAATGAGCAACAATGGTTGCCCTTATGGTTTCTTGGGTGAATCAATGAACAACGAAGAAGAAATGACTCAAGGTACTCCTCAATTAGAAGAAGTGCCTAAAACAACAGAGCAGCCAGAGTCAAAACCAACACCAAAAGAAACAATTCAAACTCCTATAACAGAAACAAAAGCGGAAGTGAAAACTTCAGAACCAGTTACTGAAACTACACCGGTTGTAACAAAAACGGAGCAAAAAGAAGTTGCAACGGTTGAACCAATAAAAACTGCTGAAGTTGCGCCAAAAGTTGAAACAGTTTCTGTTGCAGAGATACCTAAAACAAATAAAACGGAAACGAATAAAAAACCTAAGAACTACCAGTTCTATGTAAATGAAATGACGGATATAATGAAAAAATAAATTTCTTATTTCTTAATCATTTCAAGAATATTTTGACCCAACAGCGGAATTAAAACCTGTTGGGTTTTCTTTTGCTTAATTGCTATATCATTTAATAATTGGCCAGGTAAACAAACTGGCTCATCGGCTAAATCAAAAGTTCCGTAGTGCATAGGTACCATATACGTCGCATTTAAATCTTGAAAAGATTGAAATGCTTTTGCAGGTGACGAATGATTAGATTCCATGAACCATTCTGGCTCAAATGCACCAATACCGAGTATTGCAATATCTATCTTAGGAAATAATTCAGCCGTTTCCTTGTAATGACTTCCATATCCACTATCTCCCCCAAAATAAATTACCAAACCATCAATTTCTAATATAAAGGATCCCCACAAACGGATATTCTCATCGGTTAGACCTCTTTTGCACCAATGCCTCGTTGGTAAAAACCACAACTTAAATACATGGTTTTCTGAGGTGTATTGTTGGTACCAACCTGCCGTTTGTCCCTCATTACCCTTCATGAAACTTCCCAAAACCTTGTCCATCTCCAATCCAGCAAAATATTTCATTGGGGGATTTTTCTTCGAGAGAAATTTAAGGCTCATCTTATCGCAATGGTCACGGTGGTCGTGCGACATGAGAAGATAATCAATTTTCGGCAATTTATCAAGAGAAATCGGCAAAACCGATTCGCGCTTCATGAATCCCGAAACCTTGCCAAAAACAGGATCTGTAATAAATGTTTTGCCGCCCAACCGAATGAAAAAGGTAGCATGCCCTAACCAAAATATTCCATCTGCAGTATCTGTTATTGCTTTTTCGGCACCTTCAAATACTTTAATTTTGGTTGTATCTGTCTTTTTAAAAGCCTCATATGGATTTTTCATTCTTTTCCATTTCATCACATCCTTAAAACCAATGGTATGCGGAAATTCAATATTTACATATTTGCCTTGTAAAAGTGGATTTCCTGTCCAACTATTTTTCTTTGCACCAATAAAAGGCAAAGCCGGATTATGCGTAGGGAGTTTAATTTGGGAAAAAATCTGAGAAGTCATTGTAACCATAGTTAAAACAAAGGTGTAGCGAAACAGTTTTTGCAGCATATTAAATTAATTCACGATTTAAATAAGTCTTCCACTCCCCTAAAATATGAAGTGCTTCAAAAATATCATTCACCAAGTTTACTTGCACTATTAACGCTTTGTCTGTTTGTTTTACTGCAAATTTATTCTGATTTTGAGCTACAAAACCCATTATTTCGGCGAAAGCACTACTTTGATATACAGAAGCATTGGGGTCACCCGGAAAATAACAACGCATTTTCATTTCCGACAATACAATTTTCTCCATACCAAGTTCTTTTCCTGCCCATTTTAATCGGACCGAATCGATCAATGAAATTACCTCGGTTGGCATCTTCCCAAATCGATCTACCAAATGTTGGGTAAATTCCCTCAAGGACAATTCAGTTTCAATATTCGACAAATCACTGTATAAGCTCAAACGTTCAGCCGTTTGAGAAACGTAATTAGAAGGAATTAATATTTCGTAATGTGTATCTATTTGACAATCTCTGCTTTTAATATCAAGTGTTGAATCAAAAGTATCCGTAAATTCTTCATTTTTCAATTCCCTAACAGCTTCATCCAGTATTTTGTGGTACATATCAAACCCCATTTCCGAAATAAATCCACTTTGTTCTGCTCCAAGTAAATTTCCAGCACCACGAATGTCTAAATCACGCATTGCCACTTGGAATCCACTTCCCAATTCGCTATATTCTTCCAGTGTTCGCAAACGTTTTCTAGAATCATCAGGCAATAAATTAACCGGTGGCGATAACAAATAACAAAATGCTTTTACATTCGAACGACCAACACGGCCCCGCATTTGATGCAAATCAGACAATCCAAATAAATGCGCATTGTTAATGACAATGGTGTTGGCATTTGGAATATCTAACCCACTTTCAATGATTGTAGTTGCAACCAAAACGTCATATTCGCCTTCGATAAATTTCACCATCACGTCTTCTAACTCATGGCCTTCCATTTGACCGTGAGCAATACAAACCCTTGAACCCGGAACTTCGGAAGCAATTACATGGGCCAATTCATGAATATCTTTCACCCTAGAATGCACAACAAAAACTTGTCCTCCCCTGTTCATTTCATCAGTTACCACCTTTCCAAGTAGTTCTCGGTTAAACGTAGCCAATTCTGTATGAACGGGTTGTCTATTTGGTGGTGGAGTATTGATAATACTTAAATCTCTTGCCCCCATTAAACTAAAATGCAGTGTTCTTGGAATTGGAGTAGCAGTTAGAGTTAGTGTATCAATGTTTACCTTGATTGCTTTTAATTTTTCTTTTGCACCTACACCAAATTTTTGCTCTTCATCAATGATCATCAAACCTAAATCTTTAAATTCAATGTCTTTCCCGAGCAAACGGTGGGTTCCAATGATTATATCTACTTTACCAGATTTCAATTTTTCCAAAGTTTCTTTTTGTTCTTTGGTAGATTTAAAACGGTTTAAGTAGTCAACTTCAACAGGAAAACCTGCAAAGCGTTTTTTGAAAGTTCTATAATGTTGTTGCGCCAAAATTGTTGTAGGAACTAAAATCGCAACTTGTTTGCTATCGCAAACGGCTTTAAAAGCAGCGCGCATTGCTACTTCTGTTTTTCCAAAACCCACATCCCCACAAATCAATCTGTCCATGGGTTGTTCATTTTCCATGTCGCGTTTGATGTCCTCAGTGGCTTTGGCTTGATCAGGGGTATCTTCATAAAAGAAGGAAGCTTCCAATTCAAGTTGAAGGTAATTGTCGGGTGCAAAAGCAAATCCCCTCTCCTTCTTTCTTTTGGCATAAAGTGCAATAAGCTCTCTGGCAATATCTTTAACCTTCTTCTTGGTGGTACGCTTTTGTTTTTCCCAAGCCCCACTACCCAATTTATGCATGGTAGGAGCTGTTCCGTCTTTGCCCGAATATTTGCTAATTTTATGCAAACTATTCACCGATAAATACAACAAATCATTGTCGCGATAAACCAAACGAACAACTTCTTGGGTTACCCCATTCATTTGCATTTTTTCAAGTCCTGCAAATCGTCCTATTCCATGATCTATATGTGTTACAAAATCACCTGGCTTTAAATTCTTTAATTCTCTTAAAGTGAGGGACGTTTGGTTGGAATACTGTTGGCGCGATTTAGGCCTATAATACTTATCAAACAATTGATGCTCAGTAACGAAGGCTATTTTTGCTTCCGCATCTACAAATCCACCAGATAAACCAACATAAACAGGAGTGAATTCATGCTCAATGGAAGTATCCTTTAATATTGTTTGCAGTCGTTCAATTTGTCTGCTATTGTCGCTAAAAACTAACGTTTGATATTGCTTTTGCTGATTTTCAGCCAACCAAGTCTTTAGCATATCAAAGTTCCTTTTAAAAATAGGTTGAGGCTCTTGCTGAAATCCAATGGTTATAAATTTCTCTATCGGTTTTTCTCCCCCCAAGTAAATCTGCCTAAATTTAGTTGTAGATTGAACCCATTGTTTGGGACTCATCCAAATTTCTTTTGGGTGAATTGGCAAATTTTCACTTTTGAGATCAATGGCAGCTTGGTGATTTTGAAGTGCAGTTTCCCACCCTTTTGCCAAATCTTCAACTTGCAAAAACGAATCCAATGAAAATACCAAGGTATTTTCATCGAGGTAATCAAAAATAGTCGACTTTTTTATATCATGGGTGGCACTGATTTTCGGCACCAACGAAAATTGAGCCATTTCTTTGATGGACAATTGATTGTTTACATCAAATGCACGAATACTCTCAATGATATCGCCATCTAATTCTATTCGAAAAGGATATTCATGGGCAAATGAAAACAAATCAAATATCCCTCCGCGCAAACTAAACTGACCTGGTTCAAATACAAAATCAACCCGTTCAAATTCATTGATTTCCAAAAACTCCATTAAAAAGTCAACGTCGAGTGTCTGGCCTTTGGCTATTTCGAATGAATTTTGAGTGAGTTGAACCTTGTCAATTACAAATTCAGCCAAGGCACGGCCATAGGTAACCAAAATGCGTTTGTTGTTTTTACGAAAACTACTCAATGTTTCAATTCGCTCTTGAACCGACATTGCACTTTCGCGAGAAGATTGAAAAGGCTTCAGAAAAGATTCAGGCAAGAAATAAATAGGTTCACCAATGAGTAAATTCTCAAGATCTGATTTTAAATAGGTTGCCTCCTCTTTGTTGGGCATAACCAGTAAAAGAGGACGTTGCAGCGACGCGTAAACCGAGGCCACCGCCATTGCGCCACCAGAACCACACAAACCTTGCAGGAAAATTGTTTGGTTCGCTGTTTGGCAATTTTCAACCAATTCTTGAATTGGTTCTATTTTCAAATACTCACTTAAGATTTCCCTTGTATTCATTTGGCCCAACAAAGGTACAACAGAAATAAAATGATTTTTTGAGAATCAAATATTAAGGAGTTTAATTATCAATCAATTTTAAAAAAAAATAACGAATTGAGACCGGGCAGTTATTTGTTTACCATTTTCAATAATAAACCATTATGTTTTTGTAACTATTGAGTTTTATTGGTTTTTAACAATACTTTTGCAAAAAAAAATAGTCCTCATAGTATTGTTTACTTGACAACGAGTTTTCTTTCGACTGATTTATTGAATATGACTTACTTTGCTTCGCTGAATACTTGTTTGATAGCGCTGATAATTTTATCGGTGTTACTAACTGTGATAACTTGTACGTCAATTTTAATAGAAAAAAATGGGAATCCTAAATTACAATGGTTGTTATTGATCATATTCGTTGGGATTAGTTTTTACAATTTAAGGAATTTATTTGTTATCACAGGGTTAATTCGAGATTTCCCATTTTTATTGAGAGGATTTGTTCCTTTTTATTACATCATACAACCAGCTATATATTTTTATGTGGTGTTTAATTTAGATGAGAATTATATATTTTCGAAAAGAGACTTACTGCATTTAGTTCCACTCGTTTATTCAATTATTGATAATTATGGATTTTATTCCGGTGGCCCCAATCATTGGCAATATTGGGCAAATTCAATTTCGTCACTATATGGTAACATTGCCAACTACCCAGGTACTTTAATGAAAGTAAAATATAATTTCTTATTGCGTGTTTTATTATATATTTCGTACACAATGTTTTCATGGAGATACTATGTTAAAAACATTCAATTTAATGCTGAAATCAAAAATCAATTCGTACTAAAATGGTTGAAATTGTTTTTAATTTTTATTTCTATCTATGTTGTTTCTATTGCTTTCACTTCTGTTTATAGTTCTTCCTATATTTCATCAATCAATGAGCAATCAAATTACTTTTTGAGATTTCCTTTATTTGCAAATTCTTTAACTACCATACTACTATCTAGTTATATATTATTCAATCCAATATTACTCTATGGATTACCGAAAATTAATTTTAAAACCATTTCCGATAATGACAAATCACTTTCGAAATTCAAAACACTTAATATTGAAAACGAGAATAACGAAAACAATAAAATCAATACCGAGATTATTGATATTCATGAATATAATCTAGCGCTATCTATTGTTTCTGAAATTAAAGAAAAACAACTTTATAAAGACATTGACTTTTCGTTGGCATTGGCTTCGAAATATTTTTTCATCCCGAGTCATCATATTTCATTTGTCATCAATAAATATATCAAAAAGTCATTCCCCGACATTGTTTGTGAAATGAGAATTGAACATGCGATTCAATTATTAAAGGATAAGAGTCATAAAAAATACACCATGGAGGCAATCGGTAATCTTTCGGGGTTCAATTATAGAACTACATTTTATGCGGGTTTTAAAAAAATCACAGGAATTACCCCGAGTGAATACCTTCAGAATTTAACACATTCCTAAAAAAGTATGATTGGCTATATTAACCTTAGCGTTCCTGTCGTAACATTGATGATTTCGGCGGTATTAGTTACCTTCATTACAATTGGGTCAATTTTAGCGGAAAAAAATGGAAATCCAAAACTGAAATGGCTCATGTTTGCCATGTTTTGGGGAATAATCCATTACCATTTGGTACATGTTTTTGTGATTACCGGCCTTATTAAAGATGTACCATTTATGTTGAGAGGTTTTGCTCCATTTTATTATATTGTTCAACCCGCAATATATTTTTATGTTGTTGTTAATTTAAATGAAAATTACACCTTCTCAAAAATCGATTTACTGCATTTAACTCCTGTATTGTATGCAATTGTTGATAATTGGGGATTTTATTCCGGTGGTCCTAATCACTGGCAATTGTGGTCAAATAAAATTGTAAATAATTACACTGAAATTGGCAACTACTCAGGCACTTTATTGAAGGCAAAATATAATTTCTTGTTGCGGATTATCTTGTATATTTCTTACATTTTATTTGCATGGCGATACTACATTAAGAACATTCTACTTAATAGAGAAATTAAAGCGCAATTCGTATTAAAATGGTTAAAGTTTTTCTTAATCATTATGACTCTTTTTGTTTTATCTGTTGCTTTTTCATCTATTTACAATTCAATTTTTATTAAATCAATCAATCAAGAGTCAAATTTGTTATTAACAATACCTTTGTTTGTTACAGGTTTATCTATAATTGCATTGGCTACATATATACTGTTAAATCCTATACTGCTTTATGGATTGCCCAAAATCAATTATAAAACAATTAACGACAATAAAAAATCGCTATCAAAATTTAAATTACTACAGATTGATAACGAAAAAAATGATTCCAAAGAATACAATTTGGCAAATGCAATTATTTCAGAAATAAAAGAAAAACAACTTTATAAGAACGTCGATTTCTCAATGGACTTGGCTTCAAAACATTTTTCACTTCCAAATCATCATATTTCATTTATTTTAAACAAACAAATCGAAAAGTCATTTCCTGATATCATTTGCGAATTGAGAATCGACCATGCCATTGGATTGTTAAAAGACATGAATAATAAAAAATACACAATGGAAGCAATTGGCAGCATTTCCGGATTTAATTCTAGATCTAATTTTTATGTTAGCTTTAAAAAAATTACAGGAATTACGCCAAATGAATATCTTCAAAACATAAAACTGAATTAATATTGTTCAGGATTTCCATTTTAATTGTTCAAGATTTCCATTTAATTGTCCAACATTTCAAAACAACCGAGATTTGTATCTTTTATGTAACTCATAAACATAGTGTTATGTTTTTATATGTTTTGCTTTCAAATATTACACAATTTGCAACAAAAATGACATGATGATTTGAATTAGGTTTGTAGAAACATTTCGATAAAATATTGATGATTGATATCTCAATAAATTTAAGAAAGTAAATACACACTCTAAACATGCATTTTTTATTTCACATTGCAAAACAATCGCACACAACCCAGATTAAATCTTTGGTTTTTGCTTACTTCTCAGATGCGAAAATTCTATCCATCGAAATGTTAAAAGCAGAAAATAAGCTATCAGCTTCTGAAAAAATTTACATTTTTATAGATGATAATAATTTCAGTGATTTTTCAGCAGAAAAGATGCTCAAAGGAATCAACAATAAAAACATTCAACTCATAATGGTATCAGAAAGTGCGAAATACGCCATCGATTGTATTCGGCATGGCTTTTATGATTACCTCTTGATAAACACGTTGAAAAAAGATTTTGAATTGTTTTCTGACAGAATCAAAGGTCAACAAATTATTGACAAAAAATTATCCGCAAAAAATCATATCCTAATCAAAGATCATAAATCTGAAACCAAACTTCAATATTCCGACATTTTATTTATTGAGGCTCATGGATCTTATTCAAATATTTACACAAACAATAAATTCTTCACGGTCACCAAAACTATAAAAACATTAATTCCAAATTTCCCTGAAACATTTGTTCGCGTTCACCGTTCTTTCGCAATTAACATTGTTCACGTTAAATCATATAGCAACGAAGAAGTGATCATGAATAACGAAACCAGAATTAAAATATCAAGATCTAAAAAAATGAACCTCATTGAGGCTCTTGAGCAAACAGCTTAGTTTTGTAATAGGTTATACTTTACTAACAATTGCCAAAGTGGCTGCAAATGCAACGACTTGGCTACCCGGGTGGTACTTCATTGTGAAGTACCACTTTTTTTATCTATTCTTATTATGGAAATACAGAAAAGTGTTTTCTGAAATCAATTGAATATTATTTTCAATTATTCAAAATAACATTAAAAAATGAAAGAGACTGGAAATTATGTATTTATTGGGATATTTATCTAGAATAACATTTATAAGCGTTTGAAAAACTGTTTTGTTTTACAAAAAAAAACGTCTTAAAACCTAAAAAAAGGCTATGACCAATACCCTATTTCACTCATTTAAAATTAAATACAATTTAATATGTACTAATTTCTATTTTGTAACATTTCTTCAATAAAACCCTTGATTTCATTCATTAATCTTGTAGAATATATTCTATTTTCAAAGATTTTCAATAGCATATAGAATAATTATCATTTGAATAATTAATGAAATTTCAAATTAACCTATCGAACCAGTATTTGGGTAATAAAATCAAAGATTTGATAAAGGAAAAATTTCCAAATGCTCATGTTAAAATGAATGAGCCATTGCTAATTTTAAACAAAAACTCAAATATTGAAAATTATTATATTTTTGTTGATCCTGAATTTTTCATGATAAATTCGAACTACGTTCAAATGGAATTACTGAAAAAAAAAGCATACAATTTCATTATGGTTACAGAAAATCAATCATTGGTAATTGAATGCATTCGATTTGGTTTTTTTGATTACTTTTTATCAAATTTAATTACTGAAGATTTTTTACTGTTTTCTGAGCGCATACATTCAATCGATATAGATTGCATTGATTTTCAATCTAACACCCAAAAACACATTATTATTAAAGATCATAAATCAATCATTAAGCTACAATTTTCTGATATTTTTTTTATTGAAGCTTATGGCTCCTACTCCAATCTACATACAAAAACTAAATTCTTTACGATTTCCAAAACAATAAAATCAATTATTCCAAATTTTCCTGAAACATTTGTTAGGGTACACCGATCTTATGCTGTAAATCTAGATCATGTGCAAACATTCAGCACTGATGAAGTGATCATGAACAATGAAACGAGAATAAAAATTTCACGTGCAAAAAAAATGGCCCTATTAAAGGCCATTCAAAAAACTGCTTAGTTTTACAATCGGTTATAATTTTCTTGCAATGGCGCGGATCGCTGCATCAGCAACGTCTTGGCTATCTAAATGATACTTCACCAACAATTCATCTGGAGTACCACTTTCTCCAAAACTATCATTCACTGCCACCATTTCCATAGGAGTAGGCATTTTCAAAGCCAACAATTGAGCAATACTATCGCCCAATCCGCCATTCATTTGATGCTCTTCTGCAGTAACCACGCAACCGGTTTTCTTAGCCGATGCAATTACAGCATCCACATCTAGAGGTTTGATGGTGTGAATATTTATAATTTCTGCACTAATGCCCTTTTCAGCCAATATATGACCTGCTTCAATGGCTTTCCATACTAAGTGACCAGTTGCAAAAATACTCACGTCTGTGCCCTCATTTAGCATTAAGGCTTTTCCAATTATAAACGGGGTGTCTTCAGAAATAAAGACAGGCCATTTTGGTCTACCAAAACGCAAATAAACTGGTCCATGCATTTTAGCAATGGCAATCGTAGCCGCTTTTGTTTGGTTGTAATCACAAGGATTGATAACCGTCATTCCTGGCAACATTTTCATTAAGCCAAGATCTTCCAAAATTTGGTGTGTAGCACCGTCTTCACCCAATGTTAAACCCGCATGAGATGCTGCAATTTTAACATTTGTATTGCTATAAGCAATACTCTGACGAATTTGATCGTACACACGGCCAGTTGAAAAGTTTGCAAACGTTCCTGTAAATGGAACCTTTCCACCAATTGCCAAACCGGCAGCCACACCCATCATGTTTGCTTCGGCAATACCTGCTTGGATAAACCTCGTTGGAAACGCATCCTTAAATGCATCCATCATTAACGATCCTGTTAAGTCAGCGCATAACGCAACAACATTTTCGTCAGCTTGTCCAGCTTCTAATAATCCAGCTCCGAAACCACTTCTTGTGTCCTTGCTACCTAATATTTCAAATTTTCTCATTTTATAACGATACTTGAGTATTTAATCCTGATTGTACTTTAATTTCTTTTTTCTTGGTATAAAGCGTTCTTGTTTCACTTTTGGGTCTATACACAATTGTATAATCCCCCGGTTGTAAAATATGAACTTGCTTGGGTTGTGAACTGTTAAAATCCATTACCCAAACCATTTTATTGTCTACTTTTTGAAAAACAGCCGCAGTAACATCTCTGTTAATACTTAATTGCACCATTCCTGGAGCAGGAATCTCAACTGTAGTTGTTTGATTTTGTCTAACTGAGATATTCGAGAATTTTAAACG
>Ga0209597_1001972_pt1 | contig 13131 bp, 16 predicted proteins | sample M_140625_MF_Meta_FD_187316 | JGI IMG/M metagenome (GOLD analysis project Ga0209597, IMG submission 187316) | Freshwater microbial communities from Lake Montjoie, Canada to study carbon cycling - M_140625_MF_MetaG (SPAdes) (version 2) | ecosystem: Environmental > Aquatic > Freshwater > Lake...
TCCCTTCCGCCTCGCTACTCCCACCCTCCCACGGCATATTCCCGCCTAATGAATCTCGGTCGCCTCCTCGTCGTCGGTACCCCTATCGGAAATCTTTCCGATATCTCTCCTCGCGCCTGCCAAGCCCTCGCCACCTCCGATCTCGTCGCCGCCGAAGACACCCGCCACACCGGACTCCTCCTCCAACATCTCGGCCTCAAAAAACCTTTTCTCAGCTACCAGAAATTTAATGAGGCATCCCGCGAGACAGAGATCCTCGACCGCATCCGTTCAGGCCAAACCATCGCCCTCGTCACCGACTCTGGGATGCCCTGCATCTCCGATCCAGGGGAACGCATCATTCGCGCGGCCCGACGCGAAAATCTTCCCGTCGAAATCATCCCTGGCCCCTCCGCCGTCCTCCATGCCCTCATCGCCAGCGGACTCCCCGCTCTCCCATTCTACTTTGGTGGCTTCCTCCCTCCGAAATCAGGCGGTCGCCAAAATGAACTCACCGCTGCCGCCGCTCGCGACCACACCTCAATTTACTTTGAATCCCCCCATCGCCTCGCCCGTACCCTTCTTGCCCTCACCGAAATCTTCCCCCCTTCCTCCCGCGTCTGCGTCTGCCGCGAACTTACCAAAAAATTCGAAGAAGTCTTTCTTGGCTCCCCTACTGAGGCCGCCGCCAAGTTTGCTGGAAAAACGAAAGGCGAGATCACTCTCGTGCTCTCGCCTTTCTAGAAAACCCGCGCTGAACTTTAGTTCTACGCGCCAGTCGTTCCCTTCACCTTCTGTTTGCTTTTGTTCAACGTGTCCCTCAGCGCATCCGTATCCTTAATCATCTCCTGTGCCGATGCCTTCGCTTTTTCCACCATCGGCTGACTCGTTTTAATCGAATCTGGAGAGAAGGAAGAGGCAAAGTACTTCTTTAAATCCAATAACAAGGACGTCAGATCATTCGCATCCCCACCCACCTCCCTCAGCCTTTTATCCAAAGCGTCGAAATCCGCCTTCGCACTATCGATCTCGGCATTCGTCAATTTCCGCATGTCCTTGTCGGTCATCCCAGAGACTTCCTTCGTCCATGCCGCAATCCGTTGCCCTTGCAAATCCCTGACCTTCTCCACCCGATCCTTGATGTCTTCACGAATGCTCTGCAGGTCCTCCAAGTTATCTTTGAACTTATCGAAGGAATTGTTTGCATCGTTGTTGTCCGACAACTCCCCCAGATTCGTCATGATGTAGCTCAACCGCTTCTGAGCACGTCCCATCAGATCATCCAACTTGTTCATGCTCACCGCTTGATCCGCCGCGATATTCAGCGAATCCGAATTCTGTGCCCATCCCGCCACTGGAATCAGTGCCCATCCAACTAACATCGCCATAGAGAGTTTTTTCATTTTATTTTCTCCTTTTTTGCCTTTCGGGTTCCTTATTTCGATTTCAGTAGATCGTAAATCCGCATCATGCTCGCCTTTTTCGCCTCAGGCACCACCGCGATGTCATTCAAAATGTCCTTCGCGGAAACCATCGGCTTGCTGTAGTAGTCTGCATTCGCCTCATCGTTGATATCCACGTCAAACCCGCCGAAGTTCACCCCTAGCTTTGCCCCTTTATTCCAAATATACACATTGAAGTCCCGATCTTTCATCGAGGCATCCAAAGTCGCTCCGCCCTTCGGCCCCATCACCGCTCCCGCCGAAGCACTGCTAAAATGATCTCCATTTCCCCACTTGCTCACTACTCCGTCCTTCATCAAAAGGATGACAATATCATTATCCGTTCCACCTACATCGATTCCCAGCGTTCCACCCTGCGTGGTAATCGCCACCGGCCCGCTCCAGCCCTTATCCGTCTTCGCGATCAAAATTCCGTCCCCACCCGATCCACCAATCCCGATTGAGAATCCTGTTACATTTAAAATCACGATTCCCTTGGCTTCATTCACTAACTCCATATTAATTATATCTTCCCGCTTCATCCGCCCAAGAATTTCAGCGCAATCAGGAACCAACTTGTCTAGCGATTCAGCCCATCCATTCGTGGTGGGAAGTGCAATTAGGGTGGCGAGGAGGAGTTGGAGGATTTTTTTCATAGAGTGTGTCCTTGGGTTAGGGGTTAAGGAAAAACCCTGCCTCTATCTCCCCCCACCCGCAAGACTGAAATCAGTCGGTTGCCCCCTTGCCCCCTCCCCGCATGAAAGTGGGGGCCACCTCCGCCGTAAACTGCTTTAACATTGCCACCGTTTGCGCTTCGTTCTTCCCCAACGGCATGTAGCCCTCCGTCACCACCGCCATCACAATCACATAGGCCCAGCGATGATTTAGATTCTTCGTAATCCGATCAAAACTGGTCAAAAAGACTCGGCTCCAATGATACGGCGTCGTCACCTGATTCCCCACAAACCAATAAAAGTAGTTCGCATAAAGTTTTCGTCGGTCTCCCTGCGCCACTTCGACATCCCTCATCAAACTCAAATTCATTACCTTCAAATCCCTCCCGTCCGTCATCGCAATATCCTCCACCTTTCCACCCCGAATACTCCAGCCTTGAGCCGGCAGACACACCTCAGGACGATGAATACTCCTCTTCTCCCCCCCGCTCAAAACAATCGAGGTCATGATCCGATCCCTACCCCCGTCTTGATACTCCCGCCGCACAATCTGCGTGTCCGCCGGCAAGATGGCCAACTCCCCTGCCGTCGCCGCCACCATCGGTCCCGAGAAACTTCCCACCCTTTCTGGTAAATCCATCACCACTCCCCCTTGCGGCGGCGTATTCGGTGTCGGCACTAAAACACACAACGCCGCTGTTCCACCCCCCAGCGCCAACAACAGCGCAACCCGCAAAACCGTTCCCTTCCTCTCCTCATTCACTGCAAGCCCCCCTTCCCTTGCCCCACTGGCGTCGTCCACGTTTTCCATGTCCTCTGACATCCCCCTTGTAGAATCCACCCCACTCCCACCATTCCTCCCAGCGCCACCACGAAAACCACAAAGCCCGCCGCCAAATGAAACGTCGCAGGATTTTCTTCCGTCCCAATCGCCACCGTGTTCCCCAAAATCATCGTCCCAAAAGTTAACATCAACATCCGCGCAAAATTTCCCGCCACCGCTAACGCCGGCGAAAGAAGAAACAACGTCCATTTTTGCCAGCTCTTAGCCAACGTCAGATGCGCATACAACGCACTCACCATCATCAACGCGAAAAGCGACCGAATCCCACTGCAGGGAGTCGCAATATCCAAGGCAAACCTCTCTCCCTGCTTCAATCCTCTTGCGTAGTCAGGCGCCGAAACCAGCGCCGTCCCCACCCGCAAATTATCGATCCCCAATAAATTTAAAAATCCGTGCGAAAGCTGGCACATCAAGGCTCGCAACGGAAATGCCACGATCGTATCCAAAAAATAAAACGGGTAGGCAAACATCAAAAACGCATACGGAAAAGCCAACTCCTTCATCATCTCCCATCCCAGAAACCAAAGAAGCAACCCCCCAATCATCAACTGCAACGACAGAAACCCCACGATCGTAATATCAATTTTGTATCCCGCCCAAAACGTTGCCAAGGCCAACCCCACCAATGGTGCCCCCCAAACACAAGGACGAATCACCACTTTCTGCAGGTCTTTCCACCGATGCAAAATCAGCCCTACCGAAATCAAAGGTACAATCATCCCATGATGCCAATCCGTCGTCGAAGGATCCGTCCAAAATCGCTTGAGCATGTCAAAGACCGAGCGCGCCTTGCTCTCAAACCCGAAATTATAGGGAATAAACCCGTACAACCCCACCACCACCACCACCGCCACCAATCCCTCAACCAAAAGTCCTCGCGACCGCCACTGCGCAGGCAGACTCGATCCCACCTCCACTTCGCCCTTTTGTGACATCACGCCATCCTATTACCCACCCCCACCCAACCGCAAGCCAGACCCCTCCCGCACCATGCTCACCCAATCCCTAACGACTCATCACCTCAAACCTAGGTAGGGCGGTCTCTCCGAGAACGCCTGCGCTGAATATTCAATTTTGTTCGCCCAGCTAGGCGGCCTCGGAGATGCCGCCCCTACCTAAGCTTCCAACTTTAAAACCAAATTCGCGCGTAAGCTTGCGTGAGTAATGCTCCCACGCGCCCTCCGATAAATCTCCGCCGTCTCTTCCGCCATCCTTGCCCAGGAAAACTCCCCCGCCCTCACCAACCCCGCTTGCCTCAACTCCTCCCGCCTGCTTGCGCTCCCCAGCACCAAAGCCACTGCCGCCATCATCTCCTCTTCCGATCGCGGATCAAAATACTCTGCCGCCCCACCGCACACCTCAGGCAACGACCCCTCCTTCGAACACACCACCGGACACCCACACGCCATCGCCTCCACAGGCGGCAACCCGAACCCCTCATACAACGACGGATACACCAGCATCGTCGCCTCTCCATACGCCTGCCGCAGCTGCTCCTCCGTTTGCGCCCCCTCCCACACCACCCCTCCACCCCTCACCGCCTTCTTGATCTGCCTCACCTCCCCCCCCGCCGACCAACCCGCCGGCCCCACCACCCTCAGTCGCAGATCTGGGAATCTACCACTCCGCAACCTCTCCCACACCCGAAGCAACCGCCCCAAATTCTTTCGCGGATGAATCGCACTCACAAATAAAAGCGTCGGCGTTCCCGCCTGCTTTTTCTTTCCTGGCTTAAATACTTTTCTCGCGGCCTCATACGTCGCCTCCACCTGATCCGCTGGCAAATCCCACCGCTCCATCATTTCCGTTCGGCAAAATTCCGACACCGTGATCACCTTCTGCGCCCGCTTCGCTGCCGCTCTTACCATCCTCGTGTAAAACGCTGCTTCCCCCACTCGAAACCACTCGGGATGCACCGCAAAAGAAATGTCGTGAATGGTCAAAACAAACCGCTCCTTTTCCCACGGCCTCATCCAGTACACCCCGTGAAAAAGATCCACCTTCAACTCCGACCTCGCCTTGGGCAATTCCACCGTGTGCCTCCTCAAAAATCCACATTTCGGTAAAACCCTGCCTTCCCCCCATCCCTTCGCCTCATCTTTGCCCTGCTCACTGAAAATTGGACAAAGCTCAATCCCCTCAGGCTTCACCTTTTTCCATCCCTCCAACAAACCCCTCAAATACGTCTCATTCCCTGTCTTCCCACGGCCAATCGCCGTCGCATCCAACGCTACCCGAATCGTTCTCTCCCCACTCATATCCTCATCCTAGACTACTGGTTAACAAGCCACGAGAAATCCATGGCGGGTCTGGAGGCTCAGGCCAGCTTTTCGTGCAAACGCAGGATCTCTTCTTTCGGCAAAACCGCCCCTTGCCTCATCTCGTCCAATCGCTCACTGACTAACCTTTGGTAACTCGGATCCTCAACCATACGTAAAACCATCAACTCCCCAGCCACCTGCAACCGATGGCTAGCGGTCATCTCCTTCACCGCATGTAGCACTTCCGCCAAACTCATGACTAAATTTACCTCCCTCTTCCTTCTCAGCAAGCCCCTCTTTTTCTGCCGTACCCCTTTCTCGCCACCAGCCCTTTCATCAGCCAATTTATTCTCATGGTCGTTACCCCCTCCATCGTCGCCCTCGTGGCCACCCGCTTTCGTGCCGACCTTCTCCTCCGTCTTCTCAATTCTCTCGCCCACCAAACCCTTCCCCCCACCGCTGTCGTCATCTGCGACAACGGCCCCGATTATCCCACTGCCGAAGTCACCAAAAAATTTCCGCTCCCATCCGAATACCTATCTTCAATAAAAAATCTCGGCTTCGGAGGAGGTCTCGCTCTCGCAGGCCAACATGCCCTGCAAAAGTTTCCCTCACTCACCCACCTCCTCATCGTGGATGATGACGCCATCCTCGCTCCCACCGACCTCGCCACCCTCCTCTCCTCCATGCAAAAGCACTCCGCCGGCTCGATCGCTCCTTTCCTCATCGATTCAGAAGGAAAACTTCAAGAAGTTCCCGAACCCACCTCCTGGGGACTCGCCCGCACTTTCCGCGCCATCGGCCAAAACCTCGCCGCCGCCCGCGCCCACGCCCCCACAGGCTACCCCATGGCCTGGTGCATCGGCCCTTGCCTCCTCGCCGATCGTTCCACTTGGCTCCGCGCTGGTCCACCCCGCTCCGACATGATCGCCTACGGTGACGACGTCGAATTTTCCCTCCGCCTCTCCGCCGCCGCCCCAGCTTGGGCCGAACCCTCCGTCGCTGTCACCCACGCGCCACCGACCGCTACGCGGTCGCCCTTCGAAGCTCCTCCCGAGTCTGCGAGATTAGGAGCGAAGGAGGGCCACTACAAAAAATTTGGCATGCTCCTTCAAAACCTCGCCTTCACCTGCGTCAACTCCCCACGCCCACGACACCTCCCCCTCTATCTTCCTGGTAACGCTCGCCGCTTCCTCCAAACATTCGGCTTCACCCCAGCCAATATTCTCGAACTCACCCGCCGCTACACCCTCGGCCTCCTCGGCTTCCCCCCAATCAAAAACTAAGAATCCAAAATCATCCATTCCCCCTTGAATCTCGACCTGCAGCAGAATAAACTAACGTATGGCTGAAATCGGATTCACCTACTGGCAAGACGGCAAGGATTGGCTGGGCTATCTCGATGAGTTTCCTGATTACCTGACCCAAGGCGAATCCCTCCAAGACCTTCAGACCCACCTTCTTGACCTTCAGCGCGAACTTCTAAGCGGAACTATTCCCTGTGTTCGCCACCATGCTCAACTGGCGGCCGCTTGAAACGGCGCGATCTAATTCAAAAAATTGAGCAAGAAGGCGCCCTTTTTATACGGCACGGAGGCAAACACGACTGGTACCAGCAACCCCTGACCCGGTTCTGTCAACCCGTCCCTCGCCATAACGAAATTAACGAACACCTCGCTCGCAGCATTCTCCGCAAACTTTCTGCCCCGAAGCCGTAACTCCCTTGTCCGTCTTTTTTGTTCTTTTCCGCCCACGTCAGCGCGTCTCTAATCCATACCAGCGTCAGGGCCGCAAACGCGGGAGCGACATCTCCGAGGTCGCCTCGCTCAACACCCATCCCCCTTTAACCTTTCGACCCAATCCCCGATCCCCAATATCCAATCTTCCTTTGCGTTCCGCGTCTGCGCCCCGACTCGGTCGGGGCTCCTGTCGGGGCTTAGCGACCTTTGCGCGCGTGAGCGCGTCCCGGGAATGCGGGACGTGAGCAATCCCTTCTCTAATCCAAAATCAAAAATTCACGCGTAAGCGTGTCTCTACCCCGTACCCGCGTCGGGGCCGCAACCGCGGGGCAAAATCCGCGTCCGCGCCCTTCGAAGCTCCTCCGCGGAGCGGGTTAGGAGCGCAGTAGGACCCCCTCATCTTAATCTTTCAACCCACCGCGAACCTTCCATACTCATCCCATGCTAGACGGCCTCAAAATTCTACCCCTCACCCAACACTGCGACGATCGCGGGCGCGTTATGGAAATCCTCCGCAAGGATGACCCCCACTTCGTCGGCTTCGGCCAAGCCTACTTCAGCTCCATCTACCCAGGAGTCATCAAAGCCTGGCACGCCCACGAAAAGCAGACCGACTGCATGTCCATTATTCACGGCATGGCCAAAATCGCATTCTACGACTCCCGCCCCAAAAGCCCCACCCACGGGAAAACCCACAGCATCGTCGTCGGCGAACACCACCGAGTTCTCATCCATATCCCTCCAGGAATCTTCCACGGCTTCAAAGCCATCTCCCAAAATGAAGTCCTCCTCATCAATCTCCCATCCGAACCCTATAACCGCAAAACTCCCGACGAAATCCGCCGGCCCTGGAACGATCCCACCATCGGTTTTAATTGGGACACCGAATTCCGCTAGTTGAACCCTTCGAAGCTCAGCGAGCCTGCCGAGACTGAGCGTAGCAGGGCCACCCGTCCCACGAACGCGTCAACGTGTCTCTACCCCGTACCTGCTCCGACTCGGTCGGGGCCACAAACACGGGGTCTTATTCCTCTTGCCGTACTTCCCTGCTTTTTTAACCTTATGGCATGCAATCCACTTCAATCGAGCCCCTCCACCCCGTTCAGCTCGAAGCACTCCGCAGAATGACCCCAGCGGAAAAATGGAACGTTTCCCTCAGCCTCCTTAACACCGCCACTGCCGTCCTCACCTCCTCCCTTCAACAACAACACCCCGATTGGAACCCAACCCAGATTTCGCAGGAGATCGCCGCCGAACGCCTCCGTGCCCGAGATTGATCTCCTCTCCCTTTTTGTTCTTTTGCGACCTTGGCTTGAGCAATCCCTTTCCTTGGGTTGACGAATTTTCGCCCTCCGATAACGTCAAAGGATGAGCACGGTACAAGAAATTGAAATTGCCATCGAAGCTCTACCTCTCCCCCAACGCCTCCAACTTTACCGCGACTTGCCCAGCCTCATCGGGCGTAAGCCGGAAGACCTTGAGTGGCAACGTGCCTCCTTAGAAAACTTTTTTACCGACGACTCCTCCGACGATGCCGTCTATAACCAGCTTTAAAGTCGGCGACATTGTTTCCGTAAACTTTCCCTACTCCGATTTACAGGGATTTAAACGTCGCCCGGGCCTAGTCCTACACTTTGACCAGCAAGACCTGCTCCTTGCACGCATAACCACCCAGCCCGCATCCACCCCAACCGATATTCCATCACCCAGTGGACTACATCTGGCCTGCCACGACCATCAACCATCAAACTTGCTAAACTAGCCTCCATCGATCAAAGACTTATCCACAAAATCGTCGGGCGAATGCACCCCACAGACTCAACCTCCTTAATGCAGACCTTGAATGACTGTCTCCAAAAACTGCACGCCTCCCTCTCTGCCTAAATCCCTTCTCCAATCGAAAATTAAAAATTCAACATCCAAAATCGCCCCCCCCTTAGCGTCCTTTGCGGCCTTAGCGTGAGGCCTCTGTCAGCCCCTTCAATATCCCCTCATACGCGTCCGTCACCTTCTCCCAACTATAGCCCTTCTCCGCCCTCTCCCTCGCCGCTCTCCTTAGCCTCTCCCTCTCCCCAGGATCTCCGATCAACCCATTCAGCGTCTCCGCTAAATCCTTCTCAGGATTCTCCCCTCCAAACGATACTCCCGCCTCCCCGATCACCTCCCGCGTCGCTGCGCAATCGTGATAGACAATCGCGCTCCCAAATCCCATCTGATCCAACAGCACCAACCGAGTCGCCTCTACCGTCCCTGGCAAAACAAAAATTCCACACTGCGCACTCAACTCCCGATACCCCTCCCCATAAATCGGCCCAACCAACTTCACCTTCCCCCCCGCCATCTGGTGCAGGCTCAACCCGAACTCCACCTCATACCCCGCTCCCCCCACCACCACACACGGCCAATCCCCCACCACCTTCCCATACGCCTTCACCAACAAATCGGGCCGATTCTCAGGCGTCAATCTCCCCGCGTACAAGACATACTCCCCCGCTTTCAACCCAAACAACTTTAACGTCTCCTGACCACACTCCTTCGGCCTTTCCGGCGTCCCATAGGAAAGATAGGTCGTCTTAAATCCATACTCCCGCTCGTACCTATCCATCACCGTGTGATTATCCGCAATCACCACATCACTTAGCTTCGTCGCCCACCTCTCACTCAACTTCAGCCACGCCTTCGCTAACGGATGCCACTTCAACCTTCGAAAATCGTCCCCGTCCACATTCACAATCACCTTACTGCCCGCCAATTTTAAAATCCCCGCCAACGCCGCATTTCCCACCCCGCATAAATACACCACATCAAACCTCCGCACCGCCGCATGAATCACCGCTAACAACGTATGACTAATCGTCTCCGTGCTTTTCGTCCGCAGACTCGGCAAATACGCGATTCGCATCCCGCGCACCTCCTTCGGTCGATCGGGATATAGATGCGCCCGATTATAGACCGTCACCGCATGCCCCCTCTCCGCCAACCTCGCCCCCAACTCCTCCACCAACGTCTCAAATCCCGAATACCTCGCAGGCACCCCTCGACACCCCAGAAAAGCAATCGTCTGCTTTCCCGACTTCGGCATGTCCGACGGCCTCGGCGTCACCCCCAGCAACCGATCCAGAAAAGTATAGTAAAGAAACAAACTATTAAATTTGAAATACCGCGGAAACATCCGCCTCGGCTCCTGCCACAAACGATACAACCACGTCAGCCCTGATTTCTGCATACCCGCAGGCGCAAAAGCCCTTCTTCCCGCCAACAGCTCAAACGCGTCCCCCACCGCCAGAAAAACTCCCCTGCTGTGCCGCTTCAGATTTTTTTCGATCCACCTTTCTTGCCGCCCCCCCCCCAGCGCCACCCAAATAAAATCCGCGCCCGATTTCCTAATCACCTCCGCAAAACCCTCCTCATCTTTTTCCGTCCAAGCCCGAAACGGCGGCGATAACGTTCCCACAATCTCCACATTGGGTTGAGCCTGCCGCGCCGCCGCCGATAACTCCGCTAGGCAACTTTCCGTCCCACCAAAAAAGAAGTGCCTCCATGGTCGAGGCAACATCCTCAGCGCCTCCAACATGAAGTACGGTCCATACACTCGATCTTCCAAAACTGCTCCTTTACGACGCATCGACCAGACCAGTGGCATTCCATCGGGCAACAGCAGATCAAACTCCCCTAGCACCCTTCGGAAATCAGCTTGGTGCCTAGCTAACGCCACTAAGTGCGTATTGCAGGCGGCCACCATCCCAGGCTTTTTCCGTTTTGCCAGGCCCTCTAGCAACTTTACTCCACCCACATAATCGGTCGCCATCAACCCCATCCCTAGCACCTCCACCCTTTTGATCTCAGATTCCATCACCCTATTTTGCCTCGCCTCACCCCCTTGATCCAGCATCAACACCTTCACACCTTCTCACGCCAAGTCCGCAAAGGTCGCCACGTTTACTCCAAAACCACATTCACACCCTGCCCCGATTCGGTCGGGGTTTCTAACATTCCTACATTCTCGCTCTCCTCAAATTAGCGTCTCTACCCCGTACCTGCTCCGACCGGAGTCGGGGCTTAGCGGCCTTGGCGTGAGTAAAACAGCAGGGCCCCCTCAAGCCGTCTGATACTGTAGCTCCCGAAAATTAAGATGTGGTGTCCGCAAGGAGAGATTCAACATTTCAATCCCTACCACCTGTTTCTGCTCGTTATAATCCAGAACGACTCCTGGCGACACCTCTTCCGATTCAATGATTTTAGAATCATCGAGCCGCAAATAAAGCGCATCTGCATCTTGATCTACGTGGATTTTCATATTTTGCCTTTCATGGCCCGATCAAAGAATACACTGAGAATTCTCTTGGGCTCAACTTCCTTATTCACCACAACTCGGAGAATACGTCCCCCAAACTCAGGAATCCGTCGAAATCGTTGTTCTACTTGGCCATCCTTTGGATCGGGTCGGATCAACTCAGGCGAGGAAAACGTCTTTGCTACCCAGTCGTCCAAAATTCCCCGTTCCTCCATCACCTTCTTGGCATGCTTTGTAAGCTCATAAATCATCTTCACGTCACATACTCCCACTATCTTTTTGTTTTCACACCTTCAAACATTCTCAAATTCGCACCTCCTCTAAATTCGCATTAGTCCTTCCCGGCCTTCGCTTTCCGCGTCTGCGCCCCGACCGGCGTCGGGGCTTAGCGACCTTGGCGTGAGCAATCCCTTCTCTAATCCAAAATTAAAAATTCAAAATCGCCCCCCCCCTTAACCCCTTAACCCCTCCTAATTCATCTCCCCCTCAATCCACTCGTACGTCTTAGAAAGTCCATCCTTCAGCTTCGTTCCGGGTTCCCAACCCATTAGTTTCTGAATGAGGGTGTTATCACTACTTCTCCCCCTCACACCCTTCGGAGCTCCTAAATTATACTTCCGCTTCAACTTCACCCCCGCAATCCCCTCCGCAATGTCCACCAGCTGATTAATCGAAACCATCTCCGCACTGCCCAGGTTGATCGGTTCCCGAATATCACTCTCCATAATCTGAGTCGATCCCTTGATGCAGTCATCAATGTACATAAAACTCCGCGTCTGCTCCCCATCTCCCCAGATCTCAATCTCCCCACTTTTATTTTTCTGCGCCTCGATCACTTTCCGACAAATTGCCGCAGGCGCCTTTTCTCTTCCACCATCATACGTCCCGTTCGGTCCGTAGACATTGTGATACCGCACCATCCGCGTCTCTAACTTAAAATCCTCTCGGAAATGACGACACATCCGTTCACTAAACAACTTTTCCCATCCGTACCCGTCCTCTGGCATCGCAGGATACGCGTCCGCCTCCTTCAGCCCTGGATTCTCCGTCGTCGTCTGTTTGTCCGCCGCGTAGACACAGGCTGAGGACGCATAAAAGAACCGCTTCACCTTGGCATCCCGCGAGGCCATCAGTAGGTGCGTATTAATTAACACCGTCAACATACACTCCGCTTTATGGAGCTCGATAAAGCCCATACCGCCCATATCTGCCGCTAAATTATAGACCCACTCCATCCCTTTCACTGCCTGATTACACGCGGGTAGCTCCCCTAAATTCAGAGATAGATTCTCCACATCCTCAAACTTCTGGTACCACTCGCCGAAAGGTTTGATATCCACCGCTCGGATATTTTTGATCCCCTGCTTACGGAAATAGGCCACCAGATGCCCCCCAATAAACCCTCCTGCGCCCGCTACTAGAATATTAGAACTAGGATGTTTCACTTGATTTACTCAGCCCTCCGAAGCCTTGGCGAAGGATGGGCCCCTGCGCCCGCTACGAGAATGCTCGCTTTAGGATGTGCCGTCTTTGACATCAACCATCCTTATCCCCCCTGCTCACTTTTTCAAGTCTCTCCCTTAGCCCCTTGCTCACGCCACGTTTGCTCCAAAACCACATTCACACCCTTCCCCGATTCGGTCGGGGTTTCTCACCTTCTTACATTCGCACCTCTTCTAAATCCGCATTAGTCCTTTGCGACCTTCGCGGCCTTGGCGTGAGCAATCCCTTCTCTAATCAAAAATTCACGCGTAAGCGCGAGTGAGCGCGTCCCGCCCATGCGGTGACGCGTCCCGCAACCGCGGGAAAAAATTCAACATCGCCCGCCCCGGGCGCCCTTCGGCATGTCCTCCGAAGCCTTGGCGAAGGAGGAAGCTCAGCGAGCCTGCCGAGACCGA
>Ga0209597_1001976_pt1 | contig 13125 bp, 8 predicted proteins | sample M_140625_MF_Meta_FD_187316 | JGI IMG/M metagenome (GOLD analysis project Ga0209597, IMG submission 187316) | Freshwater microbial communities from Lake Montjoie, Canada to study carbon cycling - M_140625_MF_MetaG (SPAdes) (version 2) | ecosystem: Environmental > Aquatic > Freshwater > Lake...
AAAAGTCAATAGCAACAAAGGCACCACGCGCTACTGGGGAAGCGACGAGTGGGCTGCCCGCTCCTACCAGGGCGCGTACTTCAATTGGATAAACGCCAACGCAATGCTGCCTGTGGTCGACTCCACTAACCAAGGAATCGCAAAAGTAGACAGAACTACCGTTCCGGAATTGGCTGAAATCGCTACCACTGCCAATAAAATCTTTACGATTTCCGCCGGTTTGCAAGCCAACATTAACCCGTTGGGGCTCGCAGCGGATTCCATGACGTTTGACATTTCGCCCAGTGAACTGGCAGCTGGCAAAACTCATTTTGAGCAAATTTACGACCGAGCCGTACAGGCTGGAATTAACGCGAAGGAGTCATTTCTTCGTGCAGGCCAAATGGACGCTTTGTTGAGACAACAAGCCAACGGTGTGGATGATTACGCTAATGATGTCGCCAAACAGGAATCCACTTATCAGTACCAGCTCATTAATCTATTTGGAACGCCGTATGCCGGAGACATAGGCGTGGGAGCTCTCTACGCGCAAGGTTATTCGGGCCCTGACTTGTATCATTCATTTTTTATAAACAAACCGTCCGACTTAGTTGATACCTCTAATGATGTAACCGTTAGTTTTAAAGAACCCGTCAATGTGACGCCCTTCACGACTTGGGATCTTGATGAAGTCTATACTCGAGTGAACACTCCTACGCAGTACGTTTCGCGAACTTTCAAAGTTTCCAAGTTCAGCCTCGCGCAATTCGCCACCACGCCGATGGGTACCCGCCAGCAGGTTGGTGAAATCCAAACCGCGCTGTTAGATTGCTACCAAGCGCAGGTTAACCTCCGAGCGTCAGTCAATACTTTCAATGTTTTAAAAAAGCGCTTTGACCGAGATTATCAATTGTATTCGGAAATGATTACTGGCTTTAATAAAGCCACGGCGCAAGCAAATGCGAAAAGCAGTAAGGCTGCGGAGATTTCCAACGCCTCCTTTAACCTCACGCTCGCCGCCGCTGGCTTTGGTCTGACGGTAGACTACATATCCGCTCTCTCCAGTGCGTTCGCAGAGGCGGCCCCAACCAGCGTTGGCTTCTCGACCGACGTCACGTCTGTTATTCGGTCCCTCGCCAGATACAGCGGCGCTACAGCCTCGTACGCATACTCTCTTTTAGGTCTCGCAGCGGAAACGAAGGCTTCTTTATTGGACGCCAAGGCTGCTGATCTCGAATCCCAAGCCCAGGGTTTCATCGATGATTTCAACAATCAGACTGCCGACAAGCAGCACGTCGCAGAGTTTGAACGCCTCTACGCGCAGTTGCTTTCCACTGCCTTTGACATGAATTTGCGACTCACTGAACTTCAGCAGGCGACAGAACGAGTTTCGAAAATCTATGGTAAAGCCAATCAAATTCTCGCTGAACGTGAAACTTTCAGGACCCGCGCTGCCTCCCTCGTTCAAGGCTACCGCACGCGCGACGTCGTCTACCGGGACTTACGAAACGAACAGCTAGCCCAGTATTCGGCGTTGTTCGATCTTGCCCAGACTTACACCTACAGCGCAATCAAGGCCTACGACTACGAGACTGGACTTCTTAAAAATACCACCGGGAGAAATTTTACAAATTCGATTATCTCCACTTGGAGTATCGGCGACTTTTCGGGGAAAAATCCAGTGAGCGCTGCGGTGGGCGATCCCGGCCTTGCGGGCGTACTCGCTGCCGTACGCAACGACTGGGCAGTAGTCAAAGGCCGGCTCGGCTTTAATAATCCAGACCGTAACGGCACGCTATTCTCGCTACGCCAGGAGCTTTTCCGCATCCGCGCCGACCAAGCGAGTACAGACGATGACGCGGTTTGGAAGCAGGTTCTCCAGCAAAGAGTGATGAGCAATGTGCTCAACGATTCTGATGTTCTCAAATATTGCGCGAACCTCTCCAAGGCCAACGGCAGCGCCGTCCCTGGCATCGTGATCCCCTTCTTCACGACCATCGAACAGGGGCTTAACTTTTTCGGCTGGCCACTTGCTGCGGGCGATCACAGTTACTCCCAGTCGACCTTTGCGACAAAAATCCTCTCGGCAGGGGTCATGTTCAAAGACTACGTCGGCATGGATTCATTCGACGGAACGCCTCCTGCAAGTAGCAGTGCTAATGCACTCAGCGCCACTCCGTATGTTTACCTAATTCCAGCTGGCTTTGATTCCATGCGCACGCCTCCTCTGGGCGATCGTACCGCCATTCGCACATGGAACGTGAAAGACCAAGCGCTGCCGCTCCCGATCAACATTGGCGCAAGCGGCTATTCCGCACATCAACTGTTTTCCCCTCAAGGCACCTTAAACGAACAACTCTGGATTCCGCGCAAGCACCAAGCCTTCCGGCCAGTGAGTAGCTCGGCGTTCTTTTACGGCTCCGTTCCGGCTGAATTCACAAGCTCGCGTTTGGTGGGACGCAGCGTGTGGAACAGCAAGTGGAAGCTAGTAATCCCCGCTTATTCGCTTCTTAATAACGAACAAACTGGCCTCGATAATTTTATCAGAAGCGTCTCTGATATTAAGCTTTTCTTGCGCACTTATTCTAATAGCGGCAATTAGAGAATGCCCTGCATGAAAGGTGCGAAACAATGCGCAGAGGACGCGAGTAAATCACCAAATCGATATCTTTGGTATAGCATCTCGGCGGTGCTTTGCGTGTGCTTTGCGCTTCTCGCCTTCGTCGTTTTGCGCCAGAAGCCCCCGAAGGATCGCTCGCTCGAGACCCTCCCCTCTCCTCTCGTGCCTGTCGCTCCCGTGGAAACACTCGCCACAACACTTGACTCCGTTTCGGTCTTTCACCGGGCACTGTGGCGGCGCCCTCAGCCCGAAGATACTATCTTCAATGCGCAGCGTCGGGATTGGTCAGATGCCGAAGGCGTTACTCATTGGGATTGGTTCCTCGCAATCAGTCCGGGCCCGCAACTGGAGGCATGGTTTGCAACCAACCCGTTCTCCCTCCAAAAGGTCAGTCAACCGCGTTCCTCCCATTTAAGAGACCTAGCTCAGGCACCCGCTTGGTTTCCAAAGGACTTTGTCAACTTGGATGTGTTTGAGGCTTCGTCTGGTAACTTTCTGCTCGTCGTAGACCCCGAAACCAAAGGCATTTTCCTGTCCGATTCCGGAGGCGGCCTCACTCGGCCAGTCACTCGCTGAAGGGCGGTACCTTCGCGCCAACCAAACTCACAAGCGCGACTCAAACTTACGAATGTGATTTCTGTGTATTAATTTCATTTGGGTTCTTTAATTTCTCCTAATTGTGGCGCCGCTTCAAGCTGACGACCAGACCCTCCGCTGTCCCGGCACCTTGCCTGACTTTTGGGTTTCGAGCGTTCCAGTGCATCTTTGCTACTTTCCGCGCTGGCGCTTTTGGGCATCCTCGGCTAATTCGCTTCAGTCGCACTGAACTTTTTCCCAAGGAAACAGCTCAATCTGCAGGTCAATTTTCAAACTCCTTTAGACGTTAAGCCGATCCCGATCCACCCCTTATTCATTTGTAACCATGGCCGAAACAGCTCTTGATACTCGTCAGAAAGCCCTCCAAATCAACTTGGACCCGCGCCTTTACGGAACTTTCGCAGAAATTGGTGCGGGACAAGAAGTGGTACGCTGGTTTTTTCGCGTCGGTGGCGCGGCTGGAACTGTGGCAAAGAGCATATCGGCCTATGACATGACAGTTTCAGATGCGATTTACGGCAGTTCCGAACGTTACGTTTCTCGCAAGCGATTGGAGGCGATGCTGGCCCACGAATACAGATTGGATGTGGAGCGTCTCGACGCGAAACGTGGTGAGAACACGTGCTTTTTCGCTTTTGCCGATACAGTGGCTGCCCGTTCGTTTCGGGGCGGTTCGGAGTGCCACGGTTGGATGGGCATCACCTTCCAGCACGCGCCCCGAGCGGAGCCCAGTCGCATTTTGATTCACGTGCGCATGTTGGACAACGAGAACGCGGCGCAAGCTGAGGCACTCGGGATTGTTGGCGTTAACTTAGTCTACGGCGCCGGTTTTCTTTCGCACACCCCAGAAGCATTGCTGAGCTCACTTCTGGATGATCTCACGGTTGGGCGCATTGAAATTGATATGGTTGAGTTCTCGGGCGCAGCCTTCTGCAAAGTTGACAACCGGCTCATGAGCCTGAGATTGGTCCAACTGGGCCTTTCTGGTGCGGCGATGTTCGGCCCCAATGGCGAGGTGCTTCAACCGTCAGAAGTCCTGTATAAAAAGGCGATTCTCGTGGAGCGCGGCGCGTTTCATCCGGTGACAAAAGTCCACATGGACATGTTGCATCTCTCGTCTGAAAAATTCCGAGCTCTCCCAGAAGTACAGGGCAAGCAAGTCGTCGAGGTCATGGAAATTACCATGCGCAACTTAATGTCCGATCAAACCGTGGTGGATCCTAAGGACTTTCTCGATCGCGCCGACGTGCTGGCAGCCTGCGGACTGCCCGTATTAGTTTCAGACTTTTCCGAATACTATCGCCTGAGTGCATTTCTTTCTCGGATGACAAACGAGCCTATAGGGATTGCCCTTGGTCTGACGCGGTTGCTGAATCTGTTTGACGAGCAATTTTACCGCGCGCTACCGGGTGGAATTCTGGAGTCTTTTGGAAGACTTCTAAAAAATCATCTTAAACTTTTTGTTTATCCTACGTTAGATAAAGAAACGGGAACGGTGCGTCACCTTGAAACACTGACAGATCTCGGACCACTGCAGCAGCTCTTTGGCTACCTTCGGGATCGCGGATCTTTTATAGGTTTGTTGCCTCAAGACATTTCCGTGTTATCCATCTATCCCCGAGACGTGCTTGATGCAATTGCTTCCCACGATCCTAAGTGGAAGACGATGGTACCGCCTGAGACGATTGAAGTGATTGAAAAAAAGCGTCTATTTGTGCAGATGGGGGCACAGCGTCCTGCCCTCTAGTGAGTGGTTTTGGCAAATTTGTACGACTGGGTGATCGGATTGCGTTCACGGAGTTTTTTTGCAATTGGGAGGATCGCGTAACTTGTAGAAAGATTCCTGAGCACTGCTTTTTGCTTGAAATATGTTATCATTGATAGCACTTCAAGGCGTGCCTCAGCTCATCGTCAGAAACATTGAAGATGCAGTTGTTCGTCCGCTTCGAACCTTAGCGGCAACTCATGGGGTTTCGATGGAAGAAGAACACCGGCGGCTTTTGAGAAGTGTGCTCTTGCGAGAACGGGAAAATCGCAAATCTTTCTCGAAAATGCTGCTTTCGATCCCGAAGTCCACGGCAAGTGTGCACGATTTGACTAAGGTGACGCGTAGTGCAGTAGACTTTGAACGCGCAGGAATCAGGGTTTTAAACCCATTTAATTTGTAGCAATCCTTTGAGACCTGCCGCTAAACATGGCGCAAAAACCATGGCTCCATATCTCCTTATAGATAACAGCAATTCGTTCACCAAATTCGCTGTATCTGTGGAAGACCAATTGGGCCCGGTGAGTAGTCTTCCCACCCGCGGCCTGAGCGCCGATGCACTCCGAGATTTAGTCTGTGATTGGACGTTTGGCTCGGTCGTTGTGTGTTCCGTTGTGCCTCAAACCGCCGCTCTGTTAGTCCAAACCTTTGCTCACCTGCCCCTTCTACAGGTTTCTTCCGCCATCGATCTGGGCATTGGCATTGACTATCCGGCGCCGGAATCCATAGGAGCTGATCGATTGGCGAACGCGGTTGCCGCCTTGGCGATCTTCCAAACGCCCGCTGTGGTGGTGGACTTTGGCACTGCGCTGACGTTCGACATTCTCTCTCGAGAGCGCAACTACGTGGGCGGCGTGATCGCCCCCGGCTTGGAGGCAATGACGAACTATCTTCACGAGCGCACCGCCTTGTTACCAAAGATCACGCTTTTGGAGCCGCCCAGTGTGATCGGGAAGTCTACCGAACACGCGATGCTCGCTGGAGCCGTTTATGGTTATCGTGGCTTGGTGCGGGAAATTCTGGCGGAAATCCGCCGCACACTTCCCGGCGCGGCCGAAGACCTGCGCGTGGTCGCCACGGGTGGGTACGCAGAGTTAATCGCTGCCGGACTCCCTGAAATTTCTTCGGTCCATCCGGCGCTTACTTTGGAGGGGCTCAGGCTCATCGCAAAACGCCACTTTAATTAACGGCACCCTGAATTTTCCTGCAAGGCACCCCTCGCCTCTGGGCGTGGAACGTGATTTCAGAGACGGCCACAGCGTTTGCCTCAATGCCATAAATGAGGTACACACTGGATCATGCGCTCCCCTGCTCTCTCCATACTTCGCTATTTCGCGATAGTTTGTATCGCCAGTTCCCCAAGCCCTCCCTCGCACGGCGCTGAATCACGCCTTGGTGCGGACGCGGCAAAATGGGAGGCATTGGTGCAAAAGAAGCTGTCCCAGCCGCCTCCGCAGGAAGGCTCGGTGATTTGCGTGGGAAGTTCGCACATGGCAAAGTGGAGCACGTTGGAGGAGGATCTGGCTCCTTTGCAAACTTACAACATGGGAATCGGCGGCAGTCGGATGCGGCATGCAGCGGAGTTGTTCATTCCACGGCTGGTAATCCCCTTCAAACCGCGTGCCGTACTGCTGTACGAGGGGAGCAATGATTTGGCCGCAGGAATTCAGCCCGCAGAGATTTTGAAATCGTTTCAATCATTGCACCAACAATTGCACGAAACACTTCCGCAAACCCGCCTCTACGTTTTGGGCGTGGTTCCGAGTCCCGGCAAGCGCTTTGAAAAATGGGATGCCATCGTGGAACTCAACCACTTGCTGGAGGCCGAATGCGCTCAAAACCCTTGGATGCGCTTTTTAGACACCACCAGTGCGCTGCTGGATAAGGAGGGGAAACCTCGCCTGGAATGCTTCATTCCCAATGACGTACACATGACATCCACAGGTTACGAAGTTTGGAAGTCCGTCATCGCCCCAGTACTGGTTCCAGCAGAAAGCGATCTTGAGCCCGCGCAAAACGTTGCGCCGTAGAAAATTCTGTTCGATTGGGAACTGGCGTTAGGGTGCAAGAGTGAGTTGGAACGTGCCAGCATCGTTTCGCGCGCCGTATTGAGCCTCGAACTCACTTGGCAGCAGACTGCCCTTGTAGGTGTAAAGACCTCCACCCACCCAGGATTTGAGTTCTTTTTGCCCTGCAATTTGAAAGCCAGTACCCTGTTTTTTGGCGTCCAGCGTCACGGGATAAGCTGTGGTAAATCCGTGCCAGCGGGCTTCAAAAAATGCGTCCATCTTGCCCGCCTCCGGGGAAGACAACACCGCGCGCAACCGCCCGCCCACGTGATGCTTTTCGCTGTACCACTGACCAGTCCAGCGTTGTTTGGGAGAATCTTTCCAAGCCCGCTCGAATTTCGGAGAAACGCAACTGACCAAACCGAGTCCCAGCAGTACAACGGAAATTTGCGATAATTGATTTCTCATGACAGGCTTCAAAACCGAGTTTGAATCATGCCATTCCCCTCGCCCTCAGGCAATCCCGCAAAGCAACGCATTGTTTACGCTGGGCGATTGCCTTTTTGAGCCAAGCACCCTAACTTTCCGGCTTTTCCTATGAGCCACTACTCGGCAAAACGCGTCCTCTTTGTCTGCACAGGAAACAGTTGTCGCAGCCCTATGGCTGAGGCGCTTTTTCGCCATGCAACCAGAGACCGCCAAGACCTTGAAACAGCTTCGGCCGGTGTGCACGCGTCCCTTGGAGAGCCTGCGAGCAAACATGCCATCGAGGCCTGTAAGCAACTTGATATTTCTCTACAACAACACCGCGCCCAACCCATTACAAAGTCTCTTGTGGATTGGGCTACGCACATCTTCTGCATGACTTCCGGGCATCGTGAAGCCCTTGAAGACGAATTCCCCGAAGCCGCCCGCAAGGCAAATTTAGTGGGCGACTTCGACCCTGCCCTCCCCTCTCAAGTTCCCGATCCCATCGGACAAGGTCTCGCTGCCTACCTTAGCACGCGTGACGTTCTGTTTCGTGCCATTCCTTCCTTGCTTCATTTTATAGATTCAAACCCCATGAGTGATACTACAACCCATTCTCCTGTAACAACTTCCGCTCAAACTGAGCGCGCCCTGCGTGTCGCAATCGGCTCCGATCACGGTGCCTTGGAACTCAAGACTGCCGTCCACGAACTGCTTTCCCGCCGAGGCCATGCAGTTTCAGACTTCGGTACGTACGGCAGCGCGAGTGTGGATTATCCAGACTTCGCCCAATCTGTTGCGCATGTCGTCGCAGGTAAGGAGGCAGATTTCGGTATCCTGATGTGTACCAGTGGAATCGGTATGAGCATCGCAGCCAACCGCTTTCCCCACGTACGCGCCGCTCTCATCTCCAATGCCGACGACGCTCGGCTCACGCGCCGCCACAACGACGCCAACGTTTTGTGCATGGGCACCAACCATGTCGAACCTTCTGCCGCTGCCCGCATCGTGGACGCCTTCCTTTCCACTGCCTTCGAAGGAGGCCGCCACGAGCGGCGCGTAGAGAAAATCGAACACTCCGGCGCCGCCTCAAAAATGGCGCTCTCGGAAGCGGATCCTGAGATTTACTCAGCCATTCAACTGGAGGAAAAGCGCCAGTTTGAGAACATTGAACTCATTGCTTCTGAGAATTTTACATCACGCGCGGTGATGGAAGCACAAGGTTCCTGCCTGACCAACAAGTACGCGGAAGGCTATCCGGGGCGCCGCTGGTACGGGGGTTGCGAAAACGTCGATATCGTCGAGCAACTTGCCATAGATCGTGCGAAGGAACTTTTCGGCGCCGAACATGCGAACGTGCAGCCACACTCCGGTTCGCAGGCGAACATGGCCGTCTACTTTTCAGTGCTCCAAACCGGTGATCGGATGCTCACGATGGACCTCAACCACGGCGGACATCTCACCCATGGCAACAAATCCAACTTTTCTGGCCGTCTCTTTGATATCGTTCATTACGGAGTTTCGCCCTCCGACGAACGCATCGATTACGACGCCCTGGCCAAAACGGCATTGGAGGTCAAACCCAAGATGATCACAGCGGGAGCAAGCGCCTATTCGCGCATCATCGACTTCGAACGCCTGCGTGCGATCGCTGATTCCGTGGGTGCTTATCTGTTTGTGGACATGGCCCATATTGCGGGCCTAGTTGCTGGCGGAGCGCATCCCTCGCCCGTTCCGCTCGCGGACTTCGTGACGACCACGACCCACAAGAGTCTGCGCGGTCCTCGCAGTGGCCTCATTTTATGCAAAGCACAATTCGCTAAAGGCGTTGACTCGCAAGTGTTCCCAGGTTGCCAGGGCGGTCCGCTCGAACACGTCATTGCGGCTAAGGCTGTTTGCTTCAAAGAAGCGCTTCAACCTTCGTTCAAAGCCTATGCTGCCCAGATTGTGAGCAACGCCAGAGCCCTTGCTGCACGCCTCGCCCACCACGGGTATCGAATCGTCTCCGGTGGCACCGACAACCACGTCATGCTCGTGGATTTGCGTCCCCACGGAATCAACGGTAAGCAGGCGCAGGAAGCCCTTGATCACGCGGGAATCACCGTGAACAAAAACGGCATCCCCTTCGACACCGAGAAAATCACCCTAGGCGGAGGCTTTCGCATCGGAACCCCCGCGGTGACCACCCGTGGCATGAAAGAAGAGGAGATGATGGAGATTGCAGACCTGATTCACAGTGGACTTTCCAATGTGCAGGATCCCAACGCGTTGGCTGCCATCAAAGGCACCGTGCGCGACTTCACCCGGCGTTTTCCACTTCCTCACTGATTAACTCCCTAGCAGCAAACCCGTTCTTCAAAGTTTGCCGCGAGAAAACACCAAGCTTAGGAAAAACCCCGATCCCACCACCTCCGTTTACCGTTGCCGAATCCGGTTACGCCTTATAACTCTCCACCCCGCGTGAATTCCACTCCTTCACAATCATCCAACCCACTTAAGGAAGGCCTTTCCAGCCGTCCATTACCAAGGCCCTGTAATGTTGTCATCTTCGGAGCTTCCGGCGATCTGACGTATCGCAAGCTTATTCCCGCTCTCTACAACATCGAAGCGGATGGGGATCTTCCCGCGACCACCCACATTACTGGGTTCGCGCGGCGGCCAAAATCTGACGAGTCCTTCCAGCACGAACTGGGGGATGCGCTCTCGAAGTTCTCGCGCTCTGGACGCTCTGAGGAAATCTGGAAGGATTTTTCCAGCCGCGTGCACTACCATGCCAGCGAGTTCGGTAATCCAGAAGGCTACAGAACACTTGCCGCACGCCTCGACGCTCTGGATAAGGAAAGCGGAACAGCCGGCAACCGACTCTTCTATTTGAGCGTGGGTCCTTCCGAGTTTGAGGGAATTTTAGCGCAACTCGCCGATGCTGGCTTGAACAAAACCACCGATGGAGCCTGGGCGCGCGTCATTGTGGAAAAGCCTTTCGGCCGGGACCGTAACACCGCACATGCCCTCAATGAGAAGGTCAGCAAAGTTTTCGCGGAAAAAGACACGTACCGTATCGATCACTATTTGGGCAAAGAAACGGCCCAAAACATCATGGTGCTGCGGTTTGCGAACTCCATTTTTGAACCGCTTTGGAACCATCGCTACATTGATCACATTCAGATAACGGCGGCCGAACCCATGGGCGTTGAGGCTCGCGGGCCGTATTACGAGTCTTCTGGAGCACTGCGTGACATGGTGCAAAACCATCTCACTCAGATTCTTTGCTTGCTGACGATGGAGCCGCCCGCCGATCTTAGCGCAGACAGCGTACGCGACGAAAAGTTGAAGGTGGTGCGTGCGCTTCGGAAAATGTCTCCAGAGCAAGTCGCCCGCAACGTCGTGCGTGCGCAGTACGCTGCGGGCGTAGTCGGTGGCAATGATGTGCTCGGCTACAAGTCCGAAGAACGAGTTAGCCCGCAATCCGAGACGGAGACTTACGTGGCCTACCGCACCTTCATCGACAACTGGCGCTGGGACGGCGTTCCTATTTATGTGCGGGTCGGCAAGCGGATGCCCAAGCACGGGACGGAGATTGCAATTTACTTCAAGGAAACTCCCGGAGTGCTCTTCAACGCGCAGCAGGCGGGCCTTGGCCCCAACGTTCTGGTCTTCCGTATCCAGCCGGACGAAGGCGTTTCTTTGCTCATTCAATCTAAAAGACCGGGTGCGCAGTTAGCCATTGAGCCGGTCAAAATGGATTTCCATTACAAGACAAGCTTCGGCAAGCCCAGTCCCGAGGCCTACGAGCGCCTACTTTTGGATGCGATGTCCGGTGACGCCACTCTGTTCGCTCGGCGCGACGAAGTGGATGCGGCATGGACGTTCATCGATTGCATCGAACACGCGTGGCACAATCACCCCAATCCTGCGCCGATGGCGAGCTACCCTGCCGGCTCATGGGGCCCCAAGGAAGCCGACGACCTTCTAGCCGCCGATGGTCGGGTCTGGCGCCGTCTCTAACTTGCAACTGAGACATCACCATGCCACTCGACGAAACTCCGCTCGGACTCCCGGTAGCCTTCGATAACATCTCCAAACAGCTCAAGGCTCTTTGGGACTCTGACACCGATCGCACAAGGGCCAGTCGCCTAAACTTCGTGGTCTATTGTCAGGGCACCGATTCACTGAAGGCTAATACCGAGCTCATCTCCCGCTTCGTACGCACCCACGCTTGTCGGGCGATTCTCATCGGGGATTGTCCAGCGGCCCAACCGGCTAAGGTTTCAGCGTGGATTCAAGCGCATTGTCACCTGACCAAGGCGGGAGCCAAGGAGATTTGCAGTGAACAAATCACCCTTCTGGCGGAGGGTCTCTCTGAAGAAGGCGTCGCAAACGTCCTCATGTCGAACTTGGATTACGATTTGCCACTAAACATTTGGTGGCAGGCCCCCTTCCCTACACTGCCTACTTCTCCGCTCTGGGCCCGTGTGGACCGCCTCATTTTTGACAGCCAAAGCTGGGAAAACCCTTCCCAAGAAAAGCAGCGTCTTGACCTCATTCGGGACTCAGGAAATCCGAGGATGTCCGTGGCGGACATCAACTGGACTCGCACGATGGCGCTACGGCAAGCGATTGCGCAGTGCTTCGATATGCCGCAGTTACTGCCAGAACTTCCGCTTCTGAACCGACTTGAAGTTCGCCACTCTCCCGATGCCCGCCTTACTGCGCTGTTGTTGGTGGCGTGGTTCGCCGCGCAGCTGGGTTGGATGTTTGATCACGCCAGCCAGGATGAAATCTGCTTCCGCACCCCAAAAGGTGACGCTCTCGTTGTGACTTTGCTTCACAGCCCCAACGATTCTGTCAGCGGGGTGACAGTGCGCTCATTGGAATCGAGCCTCATTCTCGAGCGCACGAAAGGCTCAAATCTTTTCCTCGCCACGATTAAGACGCCTGCTGGAACTTCGGAGACTCATTTTCCAGGCGGCAATCTGGAAACGACGGCATTGCTCTGTGAAGAACTGACCCCTGGCCCCCGCCACCGTGTTTATCAGAAGGCGGCCGCTATTCTGGAATTGTTAATCCCCTGAAGTGACAGGGCGGCGACGCCTGCGTGCTCTAGAGTCGATTTAGAGAACGGCTCTCGCTTTTAGTAACTCGGGTTAAGCTTCAAAGTGAGGCGATCAAACTGCAAAAAGGTGAATCTATCCATTGTTCACTTCTTTTAGTCTGATAAGAACGAGGCCATGAGTTCTCACAAAAAATTTCGTTCTGGCGTGCTCTTTGGAGAGGAAGTCAAAGAACTTCTGGATTATGCCAAAGCCCACGAGTTCGCGTTACCCGCGGTAAACTGCATCGGCACAGATTCCGTCAATGCGACGCTTGCGGCGGCACGCGACGCAAATTCGCCGACGATGATTCAGTTCTCCAATGGAGGAGCTCAATTTTTCATTGGCAAATCCGTGAGCAAAGAGAACCAATTTGGAGCGATTCAAGGCGGCATAGCAGGAGCCCATTACGTTGACTTGGCAGCGAAGGCTTACGGAGTCCCGGTGATTCTCAACACGGATCATTGCGCAAAAAAGCTGCTGCCTTGGGTGGACGGGTTGCTCGCAGAGAGCGAGGCACAATTTGCCCGCACGGGTAAGCCGCTTTATAGCTCGCACATGCTTGATCTCTCAGAGGAGCCTCTCCACGAGAACCTT
>Ga0209597_1001980_pt1 | contig 13112 bp, 12 predicted proteins | sample M_140625_MF_Meta_FD_187316 | JGI IMG/M metagenome (GOLD analysis project Ga0209597, IMG submission 187316) | Freshwater microbial communities from Lake Montjoie, Canada to study carbon cycling - M_140625_MF_MetaG (SPAdes) (version 2) | ecosystem: Environmental > Aquatic > Freshwater > Lake...
CTCATTGGTGATGCTGATTTGTCGCGTCAGAAACTTGCTAATTAATTTCTCTTCCACTTCGTCATATATCAACATCTTCGGAATAAACTTCTCAAAGTATCCGTTGGCACGTTCTGTTGGCGAAACTACGACACCGACGGGTATATCCTTGTTATAACTTAAAATATCTTTCATACAATAACTCTTCCCCGTATTACGTTTGCCGATAAAGACAACCACCGAATCATTCTTGATTTTTGTAGGGTCAAACCTTTTAAGTTCTAACTTCATTTAACTTATAATAACAAAAATAATATATTCTATGTATCACACATATATAAGATATACGCGATATTATCATATAAGCATAAGGGGGAACGTGGGGTATGAAGCATTACTGGATAAATATTGATAGGTCGCAGGATAGACGGGCGTTTATGGAGGAGCAATTCAATAAGAAGTCGCTCGACAACGTTAGGGTATCGGCAATCACGCCTTGCGATTTCGACGAGGTTCTCGAAGATAAGCGTCCTCTAACCTGTAAGCACCCAGGGTGTGTTCGGTGCGAATACGAATACGCGTGTATATCCAGTCATATCAAAGCGATGATTGAGGGGTTGAAAGACGAACACAATGATTGGTTCGTGGTGATGGAAGACGACATTGTGATTCCCTTTGCTATCGATTATCGCAAAATGATACGTGAGTTGCTGAAAGAAGCACCGTCGGCACAGTTGGTTCAGTTGCTTATCCTATATGGTCCTACGGTGAAAGCACTGTATAACCTCTCTATCGCACAAAATATGCCGTTTATCAAATGGCAGTATCTGTTGCCTTCTACGGGTATGTATATTATATCCCGTGAAGGTGCTGAACGATTGGTTGGTAAATACTTTAATCTTAAAAATAATAAATATGACTTCACTACGTGCGAATACCAAGTGGTCGCTGACGTCGCATTGTATTCGTCGATAAACTCTTTCGCTACTACATTTCCCTTCGCATACCCTAACATCGACTTAGAGTCTGAAATACATCCAGAGCATTACGAAGCACACAAACAAACCTACATCGATATTAAAGAGGTTATCGAAGTAGCCCGTGATACCGCGTCGATTCCGTTTTTATGTTAATTCTTGTCTTTATCGACGATATTGTATTTTTCATTGAAAAAATAGATGACGATGAGTTGTTTGCGGTGGTCTCTTAATTTATCTGTGCAATACAATATATAACTTTCGTCCTTCCCATTCAAGTTCTTATTTTTTATCCATAACTTAAAAAGGTCATTGTATAATATGACAGATTCGTTTATGAGCGGATACTTGTCTATCTTGTTGGTTGCCAACATCTGAGCCTCCTCGGCTAATCCTATAATATGTAAGAAATGCTTTGTGATACAATCACGACACCTCTTGTTCTTGTTTGTAAGATGCTCCTCTAATAATATAGATTGCTTGATGATTTGTTGCATGTTGTATCGCGGGTCGCTCACAGGGTCAATGGAATCGCAAGAGGTCGAACACGAACCCGCGGTTTTTTGCTTGTTGTAGTTGATGTTTAGCAAGGTCGCCGCTCCCGCCGCTCCCGCCGCTCCGTGGTCATTTAGATTATGTATATGCCATAATACGACGATTGTTGATAGGATGATTGTAAAAACAATAATAGATGTTTCCAAAACATTCATCGTAAATATAATTCTACTAATATGATATAAAATAATAACTCGGTTTATTAGAAATGATTCTCGAACCGTTTAAAGGCGGAGGTGGCGGAGGAGGCGGAGGCGGTCGCGGAGGGTCAAGAAGAAAGAACAAGGACGCACAGAATCGACGCTCAAACCCTTATATAGCATCCATATTTATATTTTTTATCGTTCTTTATTCCTTGGCATTCCTGTTTTCTTTTCTACGTAAATAATAGAATATATAATGGGGTCTTTGTTTTTTGAAGAGTTTAAAGTAGGCGGTAAAGGCAAAGCCACACCGCAAGAAACCGCTGACGCACAGAACGAAGGAGCAGGAAATGCGTCAGGGACTGCGTCAGGGACTGCGACAGGAGCAATCGCAGGAGCGGCAACTGGTGCTTTGGTTTCAGGAGGAAGTGCTGCGGTGATGAGTAATTCAGGCTCGAATAACGTGGAGAAATGCCCTCTGGATAACGATACGCTCTATTGTCAGGTTAGCAGAACCGCAGGTATTACGGGTATGGTGGTTTATATATTATTTATTGTAATTTTAGTGATGATATTCTTCTACTCGATGTACTACCTGTTTTTTAGAACTGGCGGTAGCGGCAGTAGCGGCAGTAGCGGTGTTAGCCGCGTTAGCAAGGCGGTATCAAGGAAAAGACGCTAAGCGACGGCTAAGCGACGGCTAAGCGACGGCTAAGCGACGGGCTATTCTTTCTTTTTATTTATTATTTCTTATATAAACTGATAATCGCTATGCTACGTAAAGAGGTATGTTATACATCTATGTTCTACAATTACAGAATGACAAATACTATGTTGGGAAAACCGCAAACCCGCATTTTCGATTCGATAATCACTTTACAAGCAACGGCACTGAATGGACGAGACTTTATAAGCCGTTAAAAATACTTGAACTTATCCCTAACTGTGATGATTATGATGAAGATAAATATACCTATAAATATATGGATAAATGTGGCATTGACAATGTTCGCGGAGGCTCGTATTCGTCTGTCGTTCTCGATGCGGAAACGAAAAAACAACTTGTAAAAATAAGCAATAGCATCAATAACCGATGCTTTGTGTGCGGTAAAACAGACGGACACTTTGCGAAAGAATGCGTCCAGACACGGGACTCGCGGGACTCGCTACGGTATCGTCGGGATTCCCATAGGGATTCCCATAGGGATTCCCATCGGGATTACATCCCGCTTCAAACATTACTTACCGATACGCCAGAGAAGATGCTATCAAATAGCGGAGATTTGGAGATTATAAAGCGGTTAAAGAGCATCCGTATTAAACTCGGAGACAATATACTATTGAATTATAAAAAACCCGAATACTCGTCATTGAAGGAACTTGTAGAGGACGCTTGTAATATCTTTGAAAATTACGACGATACCGAACTCGCGAGGATACCTACGATAACATCGGTTGAACACGCAAAGAGTCTGCGTAAATATTTACTTCCTTGTAAGATTGGCTTTTATACTCAAATTGCGGAATTGCTTGACTCGATATCAAGCGAACGCTGTATATTACTTCAATCTGGTAGCACATTCCAAGAACTCGAAAATAATATACGTAGAACTGCGTAGAACTGCGTAGAACTACGTAGAACTGCGTATAACTACGTAGAACTAAGAAGGCAATAATAAAAACACAAAGGTAGTTAGGGTATATAACGTTGTTCCCCATAATGTATCGATAATACCTATCGAACTGTCGAAGTCCTTGTAAATTGCGAGAGACGTGAAGTTATAGATGCCATAGATTGAAAACCCTACCGCACCACCATACATAAAGGATTTCAATAATTTAGTCGCGATGTCATCCTCGCCTTTCTTCATATTTTGCGTCGTGAATGGTATGGCGACATAGAGAACTGAAAAGATGATTATGATATAAGCAATGAACGCATATTCGCTTCGCAGACTTCGCAGATTCATAGGGGACTTTTGAACCTTTTGAATTGCCGACGAATATGTCGAAAGGTTTAGTGTTATCCAAGCGACATCTAACACCATAAGGAAAACGGTTATTATAAGATACTTGATATAGATATTCATGTCTTTCTAATTACTATGATGTTTTTTATTTTTATTTGTATGTATGTAGAAAGGTATAGAATGTTATCTATTAGAATGAAATTCTCTAACAACCCAGAATATATTGGAACATTCTTTAATAGAAATAATAATTTAGCAGAAAATTATATAGATTATACGTTTAGATTAATAGTAATCAAGGTTCTACGAAAGATTTAAAAATAAAGATAAATACTCGTCGAGAATTAGAAATATATTCTATTGATGATGATGATGATACGGAGTTATCATCTAACTACATAGATAATAGCAAAAGAAAAGAACTAATAAAAAGTGTAGAATTAATAGATAAAAATAACCAAATAATATATATTGCTCTTAATAATTTTAATAATGGCGGTAGCAAAGCATCCGTAAAGAAAGTAGTCTGCGGGAAACTACGATGTATCTACAAGATACACGGTTCGAGAAAGGAACACCTGAAATACAAGGGGCAACTCATTACCGTAGCAGAGTATAAGAAAATAATGAAAGTAAAGTAATGAAAGTAAAGTAATGAAAGTAAAGTAATGAAGGTAATGTAATTAAATATAATCCTATTTATATAGATTGAATATGGCATCTAAAAAACAAAAAAAGAAAGATACAACAAATAAACCTATTATGTCCGTATATACACATACTATTTATTTAACGTATTCATTAGCAGAACAGTTTGCTTTTTTGGAACGTTTGTTTGAGAATGAAGAAAAGAAAGAGCGTATGGGAAGATGGTTGGAAAATGTTAAAGTAGAAGAGGATATAGGAGAACCCTATATCGAAAATCCATTGCTTGGCTACCCTTATATAAAGGGCGATAGTTTATATATAAATAGAGATGTATCGTATCAAACCTTATATAAATGGTGTGTATTACATTATAAAGATTTGACATTCGCAAAATTACCAAAGCCGATTGATGAGATTATCGACGATGAAGCGAATCGATGGAAACGAAATCCCAACGAAGACCCATATACACACAATGCGGTTCGTGTATCCTTAGTATCAAATAGTGAATACGTTATCTTGTATAAAAAAATTATGAACAAATTGGTTAGCAATATTTTGAAAGAGAAGACTGAGAAGACTGAGAAGACTGAGAAGACTGAGAAGACTGAGAAGACAGCGAAGACTGAGAAGACTGCGAAGACTGATATGATACTGACTGTTGAAGAATGTTATCAAGTAAAGTATAGTTTGCCTTACGACCACGCTCACATACTTTCAAGTCCTCCTCTATACTATGACTATCTCTTTATTGTCTATTTTGTTAATTCAAAAACAATCCAATATGACCCTGAGTTCAAAAACGAACTAACAATCTACTTGGATAGTGCGGTTTATACTACTTCAACCTTTGATGGAAAAGCATCTGACATTGAAAATCCTTATACGTTCTTGTTTTTGAAAAACTATATAACAAGGATGAGCGAAAGCCCACTCTCGATTATCAGTATAGTAATGAAATTATCTGCCGAAATCAAAAATATGATGCTGTCTAAAACAAGCATCGATATTGACAGAGTTAAGTTCAATATGAATGTATTGGAATATTGTAAAAGGGTATTGTATAAAAGCCCATATCCAATTATACAAGGTTATTTAAAAGAATATGAAAAAAACAGAGGCATTGATGTTCGCACATCTCCTACGGCTACCGAAGAAACTACGATACCGAATGCTCGTATTCGCACATCTCCTACGGCTACCGAAGAAACTACGATACCGAATGCTCGGATACCGAATGCTCGTATTCGCACAAGGAATACGGAAACGATACGACGTTCATACCTTGCGTATTCTTCTGTTGCGATTGTGCGTAAAGATGATATGTATTTATTTGAACAATCTATAAAAAAGTTATTGTTATCAGAGTTGGAAAAAGACGGGGTTTTTGATTACATATATGATATGATAGTCGCCTATATAAAAAATAAAGATAGCGATGCTTTCGAAACCTCTCTATCTATTTACAATAGCATTTTGAAACTATATATGGATAATAAGAACCATCGTCGGATTGTCTATAAATATATCAGAGACCCTTATAAGGGTATTGGTATTGGTATTGATGAACCACCACAAATGCCAAAAAGACCACAAATGACAAACGAGTTGCAAAGATATAAAATACGTAAGGAACGAAACGGTAAGGAACGAAACGGTAAGGAACGAAACGGTAAGGAACGAAACGGTAAGGAACGAAACGGTAAGGAACGAAACGACGGATTAGAAGAATTACAAAAATATTATATAAATGACAAGAAAACAATCGAAGAATATGACACCGAGTTGATGGAATATAATAAGCGGTTAAAAGAATATGAATTAAAAAAAGAAATATATGACCGCATATATGATGGAACATATTCGCCGAAAAAACCTTTGTTGTCATTAAATGTATATAAGAGGTTTTTGAAAGATAAGCGAGAAGAATTAGAATTACCATACGGCTCAATAAGGAAAACAAAGAGCGAAGGCGTAAGAATATCTGCCAGACCTGCCAGACCATCATTCGCATATTATTCGGACAAGGTATTTAGCGATAAAACACATCACAACCCTAACGATTATTATAAAAATGACATAGACCCTTATACACAAGAAGAGTTTCGCAAGATGAACCCGAAAAAACAGAAATACGTTTCTGACATCGTTTATAATATTGGGGAACGAGACATCCACTACCGATTTGACACGGTGTCAGTCTATAATTATATATTGAAATGTATAGACAATTGTAATAAACCTATTAATTTTTTTAATAGGACTGAATTAACAGACGCTAACTTAAAAGAGATATGTGATAAAGTTAAATACTTTACTAAAATGCCAACGTATTCATCTGCCGAAATTAAAGCATTATTAAAAGATTGTGTCAAATATGATAATCGTCTTGTGTTCGATTATGATATAGAAGGGTATCCAAAACAAAAAGGAAAAGACATTGTAGGGGTTCGAAAGGTATATCTAAATATTAAATTAGGTAATCTATTGTTTCGTGTAAGCGATAGCGAAGCGAACGGTGCGAACGTCGTGTTATCATTGCCTCATTTTAATCGCTATAAGTTCCCAATGGAGAACTCAGTTCCAAAAGATATATTTAAGATTTTACAAACCAAATTATCAGAAGGAGCGTTGATTGGTAGTAAATATTTCCCATATAGGAAGAATAATACCATTCTAATGTTGCCAAAGTTTGAGTTCGATTTGAATGACGATGCCCCTAAAACATTAGAGAGATTAAAAGCATATAAGCAAGAGATACTCCAAATATAGGGACGTTCGTTCATTTTTTATTTTCTTGATATTTATGTATTACTTTCATAAATGTTCTAAGAAATATGATGCGATGCTTAATGCTTCATTATTTTCTTATACTCTGCTACGGTAATGAGTTGCCCCTTGTATTTCAGGTGTTCCTTTCTCGAACCGTGTATCTTATAGATACATCGTAGTTTCCCACAGACTACTTTCTTTACGGGAGAGGGCTTCACGGCATTCTTCGCCTTCGCCTTCGCCTTGCGACCTCCCGATGATGATTCCCTTTCTAATTCCCTTTCCATTTTCATTCCTACCACCCTTTGTTTATTAGTAGGTACATCTCCAAGTTGTAATGCTCCTATATTAATTAACATTATGTAGTTTTCCGTAGATAACCCATATATTCTATCAGTCTTTTGTAATATTTGTTTTACATCTCCTCTTTGTAATGCTCCTATTTCAATTAACTCTATGTAGTCTTCTATTTTTAATTTCTCTAATCTATCAGTATTTTCAAATATTTCTTTTAAAGCGACAGGGCTTAACATTTTAGCATCTTGTAAATCTATTAAATCATCATATTCTAAATTTAATACAATGCTTTTCAATTCGATAGAATCTGGTAGTAATTTTAATTTTGGTATTAATTCTATTAATTCTTCTTTTGATAATAATTTTGGCAAATCTTTGTGTATTATTATACCGTCTTTTAATAATTTTTTTAAATACCTATCTTTAAAAAATGTTTTTAACTCTTCTTTATTTTTTACTACACGTACATCAGAAGGCGTTATTACTCTTTTATTTATTAACTCTTTCAAATAATGATTTGTATATTTGCTATCATAATCAGTCTGTATCAATATATTTTTTAAATCGCTAAGTTTTATTTTTTTTGATAATAATAAACCATCTAAATCATCTAACAGTTTATCAAATGCTTGGTCAAAGTTATCCTTGTCTAATGTCTCATTTATATTATCTAATTCGATTAATATGATTCTCATATCGCCTGTTAATAACTTTTCCTCATCTTTTTCTTCTTCTCTTATACTAATGTCTTCTTGTAATTTTTCGCTTAATGTATTAAATATCAAAGATAAACTTTTATTATTAAAAATATTTATTGGTAATATAGCCGTGTAATATGGTTCTTTAAAATATTCTAATAAATCTATTAGTTTTTGATTTATTTGTCTAAGATTGTCAATTGTTGATTTTTGAAAAATTGTTGATTCAATAACACTCAATATAAAAATATTAATGAAGAGAACTCGCTTTTCCATTCTCCACGAAGATATTTTATCCCGAGTAAATATCCTCCAATTCCCTTTTAAAGTTTCAAGATTTCTTATAAAATATTTTACATCATCATTTTCAACACCATATTTACTTCCTATTTCCTCTAATAAACGTGAAAAGACTACCTCATCTCGAATGACTCTCGCAATTCCATTATATTCTATATTTTTATGTAGTTCTGTTTCAAAGTCTGTTTTAAGTCTTTGATTTAAATCGGTTTCTAATACTGTTTCTGTTTTAAGTCTTTGATTTAAATCAGGTTCTAAGACAGCATATTGAGAAGCCCTATCTTTTCTAAATAATTTTGCTTTTGCTTTATTCGCTAATCTGTTCAACATACTTGATTTTGTATTTGTAGGTTCTCCAAACTTAACATAAGGATTATTATCAGACATTCCCTCTATATATGGGGATATAAAAATAAATAAATCTCTTATAGATATAATCATTTATTCATCATTATCTTCTTATATTCTGCGACGGTAATGAGTCGCCCCTTGTATTTCAGGTGTTCCTTTCTCGAACCGTGTATATTATAGATACATCGTAGTTTCCCGCAAACTACTTTCTTTCCAGACGTTGCTCCGCCACCTAATGATATTGAAACTCCTGATGGAGACACCGATGTTCTTGGTGTCGAACGTTTCTTTGTTTTAGAATGACTTTTTAAAATACTTTCATATCTATCTTCTTCAAACGCATCGTATCGTAGTTTCAATGCTTCAAGTGTATAGTTCGAGTATTTTTGTTTTCGTTTCAATACTTCCCTTTTTCGTTTCATTTCTTCCTGTTCCGAGCCAGTTTTTGTAAATGCTAATAATCTATTTTTTAATGATACACCTATTTCACCCCTTTCTTTCTTAACTTTTACCAGACTTTTACTTTTACTATCTACCAATTCCATCAACTTTTCCTCAATTGATTCTAAACAATCCAATATATCATTAATAATTTCCTTACGTTCCTCTGGTAGCGAAAACGTTAATAAGTCGCTATATCTATAATTTTGTATTTTAGCGTTATCACTCAACTGCTCTAAAATTTCATTTGACTTGCGAATCCTTTCTATTTCTGTCGCATCTTTTGAGCGACGCATTATAATCCTATTATCATGTATTTCTTCATCATAATATTTTTTGGCTAAGGCATATAATATTTCTCTTTCTTTACAGAAGTCGCGGGAGCGGAGCGTTTCCACCTGCTTTTTTGGTTCTTCAAGGCGATGATAAGCATCCATCCTAATCCTCTCTTTATATGAAATATAAAAATAAATATCCCCCCGATATTAAATATACAATCATATCATGTATTGCTTAGGGTGTGCGATATATCTACCATCATTGAACGATATTATCGAATATCTAACAAAAAATAAATAAGAGCCAATGGCAGTCTCCGCCATCCGCAAATTAAGCCGCCGTCTCCGCCTCCTTTGCCGCCTTGCTCTCGTTCCAATGAATCGCCGCTTGTTTCATCAGTTCCTTCCTCTCCCTGTCTGGGAACTCGGTGATTAATCGAGCCATCTCGTCTTTAATATACAGGTTGTATTTGCTCGGTTGCTTCTTAATCACCACGCCATCGCTATCAACCTTGACAACCCGCTTTTTACCTTGTCCCGACTTTAACGCGTCTTTAAACGCGGACACCGCAGTCTTCTTAGCATCATCCAGCGTATATTCTGTATCATCGTCGAATGCCGACAGCAGAAACTCCTTGATTTTTTTACCAGACACATTCTTTGCGACACTCATACCTATTATATACTCTTATTGTATTGTTAGTTTTATATAATTTTATATATTATTTAATAATAAAGGTTTAGGGAAATGAATCTTGATATTTCGGAACATCTTGTCTACAACCAGTATAAAGAGAAGTTAAATGAAATATTTACTAAATTAGACGAAGTCCTCTACATCTCGAACACCATAGACTACAAAAAGATTACCATATTGTTAGCGGAAATCGTCCAAAACTTCGACTATTATAATAAGGACGTTAAAGACGTGATACCGTCGGCAAAAGCAGGAGAAGAAGAAGCGGGAGAAGTAGCGGTAGAAGAAGAAGCGGTAGCGGTAGCAAAAGCAGCGGAAGCGGTAGTGGGAGGGAAAAGAGGAAGGCGAAAAGTTAAAGGAGGTGCTGTCGATGATATACCTACTCGATACCCACAAGCAATACCAGAAACAACGCCAGAACCAACCGAAACAACGCCAGAACCAACCGAAACAACGCCAGAACCAACCGAAACAACTGAACCAGAAACAGAAGCAACATCAGAAACAACACCAGAACCACCATATAGTAAAATAGACGATGAATCAATCAACCATATAATAGAGGATGCCGAGTATAAGAACTTAGTTTCTTATCTCGAAAATACAAAGACACGGATAGATGACAAGGGAGAGAAGTTAAAGACAAAGGTTGATGAGTTTATAAACGTATATTTACGAACATTAGAAATAGCACCGAATCGTATGATACGTGATGATTACTTAAAGCAACATAGTGGTATCGTATTTAAACTTGAAGATATTATAAGAAATATAGAGAAAATAAATGAAGGGATACATAACGAAAGCACAGCGGAAGCAAAGATTAATGTCGATTTAATGACTAATAAATGGTACTTGTTTAATTTTGGAAAGGATACGTCTTCATTTACTACGTGGTATCGTATGTTGTATCGGGATATATGGTATCGATGGTTCAAAAAACCATTCGCAAAAGACGCACACGTTATAAACGCAGATAAATTAACTAAGGAACTCTATAATGCCTTTCAAAAAGAACTACACGACATATATGTTAAACTACACAAGGGTTTTCCACAATCCGAAGGAAAAAAATTAGAAATCGATATTAACCTTCTTGATTTTAATATTATAAAAATAAAAATAGAAGGTATTTACAAAAAACTAAAAGAAAAAGCAGACGCAGACGCAAAGGATGAAGAAGTAGAGGAAGCAGAGGAAGCAGAGGATGAAGCAGATACGGAAACGAAGGCAGATACAACGAAAGTAGATATAGAGATGAAGGAAGCAGAGAAAGCAGAGGAAGCAAAGGCAGATACAAAGGAAGTAGATATAGAGATGAAGGAAGCAGAGGAAGCAGAGACAGATACAAAGGAAGCAAAGAAAGCAGAGAAAGCAGAGGAAGCAGAGACAGATACAAAGGAAGCAAAGAAAGCAGAGAAAGCAGAGGAAGCAGAGGAAGCAGATACAGATACAAAGAAAGCAGATACAGATACAAAGGAAGCAGAGACAGATACAAAGGAAGCAAAGGCAGATACAAAGGAAGCAAAGGCAGATACAAAGACAAATACAAAGGAAGCAAAGACAAATACAAAGGAAGCAAAGGCAGACACAAAGGATAAAAAAACTAACGAATCAACCAGAGAAACGGAAGCAGATACATCCGTATCGCCAGAAGATGATGTAATGAATGAAGCAGTTAAAAGAATTGAAGAAGGTAAAAAAGTAAGAGCAAAAGCCGAGGAATCAGCACTCAAAGCAAAAGAAAAATTAATGAAAATTGAAGAAGAAGCAAAAGCAACAAAGGAAGCATTAGCAACCCAAAAAGCAGAAATCGAAGCAAAGGCAAGGGCATTAGTTTTAGAGAAGAGAGATGCCTTTGAAAAGGCTAAGAAAGGGTTTCAAGATTCAACAAACTTTACAGCACTCTTAGGTAAATCACCAAATATAAAAGCCCTTCAACAAAGTATGAAGACGTAGGACAATCCAGAATAGATAAAGCAAAAAATAAAATAAATAAAGTTAATCCCCTCTCCTATAACTAACTACTCCTCACCGTCCCACGCAGTTCCGCTACCTCATCTCGCAGTTCGTTTATTTCTTTTTTAAGGGCTTTTATACATTCCACGAATAACGGTGCCATCTTTTCATAGCAAATCGTTAAAAAGTTATCTCCGCTCTTCGATACGATATTGTTATAGTCGTCTCGTGCCATATCAAACGGTGCCAACTTAACAATCTCAGGGAGAATACTTTGAACCTCTTGGGCGGAAAGTCCTACATCAGGATTCTTCGAAAACCCATACGACACCGCCAAATCATTCGGTGTGAAATGAAACCCATTAATACGGTCGATTAAAGCAATCGGGTTCGCAATGTTCGACGTGTAATCTTTGAGCCGATTGTCCGAGAAGGACGTTGTGATACCCTTGGAGCAGATAATCGCCCCATCCACCGTGAGCGTATCGATGTTGCTCGTCGTCCCGATGGATACGTTCGTCAAACTATACACATTCGTAGGACTGATAACCCACGCCGACTTAATGTTATTGATTGAAAACGCCAAGTTATTACTCGACGCCAGTATATAATTGCTATTATTCATATCATTCAATCGCAACGTGTTATTCAGTATCGCAATATTACTATCGATTCTCTTTGCGATAACATTGCTCGTCTCCAAGACATAGTTGCTCGTATCCAGCAGAACATCCCTATTGTTCCGTATATAATTCCCCGCTATCCGAACGTCCCCATTATTACCTACCGTATAGACGACGTTGTCCCTGTTCGACGCCCGTATAATGTCGTTGAGAAGGTCGTTCTGCTTAATCACTAACGCCCTCGACGTGTTGTTCGCATTAGTGATTTCAAGCCGTTCCGTCGTATATACTTCGGTTTCCAATGTAGTACTCGCCCCCAACACAATCAAGTTCGAACTCACCGTAAGATTACCATAGATGCTAAGATGATTATTATACTCATTATTTATAATAAACCTCTTCACAGCACCAGCATTCTCATTTA
>Ga0209597_1001981_pt1 | contig 13112 bp, 12 predicted proteins | sample M_140625_MF_Meta_FD_187316 | JGI IMG/M metagenome (GOLD analysis project Ga0209597, IMG submission 187316) | Freshwater microbial communities from Lake Montjoie, Canada to study carbon cycling - M_140625_MF_MetaG (SPAdes) (version 2) | ecosystem: Environmental > Aquatic > Freshwater > Lake...
CTCCTCGAGAAAGTCGCCAAGGAGACTTACGGCATCTTGGTCTACCAGGAACAGGTGATGGAAGCCGCCCGCGTGATCGCCGGCTATACCCTCGGCGGCGCCGACATGCTCCGCCGCGCAATGGGCAAGAAGATCCGCGAGGAGATGGAGCAGCAGCGTTCCATCTTCATCGAAGGCGCCAAGACGACCAACAACATCGACAAGAAGAAGGCCGAAGAAATCTTCGCTACCCTGGAGAAGTTCGCCGAGTACGGCTTCAACAAGTCGCACTCCGCCGCCTACGCCATCCTCTCGTATCGTACCGCCTACCTGAAGGCCAACTACCCGGTCGAGTTCATGGCGGCCGTGCTCACGTCCGAACAGGGTAACGCCGACAAGCTCGCCGAATTCATGGGGGAAGTCGAAGCCCTCGGCATGAAGGCGCTCGGACCGGACGTGAACCAGTCCGACACCGACTTCACCCCGGTGGTGAAAGACAACGCCATTCGCTTCGGCCTCGGCGCCATCAAGGGAGTCGGCGAACAGGCTGCGCGTAATATCGTCGCCGAGCGCGAGAAGAACGGCCCTTACAAGGACTTCGGCGACTTCGTTGGCCGCCTCGGCGAGTTCGACCTCAACTCCCGTACGCTCGACTGCCTTGTCCGTGCCGGCGCCTTCGACTTTACCGGCGAAGACCGTCGCCACCTCGTCGACTCCATCGAGTCCGTCCGCCGCCACTTCGCCGGCGAGCGCAAGGAGCGCGCCAGCGGCCAGGGTTCGCTCTTCGACATGCTTGGGGCTGAGGACGCCGGCGCCGCGCGTCCGACCGACCTCGTCCTGCGCAAATCGGAGAAGATGCCCAAGCTCGAGATGCTCAACAGCGAGAAGGCCCTGCTCGGCTTCTACCTCAGCGGCCACCCTCTCGCCGAGTATCATGGCCTCGACGAGGCTATCGCCACGCTCACCGTCACCCCGGACCGCATCGAACTCGACCAGAAGGAGCGCCACACCGTCCGCATCTGCGGGATCGTCGGCGCCCTCGAGAAGAAGATCTCCAAGAAGGATAACCGCCCGTGGGCGCTCTTCACCGTCGCCTCGCGCTCGGTGACCATCCCCGTGATGATGTTCTCCGAAGCTTATGACGCTGCCGCACAGCTCAAGGACGGCGAGCTACCCCTGCTCATGGACGGCTCGCACGTCATCGTCGACGCCCGCCTCAACTGGCGCGACGAACGTGGCGAGTGGTCGCTCAGCGCCCACTCCATCACTCCGCTGCGGCGCGCCCCTGGCCTCATCAAGAAGATCCTCTTCGCCCTCAAGCCCGGCCCGGAGGCCGGCGACTTCCTCGAGAAGATCGTGGCGCACACCCGCAAGGTGGACGGTACGACCATCGTCCAGGTAGGCTTCATTCAGCCTGATGGTCGCGTGCTCGTCGCTGAGGCTGCCCGCGGCATGACCACGCGCTTCGATACCGAGACCTACGGCGCCTTCGGTCGCCACCCCGCGTGCGCCGGCGTCCAGATCGAGCCCATCGCGCCGACCCAGGCGCCGCAGCGCAAATTTACTCCTCGAAACTAAGCTGGCTCCTTCTAATGTCCAATGACTCACGTGCAAAACAGTCCCTAGACATGAACTCCATCAAGGCAGTCATCTTCGATATGGACGGAGTGCTTATTGATGCAAAAGATTGGCATTATGAAGCCCTCAACCGGGCCTTGAGTCACTTCGGCTTCAACATAAGCCGTCAGGATCATCTCGCTAGCTTCGACGGACTGCCGACTAGGAAAAAGCTCCAGATGCTGACTGAGAGACATGGCTTGCCCGCGTCTTTGCACGACTTCCTGAACGAGCTTAAGCAGGCATACACGACCGAGATTGTGTTTGCCCGCTGCAAGCCAACCTTTCAGCACGAATACGCCCTGTCGAACCTTCGCTCTCTAGGCTATAAGGTCGCCGTAGCCTCGAATTCCGTCCGAAACACGGTCGAGCTGATGATGAAAAAGAGCTCCCTTGACCATTACATGGATGCCATCTTGAGCAATCAGGACGTGAAGCATGGCAAGCCGGACCCGGAAATCTACCTGAAGACCATGGGCCTTCTCGGCGTGAAACCATCCGAAACGCTTGTCCTTGAGGATAATGAGCACGGTATTGCGTCGGCCAAGGCGGCCGGAACACATCTCCTCGTCATCACGGATGTGACTGACGTCACGCTGGATAATATCCAACGGCGCATCCGAGAGATAGAAGCGGCGCGCCAATGAAGGTCCTCGTCCTCATGTCGGGCTCCAGCAAGGCTTTCAACGACGCCGGGTTTGGCTACCCCAAAAACCTTTCGGAAATCGCAGGCAAACCCCTCGTGCAGCATGTAATGGAGTCGCTTGATTCACTGGGCGCTGATGGCTCCCAGTTCATCTGCGTGATTCGCCGCGACGAGAATCGCGCTCACCACACGGGGAAGGTCCTCCAGCTGATGAACCCGGCTACCACGCTGGTCGAGATTCCCGCCGAAACATGCGGCGCAGCGTGCAGCGCCCTGCTGGCTGCCAACCATATCAGCGGCTCGGACCCGTTGCTGATCATCAATGGCGACCAAATCATAACCGACACCGATATTGCGGCAATCATCCAGGGTTTCCGGACCGAGGGATGGGACGCCGGCGTTGCGGTGTTCGAAGACGTCCATCCACGCTGGTCCTTTGTAAAGTGTAACGAATCCGGGCTGGTCGTTGAAGCCGCAGAAAAGCGGCCAATCAGTAAATTAGCGACCGCAGGATTCTATTATTTCGCCCGCGGCTCCGACTTCGTCTCAGCCGCAAAGAGCATGATTTTAAAGGACGCCCATATCAACGGCGTGTTCTACATCTGCCCCACCCTTAACGAACTGATTCTCAGGCAGGCCCGGATCGGCATCCACCTGATTCCCCGCTCGAGCTACTGGTCGCTCGCCTCCCCCGCGGACGTGCAGGCCTTCGCCGCAAAGGCTCTCAGCGCGCCGCGGAAATCCTCTCCCAAGTGAAAGTCGCGAAACTGTCGGACATGAAGCTGGGCTGGTTCATCGGGAACTTCTCCCCCACCTTGCGAGCCACCGAGGATTGCGAAGTCGCAATCAAGGAATACCCCGCCGGGGCCTACGACGAGTGGCACTACCACAAGGTCGCCACCGAATACACGGTGATCGTAAGTGGATTGGTGGAGATGAACGGAGTCCGGTATTCAAAAGGGGACATCATAGTTATCCCGCCAGGCGAAGGTACCGACTTTCGCACCCTCGAGCCCACAGTGACCGCGGTCGTCAAGATGCCCGGAGCCACCAACGATAAATTCCTGAAAGGACAATGATATGATGCAGATTGTAGTCCCGATGGCTGGCCGCGGTAGTCGCTTCTCTGCGGCCGGCTTCTCCGTCCCCAAGCCTCTGATTCCGGTTGGAGGCAAGCCGATGATCCAATGGGTCATCGAGAATGTAAGGCCGACCCAGCCCCACCGTTTTACATTCATCTGCCTACGGGAGCACCTCGAAATCTACCCAGAAGTGCCTGCGACGCTTCGCGCGCTCTGCCCCGGCTGCCATATCGTCACCGTCAATACCGTCACCGAAGGCGCCGCCTGCACCGTACTGCTAGCCAAAGAGATCATCGATAACGACGACCCGCTGATGATCGCCAACGCCGACCAAGTCGTTGAATTGCCCATCGACAGGTATTTAGCGGAAATGGACAGGTGCCAAGCCGACGGCCTCATTATGACCTTTGACGCCGATCACCCAAAATGGTCCTACTGCCGGCTGAGCGAGAGCATGACCGTGACTGAAGTCGTCGAGAAAAAAGTTATCAGCAACGAAGCCACCGTTGGCATCTACAACTTCCGTCGGGGGAAGGATTTCGTTCGGGCCGCCGAACGGATGATTGCGATGAACCTTCGCTCCAACGGAGAATTCTACGTGGCCCCATCCTATAACCTGCTGATCGAGGAGTCTCAAAAAATAGTGATCGCGCGCACGGGTCGGGAATACGAGGGGATGTACGGGCTCGGCGTACCGGAGGACCTAGCCTTCTTTCAGACTACCCGCTTGTACGACCGAAACCGGGTAGATGCTTCCCCTGCTTTGGCAGGAAAAGCCCATATCGCCGCCAGGACCCGGCAGTACGTCACATTCTTCAATCAAAGAAACCTCGCAGGCATCCGGGCCCTGCTGACAGATGGCTTCGCGCTTGAAGACTCCACCGTTGGCCGCGTGGAGGGCAAGGCAGCCGCGTTGGGATATATCGGCGCTATTTTCAAAGACCACCCTGACCTCTCGTTCGTCGCCCAAAGCGTGGTCGCCGATGAGTCACGCAGTGTAATTGAATTCGAACTTAGGCTAGGCACTAAGCTTATGAAAGGCGTTGACGTTATCGAGTGGGATGGTGACCGCATTAAGGAACTACGCGCCTTCCTTAGCTGATTCTTCACACTCCTGCTATTCCTACCCCATGGTGTATATCTTTAGCGACCTCCCTAAGCATGACGCCGAAGGCATGTTTGCAGCGGGTGCGTATCCCTTTATCATTTTAGCTTTATGCCTCATCGCCGGCCTGGCGATTCGAACGGCTAAGCGTCAACACCGAGAGCTAATGAAGGTCCGCGGACGAGTGGAGCATCTTAACTTCGAGTTAGTAAAGATGGCGCACCTCGCATTGAACCATCCGAGACGGAAGGCTCTTATCGATGAAGTTATTCCCGTCATGCAGCCGGTCCAGGACCAGCTTGAACGGGTACTCTTTCCTAATCATGAGGCCTTGGACAATCTCGACTGGATGCATAAGCTGAAGCACCGGAAGTTTCCCTACTCGATCACGGACGAAGAAGGCCTCATTCTTTATGACTTGGTAACACGCCTCGGACTCAAGCGTGGCTATGAGATAGCCACGGCCTTCGGATATAGCAGTTTTTACCTCGGTCTAGCTTTCAAGAAAAACGGCGGCCAGTTAGTAAGCTTAGATGCCTATGTCGAAGAGAGCCAGGAGCACTTCGTCTACGACGAGGCAACTGCTCAAAGACATGCCGAAATCCACATAGCGGCGAGAGACGCAGGAAAGACTGAAAACCTACCCGACGGTCTGCAGTTCGCCCTCGCTGGCGCCAGTCAGCTCGGCCTTAAAGAGACCATCCGCTATGAAATCGGCTTCAGCCCGATGAGTGTCCCATCGGTCCTTAAGGACGAAATGCTGGATTTCGCCTTCATCGACGGCGGACACTTCGGCGAAGCCCCTCGCGCGGACGTGGACGCGGTCCTGCCTTTCATGAACTCCAGCCGGTGCATCATGGTGTTCCACGACACCCATTGCGAAGCGGTCGCCAAGGCCGTCTTCCATGCGGCTGAGAAACTCGGCGGCGAAATACACTCTATCAATACGCGGAATCGTCTAGTAGTGGTAAGCCGAAACATCGACCTGCGGGCTATTGAGGAATGCCGGCATATCATCGTCCGTCAGTACAAGTAAAGCTCCCTAGGAAAGCCCACGATACCCTGCCGCCAAGCACCGGGTGTCCCCGCAAAGGACTGAAGGTAGACTTGGATGGTGAGATTTACTCGCGAAAAAACTCCCGGGCCTCAAGGGCGTAATCCGTGCAGAGCGACAATCCTGGGTTTCGATGCAAGCCACCCTCACGGAGGCTGGTCCAGCTTTCATGTCGCTCACGGCGATGCAGCTCCGGCGAGACGACACAAACCTTGACGCCGTTGTGCAGCCAATCTGCTACCAAGGCACAGTCCCACCAAGTCGAATGGAATGCGTCGAGCCAGATGCCCTCTGCTTTTTCAGCAAGGGGGCCCCGTGTTTCGATTTCGCTTATGCGAGGGTAGGCCCTGAGGCCGTTCTTCAGATAGACAACGTGGTCAGGGATGGCCATGTCGAAGAAAAAGCAGCGTTCGGGACTCACGCCGTGTGAGGCGAGCTCCTGCTTGATCCGGCTGGCTAGGCCGCAGGACTTAATGTTCACGGCCAGAGTGCCCTCCACAGGGATGGCGCTCAGAAAGCCCTCCAAGGTTTCGGGTTCCAGTTCCCAGGGATCATGCGCCAGTACGATGCCCGAAGCTGAGTCCCTTAGGTCGAATTCAACTCCGAAACCTTGGGCGAGAGCTTCGATTAACAAGCCTTTCCGCGCAGGCACGGGCCCGGCGATAAATCCACGATGTGCGATTATTTCCAAGGCAGGAGCTTCCTCAGCGCGGCTTTGATGCGATACCGCAGTGGGCGGCTGTAAATCTTGAGAAACTGAAACAGCCGGGAGATGTTAAGGTAAGCGAGAGGAGATTGCCAGATTGCCGGCATGGCCAGGTAGATAGAAGGTGGGACCGGGACGGATGGGTCGCAATACATGCGATAAAGCAGAAGCCACTGGCGGTGAGAAAAATAAGGCGACCCGATGAGGTGATAACCGAAGCCGAAATCCGGGTACTTCAGGCAGACGAACCCCATGTCGTGATGGTCAAGAAGTTGGAAGTTATTGACGATGCTTAGCTCCGATAACGGTATCATCGAAGGCTTAAAGTCAGCCCAAGAATCGTTGGTTGAGAAACCAGCCTCAGCTAAAGCACTCGTCCAGATATAATCCTCGGGAACACGGCGGTTGGAAATCTTATCAATCTTCCCCGCGAGATCAGCGTCGGTGAAATACGTGAAGTCGGGAGTAGGCATGAGCGGGATACCCCAAAGTTTCCTCATGTCGGAAGTAAGCCCGAATTGAATCATGTCGTTCACATGGAAAAGGAATGGGGTGAACCTATTTTCCTGGAAACAGATCCGGGGATGACAGGTAAGCAAAGCCGAAGTGATGATTCTTTGTTCGAATACGCGGAGGTGGGGGTTGCGTTCTTGATATCTGCCCCAAAGGCGAACAACCCCAGCCGAAATCAGGACGGTATCCGAGCGAAGTTTGAGGGTCCATTTCGTGTCCACCGAATCAAGCCCTGCTCGCATAGCTACGATCTGCCGATTTACATTATTCGGCCTCGCCTTAGGGCCATACGGGAGGACGTTTACTAGATCAGGAGAATAAATAATCTGGTCCGCTCCTAAGCCTTGCGCTTGCGAACCGGCCCAAGTCGAAATCAGGATTTTAGCTCCAGGCAGAATCTTGCGCACGCTTCGAACTGCCGCCAGCGTCATGCCATCTGGAGCTGAAGCGGCCGAATCCCTGAGAATCGGCCCATGGATAATGACGGTTATGTCCGAATAGGTCGCTTTATAATCTGCAAATGAAGATTCCTGTTTTGTCATTACGGCGGATTAGATTTTTCACCTTACCCCTCGGGTTAAATATGTGGCAAGCGGATTCCCGGAGACTCACGCTTCAGGCTGCCTCAACGTTTCTTGCGCCAGAAGGCGGAGACTACCCACGCTCGAGGTCGGCGAGAATCTCTTGGGACATGATGTCGGCGAAGTGGTCCTGTGAGAAGGGCTTGGCCTGGGCGGAGAGCAGGAATGCGCGGATACGCTCCTGAATGCCACGGTAAGCGGCGTCGTCGATTGTGCGCAGAAAGGCATCGAGCGCAGCCGGGGTCTCGTAAGCACGTCCGTCGATGAAGCAGCCGGCGGGCACGAGCTCGGCAATCTCCTTCGGGCCGACGTAGACCGGTACGCAGCCGGCGCGGAAGCAGTCGAAGAGCTTCTCGGTCACGTAACCGGCGAGGTCGCGGCAGTTCTCGTGGGCGAGGCAGAAGCGGGCGCGGGTCAGCAGCTCAATCTTATCATCAACCAGCCCGCGCCACGTGGCGTAAGGCGTCTTCGCGGGCAGGAATCGGGCGAGAATCTTGCGGAGCTGATTCCGGACGCGACCCCAACGGCCAGGTAAGGCGGCAGGGCGGTCCCAGCCGCGACCGAAGAGATGAAAGTCGGCCGGGCCATTACGCTCATACCAGTCGAGGATCCGGACGCGGGCCTGATACTGATCGCGCGGATCGACGACCGTGAGCGCCTTGTTTGAAGCCACCAGCACGCAAAAGAGCAGGCGCTTCTCGGGTCCGTTCCAAGGTCCGGTCTCGAAACGGTTCGGATAAAGCAGGCGGACGGCGCGAGGGTCGTCGAGTAGCTCGCCATCCCAGGTAAACCACTTCGTGTATCGAGCCAACGCGTCGCGGTCGCGATTGAGCGGGCGAATCAGGGGGTTCTCGTAAAGGTAGACGTAGGCTCGCGCCGACGGATCCTGCCGGCGGCAATTGATATGGAGCTCGAACTCGACCGGGCGCCCAGCGTTCATGTCGGGGGTGTTCAGCTCGATGCCGGCCTCCAAGAAACGCTGCCGCAGCTTCGCATACGGTAGATAGAACTCGCCGTTGTTCTCCCCGGCTCCCGGCGTGAACAGGGAGTTGTCCGCGTAATCGCGATAATAGACAGAGGCATACTTCATCGGTGCAGAGCGGCTTGGACTTGTTGCACAAAGTAAGCCGAGGAGAAGATTCTCCCAGCGGAATCAGCGGCGGCCTGCTGGCGGGCGGCGAGTTCCGCCGCGGGCATCTCGGTGTAGCTGCGGATGGCGGCGGCCAGCGCGGCGACTTCGCCGACCGGCTCGACGAGTGTGCCGTTGCGTCCTTGCTCGATGAGATCGGGCGCGATACCAATCGGGTAGGCGATGAGCGGTCGACCGCAGGCCATAGCCTCCCCGGCCATCATCGGTCCGGTCTCGTTCGTCGACGGGCTCACAAAGAAATCGGCGGCCTGATAGGCACGCGCCAAGGCCGTATCGCCAAGCTGCGGACCGAGCTCGGTGGTGGTGATGTGGCGGAAGCCGCCGGGCATGAAGCCGCGGTCGCCGATGACGGCAACGTGCAGGGCGACGCCTTGATCATCGAGGCGGCGTAGGGCCTCGAGGAAAAGCCCGAATCCTTTGTAGGTGAGTGCAGGGTCGAGGGCGCGGGCGAGCACGATGCGCCCTTCGGCGGGCAGGCCGAGTTCACGGCGCAAGGTAAGCTGATCGGCGGTGGGCTTCAGCATCGCGAGGTCGAGCGGGATAGGGAACGTGCGCAGCTCGAGGTCACGCAGAGTGAAACTCTCCTTAGCTTGGCGGGCGGACCAGCCGCTCGGGGCGAGCACGACGGCCCCCAACTCTTTCCAGATGCGGGCACGACGCGCAGCCTGAACCGAGGACACATCCTCTGGGTCAGAAGACGCCAGTAACGGGCAGGCGCCGCAGCCGGTCCGGTACTTCTCGCAGCCGAGGCTGGAATGACAGCCGCCAGTGGCGTGGGCCATATCGACCTGCCAGAGCGCCACGGGGGCGCCCAGGGCGCCGGCGATCTGGCGAATTGTCTCCGGCCGGACGAACGCCCCCGACCAATGCACGAGCACCAGGTCCCACTTCTCCCCCCGGGCGCGGGCGTCGCGGACGATTGGCTCGGCGGGGAAGTTAGCTTCGGCGTCGAAATCATAGACCCCTATCGGCTTGAGGTGCAGCCGGCGAAGCTTCGCCCAGGCTCGGCCGAGGCCCCATGCGAGTTTCTCAAGTGGGCCGAGTAACTTACGGGCGTCGACTAGGGCTGGAACGTTATAGCGCTTCTGTTTGATCACATAGGCGACGGAATCATGGCCTTCCGCGAGCAAGGCGCGGTGAATCCGCACGAAGCCGTCGGCAGCCCCGCCGCCGGCGTCCATCTTGGAGAGGTGCAGAATCTTCATTCCTGACGCAGGGATAGGCCCAAGAGGACGAGGTGACGAACCAAAAGCATAGACGCCTATCGGATTGAAACATGCCTAAAGGTCGCAACCATCCCTTTCGCCAATGGCCCCGCTCATCTACGTGATTAACCTCGACCGCGACACCGAGCGGTTGGCGTCAATTCATGCCAACCTCATCCGCCTCGGGCTGAGTTACGAACGGCTGCCCGCCGTCATGGGGAAGGATGTCCCCGATTGGGAGAAGCTCGTCGATCTGCCGGCCTACGAATGGCGCAATCGCCTCGACATGCCGCGGGCTGGCGAAGTCGGCTGCTACCTGAGCCATCTCAAGGCCATGGAGACCTTCCTGAAGACCGATACGCCTTGGTGCGTGATCCTGGAAGATGACGTGGAAGTCCTGCCTGCCTGCGTCGAAGTGCTCCGCTCGCTGGAGGAGAAAGACGACTGGGATTTCGTGAAGCTCTATAACAACCACTCCGGCATGCCGGTCGTGAAGCGTACTCTCTCCGTCGGCCACCGGCTCGTCGCGCACCTCACCCGCACTACCTGTTCGGCTGCTTACGTCATCAACCGACGGGCTGCGGAGACCTTGCTTAAGTCGATGCTGCCGATCACCGAGCAGGTGGACCACGCCCTGGACCGCCCTTGGGAGACCGGCCTCCGTATGCGTGGCGTACGGCCTATGCCTGTCGGATTCGCTCCAATTGCCCACACGAGCAGCACGATTGGCTATCAAGATAAGGGAAAAGCGAAACGTGCCTTGGGCAAGACGGTGAAGCTGTTCCTCTCTCGGGCCAAAAAGGAGATATGCCGTTTCGTCTACGGAATCTTCGAGGCTATTCGGAGTTAAGCGAAATGATCCTAGCCCATAGGTAACGCAGCTTCAGCCATTGGCGATATAGTACCCCGGAGCCGCGGTGGCCACAGGCCAGATAATGCATGTCATATTGAGCGTTCGGGGCCACTGGCTCGACTCGCTCCCAATTCCCGATGGGGTCGTGGGCCTTACCCGGGACAGACCAGGGGCGACCACCCCCGCCGTGATGGGCTCCATCGCCGTCGAAGCCGATATTAAGAACCAGGTTCCACTTCGGAACGACGGTCAACTGCCCATCACGAAGGCACTGGACCAAGAGCTGGTAATCCCAAGTGTGCGCGTCCCCGTTCGCGGTACGCCGGATTTCTCGGTTGAGTTTCGTGATCATCCGAGGATGCGTAGTCCGCGCCCACTGCTCGTCCGGGCCGATCTCCGGTATGCTTAGACTGTAGCGGTCCCATGTTCGCTTCCAAGTAGCCCAACCCCAGCATGAGATGACGCGGCTGAAGGCGTACTCGCCGTCGATTCGCGCAAGGCCGGCCATATTTGAACCGGAAATCAGGGCGATCCGCTCGTCGTGCCGATACCGCTCGAGCATGACGGCAGCGAACCTGAAGAAAGCCGGCGAAGGTAGGCAATCATCTTCCAGGATGACACCTTCTCCGGCCCGATCAAGGAACCACTCGATAGCGGAACTGACGGCCTTTCCACAGCCGAGATTCTTTTCGAGAAAACGTGTTTCGACGACGCACGGCCAGTCGACCAGCTTGACGAGGTCGCGAACTTCGGCGACCAACGCCTCCTCTCCGGCCTTTTGGGCCCGAGGTCCATCGCAAGCGATGAAAAGCCGAGCGGGACGAGCCAAGCGGACAGCCATGAAGACGCGCCGCGTGGGTCCCGGACGATTGAAAGCAAGGATGAGAACCGGAGGGACTTCCATGAAGGATAAATATCGTCTGTCCCCGAGACGGCTTGCAAATCATAAGCGCGCCGGCCTCAGCAATTTGCTGTTGTCCGCGCCAACGGCCCAGATTAAATGCGGCTCGTCTCCGTCCGGCTGGGATAAAAAAGCGCTACCTTGACCACCATAAAAACATTCATCGTCCACTATAAAAAGCTCGTCGAACGTAAGACGCTGATATCCAGCCAGCTTAAGTCCAACGGCATGGAAGCCGAATTCGTGGAACAGTATGAACGAGGAAACCTGCGCGAAGAAGAATTAGGCATATTCGACCGACGGAAAAAATACGGCTTCTTCGGCCCCAGCCTGCCTCCCGTCCAGATGGCTATCACCCTGTCCCACCTCTATGCCTATCGTCAGATCGCCGAGGGGCATCCAATAGGACTGATTCTCGAAGATGACGCACGCTTCGATGACAAGCTGGGTGAAAACATCGCGGAGCGTATGGCCCAGCTGCCAAAAACTTGGGACATGCTTTTTATCGGCGACGGCTGCAATCTACACATTCCGGCGGCGGAGATTATTCTGGGCCAGAAAGTGTACCTGAAGTCACGGGAACCGACCTCCTGGGGCGGCGATGGCGCGACTCGATGCACTGACTCCTACATCATTACAAACTCCTGCGCCGCCAAACTTGTAGAATATTCACGCCGCGAAGACCGAAGGATACGCCTGCCCGTCGACTGGTGGCTTAACCAAGCGATTCGGGATCTCCGCCTTGAAGTCTACTGGTCGGAGCCCACCTTCGTCACGCAAGGCACCCAGAGCGGACTCTACGATACTTCCTACTAATACGAAGTGGCCGAAGCAACTTAGGGTGCGGGCGCCTTCCTCGTACTCACCAAGGGGATTCGCTATACGACGCCCGACTGGCGGAGGCTGGTATACCAACTTTTTTGTGGGCATGAGAAATGCATGGGCCCCTTAGGTATGCCGCAAGTAGGCCTATCTTACGGCGCGTGAATACGCCTTAGATATCGAGTTGGGTTCTGCCTTCCCCTTAGGGACCATCCTAAGCTAAGGTGTCCCCATGTCCCAACGGCCCCTTGGTTTCGGTATTTGGGGAACTGGCATGATTGCCGAGTTCCATGCGAAGGCGCTCGCCGAAATCGCCGGCGCGAAGCTCGTCGCCGCTTACAACCGCTCGCCTGGTAAGGGTCGCGACTTCGCGACCAAGCACGGCATCGCCTTCGCCGAGACGCCCGAGGCGCTCCTCGCCAACCCCGCCGTCGACATCGTCTGCCTCTGCACGCCCAGCGGTGATCACCTCGCCCCAGCCCTCGCCTGCGCCAAAGCCGGCAAGCATGTCGTCGTCGAGAAGCCCCTCGAGGTCACCCTCGCCCGATGCGATGCTCTCACCGCCGCCTGCGCTCAAGCCGGCGTGACGGTCGCTGGCATCTTGCCCCGTCGATTCGGCTCCGGAGCCGTCGCGCTTAAGGCCGCGCTCGATGCAGGCCGCTTCGGCCAACTCACGCTCGCCGGTGCGCTCATTCCTTGGTGGCGCACGCAGGCCTATTATGATTCCGCCGCTTGGCGCGGTACGTTCGCTCTCGATGGCGGCGGCGCCGTGATGAACCAAGGTATCCACACGATTGATCTGCTACTCTGGTTCCTCGGCGCGCCCACGCGCGTCTCCGCCACCGCGGGCCTCGTCGCCCACGCCGGCATCGAGGTCGAGGATATCGCCACCGGCTGG
>Ga0209597_1001982_pt1 | contig 13102 bp, 13 predicted proteins | sample M_140625_MF_Meta_FD_187316 | JGI IMG/M metagenome (GOLD analysis project Ga0209597, IMG submission 187316) | Freshwater microbial communities from Lake Montjoie, Canada to study carbon cycling - M_140625_MF_MetaG (SPAdes) (version 2) | ecosystem: Environmental > Aquatic > Freshwater > Lake...
CTCTTTTGCCTTGCGAGCCGCTTCCCGAGCACGAGCTGCGGTCAGCGCCTTATCAAAAATCTTTTTTCCGACCCCAGGGGTCTCCTCGAGAAAGGCAAGCAGCCCTTCATAAACACAGCTGCCGACAATCCCCTCGATCTCCGCATTGACCAGTTTTACCTTCGTCTGAGCGTTAAAACGGGGGTTGGGTAGCTTAATGCTCAACACGCAGATCAACCCCTCCCGCACATCCTCACCCGTGATCTTAGGGTCCTTCTCCTTGGCTAGATTTTTTCCCGAAGCGTACTGATTGATGGCTCGGGTCAGGGCCGAACGGAACCCCGAAACGTGAGTTCCCCCATCTGGATTGGGGATTGAGTTAGCGAAAGGAAGAAGAGTTTCGTCGTACCCGTCGTGGTACTGGATTACGCAATCCACAAATACTTCATCCTTCTTCTTTTCCAGAACAATCGGCTTGGGATGGATCGGAGTCTTCGCTTTCACCATCTGCTTCACAAACTCCTCAATCCCATCCTTATAAAGAAAAGTTTCAGTTTTTCCGCTCTTCCCTTCATCGGTCAGAGTGATTGAGAGACCGGGATTAAGAAATGCCAGCTCGCGCATTCTCTTGGCGAGAATATCGAACTTAAACTTGGTCGTATCGGTAAAGATGATCGCATCTGGCTTAAAGGTGATCTTTGTCCCTGTTTTTTTCGACTTTCCGGTGACGCTAAGCTTCGAGGTGGTCTTTCCTTGGGCAAACTCCATGTGATAAAGCTTCCCGTCACGGGAGATCTCGACCTCAAACCATTCGGACAGTGCGTTGACGCACTTTGCCCCTACCCCGTGTAATCCACCGGAATATTTATACGCTCCCTGATCAAACTTTCCTCCTGCATGCAGATTCGTCAGAACCAGCTCCACCGCTGGCATCTTAAACTTTGGATGCATGTCGACCGGGATGCCTCGGCCGTCATCGGAAATACTGATCGAACCGTCGACGTGAATCGTGACTTCGATATGTTCGCAGTGACCTGCCAAATGCTCGTCGACCGAGTTATCCAGAACTTCAAAAACACAGTGGTGGAGCCCACGTTCGTCCGGATCACCGATATACATCCCAGGCCGCTTACGAACCGCCTCAAGACCCTCCAGCTTATCGATCTTCGAAGCGTCGTATGTTCCTGTTACGACGTTTTTTTCCTTGGCAGCCATGCGAGGAAACTACGGAAAAGATCAGCCTCTACAACCGAAAAGAATGTATTTAACTATTTATAAGTAAATAGTAAATAAGTACTTATAGCGTTAATTTTAGACCCTTTGGCTGCTCCAAAAACAATATATGGGTAGTCCTTAACTTAATACAAAGGCGTCTTCAAGGGCATCCCTCGCCCAACTAGCTTGCAAACATAGGCAGGACTCAATCCCCGAGATCCTAGCAATCTCGGCCTGCTTCATCCCCTGCCCTAGTGCCAAAAGTTTCTTAACCTATTGCTTTTGTAGTTCCGGCGAAAAGTTGACTCTCGCAAAAACTCGGCAGTCGGAACCTGTTTCTCTAGCTTCTTCGTTTAAGGAGTCTCCTAGATGCCACCCCCGCCCCGCCAATTAAAAGGAGGGAGATACAGGGGGTTTAAGCCCCTTCCCGAACGAGGCGAGACTAGCTCAAAGCCCTACTGCTTCGCCTTAATCCTCACGAACGCCTTATCCGTAGGCAGACCAGTCAGAGGGAGGGAGATGGGTGCGTAGGTTGTCCAAGTCTGGAGGTCGGTTGATTGCTCGATGTCGTAGTTGAGGGTGAAAGTTCCACCGACATTCTTGGTTAAGACCAGATCACCCACCGCCATATTCTGAATCTGGCTCGTCGTATAGAGCGTCCAGAGGTTGGGATTGCTTAATACGCTGTTGATTCCATCCGTTCGGCTCTGAGTAAGGGACGAGGTGAGTTCGGTTTTGGTGGCGAGCGTTTCTAGTTCCGACTTAACGGAGAGGCCATAGTTTCCACTCTTGGCGAGAATCTTGTTAGCCACCGCAGTCACGAAGGCATCGTTGTTGGCGAGGGCGTTTATTATATAGTCCGATGCCACTTGTCCGCTGATTCCAATCGTACTGGTTTGGCCAATAAATCTATCTGGCATCGTTACGCTAGTTAGGCTGGTGCAACCAGAGAACGCATTATCTCCAATACTGGTTACGCTGTTAGGAATGATGATGCTGGTTAGGGAGGTGCAACCTTGAAACGCCCAATCTCCAATACTGGTTACGCTGTTAGGAATGATGATGCTGGTTAGACCAGTGCAACCTTTAAACGAGAAACCCCCAATACTGGTTACGCTGTTAGGAATGATGATGCTGGTTAGACCAGTGCAACCTTGAAACGCCCCACCCCCAATACTGGTTACGCCGTTAAGAATGGTGAGAGTGGTTAGACCAGTGCAATCTTCGAACGCCCCACCCCCAATACTGGTTACGCTGTTAGGAATGATGATGCTGGTTAGACCAGTGCACCCAAAGAACGCAAAATCTCCAATACTGGTTACGCTGTTAGGAATGATGATGCTGGTTAGACTAGTGCACTCATAGAACGCATGACTCCCAATACTGGTTACGCTGTTAGGGATGGTGAGTGTGGTTAGACCAGTGCAACCATAGAAAGCAAAATTCCCAATACTCGTGACGCTGTTAGGGATAGTGAGTGTGGTTAGACCAGTGCAACCATAGAAAGCAGAATTCCCAATACTCGTCACACTCTCTGGGATAGTGATCAAGGTAACAGAAGAATTTCCCCAACCGAAAACAGGAGGATATCCATTTCCTACTATCACCACTGGTGACCCGTTCACCGAAGTCGGAATCGTCACTGCTCCGCCCGCTCCTGTGTAGCCTGTGATCGTAGCTTGGTTGTTTGAAACAGAATATGTCCAATCTCCAGCCTGCTCCCCCAACGCAGTCTGAAAGGCCGAGGCAAGTAGGAGGGCGGATATAATGAGATTTCGCATTTAGTTAATTAAGCACCTCACAGACTCATTCTCAATACCCCCCGCTCAACTATAAGCCCCCTGCATATAGCACGAATGGGATACCCCCGCCCTCGCCGAGGTGGGGGCTATGTCCAGTTGGGGGTCGGGTGGGGGTAGCACAGAATAAAGAAATCAATGAAGGGCGCTACTTTGCCCAAACACAACCGATCAACTAATCCCCACTTTTGTAAGTACGAAAAGCCAACTCCCAAGGAAAGCCCCTCGGGTTTTCGGCTTTGAGGTCTACTGGAAAGGGGCCAATCAAGTTGCTGGACTGCTTGATGGAGTCCGCACTGATCGTGCCGAGAATCGAATTTGGGTTGCCTTGTACAATATCGATATCGGATAGAGTGCCATCGGCGTTTACGTAGAATCGGACGACGACCCTATCGGCCCCGATTTTCGCCATTGTCTGAGCTACCTTCAGATTCCACCTTGAGGCAATGGCGAGGTAGAGTTTATGTTGGTACCTATTGAGATTGGTTCCCTTGGTGGCAAAGGATACGTCTTGGCTCAAAGCGGCGCCTCCCGATACAGCACTTAGATTGCGAAAGATGTCAGGGGGTGGGGCAAAGGCGGAGGAGGAGTCGGTTGCATTGGACGCGGAAAGAACGGGGGCAGGTTTTGGAGGTTGCGGGGCGGGTTTAGCCTCAGAGGGAGCTAAACGCGCAGATGGTATTACCTCAACCTCCTCTGCCCTCCCCCCAATCGTAGGCAGGAGCAGGAGGAGAGTGAGAATGGGAATGGTGGTCACTTAGACTTTAGTAATTCGAGTTGTTTTTTTGCACCCGCATCCCCCTGCTCAGCCGATTTCGTGTACCACTTCACCGCCTCTTCCTCATCTTTGGTAACGCCTCTGCCATTGGCGTAGCAGCTTCCAAGTTTGAATTGTGCATTCGGATGTCCTTGCTTAGCCGATTTCGTCCACCACTTCACTGCCTCCTTGTAATCTTGGGTAACGCCTTCGCCAACTAAGTAGCACCAACCAAGATGGCATTGTGCCAGCGCATACCCTTGCTCAGACGATTTCGCATACCACTTCACAGCTTCTTCGTAATCTTTGGTAACGCCTCTGCCTAGGTAGTAGCACATACCAAGATTGCATTGTGCATCCGCATACCCTTGCTCAGCCAACCTCGTCCACCACTTGACCGCTGCTTTATCTAAAAACGCCTCTGCTCTCTTCACCAGTTGTAGTGAATAGGGTCTTGGCTTTGCATCCTCCGCCCATCCACTCACCACCAACATTCCCACGAGAAGGAAAAGAGGAATTAATCTCACCAACTCACTCTGCTCCTCCTGCCCAGTTTATAGCAAGCTAGAGAAGGGCTATTCCTTGCGCATTGTAGACAAAAGTGCTGGTGAGCAATAACTTTGCAATGACTTTAGTCGAAATTACATTGCAAGTAGTTGTAGTAAAACATTTTGCGGGCGGAGAGAATCGAACTCTCACGATGATACACTACTCTAAAAACATAATTCCCCTCTGTAGAGAGCAGTAATAATGTTCTAAAACGATTGTATTTGGTATCATTCGTGGTATCAATCAACCCATGGCAACGCTAATCATCCGTGAAGGCTCACCTTTTTGGTATGTTAAATTTCGCATGGGGGAAAAACAAATCCTCCGCAAAATCGAGCCACCTATCGAACACTCCCCAAGGGGAGGAAGCACAGGAGAAACAAAGGTATTTACCTCACGGAATCGCCAAAAGGCACAGGCCTTGGCAGATCGTGCGGAAGAGCTCATCAGAATGGCCTCCGGTGGGGTTGATGATACTCAGCTTAGAGATTTTCTGGCCGATGTAGTTTCCTCGGTTACTGGCAGAGAATTAAGATCAGAAACCACCAGAGCGATCTATCACGGCTGGCTAGATCGGCAGCTTAAGATGGGAAAGAATCCGGATACGCTGGCCAATTACAGAGCCCGAATAGATAGATTCCTCGGCTGGCTTGGAGGCCGTGCTGATGAGCCGGCGGATGGCCTTACCCTACAAGAATGCCAATCCTTTTATGACTTGAGGGCAAAGGCAATCAATCCAACCACACTTAAGAAGGAATTGGAGGTACTAGCCATGGCCTTTGCTACAGCCGTTAAAAAGAACCAGCTCCGCTTTAATCCATGGGGTGGCATAGATCGGGTTAAGCAAATCCGAAAAAAAGGAGTTGGCTCTCGCAAGGCATTTACCGCAGAGCAAGTGGCCAAGCTTATGAAAACAGCCGATGGAGACATGAGTGGCCTTATCTATCTACAGGCCTATGCCGGCTTACGCCTTGGGGATGCTAGCCGGCTCAAGTGGAGCTCGGTAGATTTTGAGGGAGCCGGTGGAGCTGGAGTGCTTACCTTTACACCAGAAAAGAATAGTTTTGAAAAGGAGCACTATGAGCCACTCCATCCAGCCCTAAAGGCCTACTTGCTTCAGCGTAAGAAAAGCCAGAAAGCTTCCGAGAAATCAGTATTTCCCAGTCTGGCATGCAAGCCGATCGCCGGTGCTGGTGGATTGAGCCGGATGTTTAAGAAGGTTATGAGAACAGCCGAAATAGATTGTGAGTGGCAAGGCAAGCATGGGGAGGCTGGTAAGCGTGTGGCCTCCCTATCGAATCACAGCCTAAGATACTTTTTCCTCGGCACTCTTCGAGAGAACCTTGTGAGCATGGAAAGCAGAATGGATATAATAGGGCATTCCTCCGAATCCGTGCACCGAGGTTATTCAGCTATAGAAATGGCAAGCTTGGCGAAGCAACTTGGCAAAGTGAAAGCCCTTCCAGCCCCTCCCCTCGTTTCCTAGCTATTTGTTATGAAAGGCAATAAGCGTTCCCATCGTTCTAGTAAGCCCTTGTTTCCTAAAACCCCACCTATAGGAACCGGCGGAGGAAACGAGAAACGGTTTGCCGTGATTGAAGTAAATAGGCAAGGCCACCCACCCACACCGGTGCTCACGATTGATGGCCGGCCGGTGCCATTCCCTTTCCAAATCGTGCAGAATGGAGTGCGGTTCAGATTAAAAACCACACTTCCGCCCGGCTACTTGGAGGATGTTGAGCCGGATTTGATTTACTGGAAGTCCGTAAGCAAAAAGATTTTTCCAAAAACATGCGAGGCGTTCAAAGGCCACAAAACGCATTCAGAGTTGATGGAGATTTATGCCCTTGAAGTTGCAACCATCACCAAAGAACCGGCCACAGTTCTCGACACCATGCCAACCCGCCTGTTTAAGCCGATGCAAAAGGCAATCCGCAAGGTAAGCCCTTGGAAGCGGATGGATGCCCTCGATCACCTCCTTCTCAGAAACTACAGGCAGAAAGGTTGGGATTTGTTAAGGATGGCCGAGGTTGGGAAAATCTGTGGAAAACTTCTCAAGGGCAAAGCAATTCCAGCCACCACAATCAAAGACAGAACCACGGAGCTCAATCTCCAAACAAAACTTAAGGCCGGAGCACAGAATAAGGTTTAGCGGAATTGAGGTTTTTAAACCGGAAACTCTGCACAGGTTTTCCGTCCCATAACTGACGAACATATTTGCTGTTGTAGAACTGCTCTTATGAAGAGCAACAAAGCTACGAGTGAGGCCACGGTTCACTCGCCGGAAGTTTCACCGGATATTGAAGCAACTTGGAGCCGGTTGCCGAAAGCAAACGAGGTAGAACCTCGCACCGGCCTCAATCGTCATGCAATCAATAAACTCATCCTTGGGGATTCTCCCTTGGTTGTATCACGGAGCCTCAAGTGAAAATCGCAGGCCGTGGTTCCTTGCTGGAATACTTGGCAACGGAGATTCGGCAATGAGCAACAGCAACTCAAAGAATGATCCCCTACTTCGTGGCTTTTCAGCGAGTGAAATACAAAACCTGCCCTTCGATCCGGTTGGCGAGGATTTGAGCAAGGCACTTTCTATTCTCAACAGATTATCACAACTATTTGTAGAAGATTATGGTGAAGGCCTGTTGAGCAAAAAGCACCTAATCCCATTCATGCATTTAGAGAAACTAGCGAGAAACAATAAGTATAGGTTTTTCGATTTCTTAATTAGAGAGGAAACAAAATGAGCCGGCACGAGGCGGAGCAGTTGGAGATGCCTTTGGGAGATTCTCAAGAAATGAATCCAATGGATTTTCTTTTAAAGGAGGATCCAATTTTGGACTTAATCAAGCGAGCTGTAGACGATCTGGAGGCACTTAATGCAGAGGCAAATGACGATTCCATAAAGATCTTAATTGAGGTTGAGCATCCCAAGCTTCAAGCCAATAGAATTATCGAAACCGTAAAACTGGAAAAACTGGTTAAGTCTTTAAAGTTTTCATTCATGCGGAGCCTTGGGGATTCCATGCTGAAGGCGAAGGGAGAAAAATGATTTCTCCCCTTACCCTCGCCAAAGACCGGCTCAGCATCACCGAGGCCTGGAGCCGGTGTGGCCTACCAGGACAACCAAAGGTGGGCATGAACCAAAGCCCATTCCGGAAGGATTCCAACCCAAGCTTCTCCATCTATGCCGAAGGCAAACGGTGGAAGGATTTTGGCACCGGTGAATCCGGATCCGTGGTGGATTTTGTGGCAAAGGCTCAAGGCCTATCGAATACGGATGCATGCACGGCCGTGATTCGGTTGGCAGGAACCGAGGCAACCAAGACCGGCTCCACCGTTGCACCAGTGAGGCATCCAGCTCCGGCTCCGTGGAGCTCCGTGGAGTCAGTATGGGAGGAAGGCCGTTTATGGCTGGCCGGCAACCAAGAGACGAAAGAACGGATGGCCTCGTGGAGAGGCTGGCCGGTGAGTTGGATTGATGCCCTGATTGAGGCTGGCCATTTGAGCTGCCCTGTTCATGAGGGAGGCCGTGGAACCGCTTTCCGAGTGCTCCGGCCGGCCGGCGAGGAGGCCGTGCCTGTGGGATTCCATTTTCGGAAAAAGGATGGAGGCTGGAGATTCGTTCCAAAGGGAATCAAAGCCCATCCGTTTATCCTCGGTTCACTCCATTCCCCTCACCTCATTATTACGGAAGGCCAATGGGATGCCATTACCCTAGCCGGATCGGCTGGTTGGCTAGATAGACATGAGGCATGGCCGGAGAATGTGGCCGTGGTTGGAATCCGTGGAGCAAACGGAACCAGTGCGTTCATGGAGGCCGTGGCCAGCGTTATACCGAAAACCAAGCCAGAGGTTTTCATCATTCGTGATGGGGACAAGGCCGGAGACAAATGGAGAACCGATTTCGCCCCACAGGTAAAGGAATTGGCTGGCTCGGTACGCCTTTTCCGTTTGGCCGAAGCAAAGGATTTAAACGATTCACACAGAAACCAGCCCATCACCTCGGAAGAAGTAATGGCAATTTTAGGAGAAATAAAATGAGCAGATTTATTGAAGAACAGATACAAGGAAAAGAAAACTTGGAGGATAGAAAAGAAAAGCTGTTACGGGTCTTTAAGAAATCCGTTTTAACGGCAAGCGAGCTCCGCAGCCGAAAGGTTGAAAAGAGGCCAAAGCTTTTAGGCGAATGGCTCCGAAAGGGAGATTTGGGATTTATTTTCGCACCACGAGGCCGAGGAAAAACTTGGTTCAGCATGGCCGTGGCAAAGGCCTTGGCGATTGGAGCCGGTGCCAAGGTTGGAGTTTGGGAGGCATGCGAAGCCCAAACTGTTTTATATGTTGATGGCGAAATGGCCTTAGACGATACGCAAGGCCGAGAGATTGCATTGGATGGAGATGCCGGCAATCGGCTCCACTTCCTCCATCACTCCGTAATCTTCGAGGATGCGGAGGAAACTTTAAACCTAACCGATAAATCTGCCCAAGATGCGATCACGGCAACGCTCCTTCACCTAAAGGCCACGGTGCTCGTGATGGATAACTTGAGCTCCTTATTCTACGGCCTTAAGGAAAATGAGAATGATTCTTGGGAGGCCGTTCTCCCTTGGCTCTTGGAGCTCCGCCGGAGGGGAATCTGCATAATCATCGTTCATCATGCCGGCACGAATGAAAGCCGGATGCGTGGTGCAACAAAACGAGAGGATGCCTGCCATTGGGTAATTCGTTTGGATGCGTCCGTTCACGGCGATGCCGAGGAAGGAGCCCGATTTTGCACGGCCTTTACGAAGAATCGTAACTGCCCAGGCAAGGATGCCCAAAGCGTAGAGTTTTATTTTAAGCCAAACGGCCTTCACATCGGAAAGGTTGATGTGGTTTGTTCCATCGTGGATTCGCTGGAGCGGTTCCGAATCTGTATTCGTGAGATGAAACTTGAATCTGCTTCCGAGATTGCCGATGAAATGAGCTCTTCGAGAGGTTATGTTTCCAAGCTCGCACAGAAGGCGGAGAAGGAAGGTTGGTGCCGAATCCAAGACCGGAAATACACCTACCATGAGCCAGGTTGCCCTCCTTTTTAATATGAAACCGGAGCTCGTTTCAATTTTCCGTTTCCTGTTTGTGGAACCTTCTTTGAACATGCCAACACTAGAAGCCTTTAGTGAAATAGACAGGGAGCGAAATCAGCAACTCGTTTCCTCCCCTACTCACAGTTTAGGAAACGAGAAAACCGTCCAGACAAGTGAAATGCCCATCGGCCAAGGTTGACATTCGGCCATTTCATTATGATTAGAAAAAAAGAAATGCATACGCTTGCCACCTTGAGCCGTTATTTTAACGGCCTTGCTGGACGAACCACGCTTCGCTCGTGGTTATCCACCGGCCGGCTTAACACAACGAGCACGGGAGGCGAAGGCCGGCTCATGGAGTTTGATTCACAGGAACTCCAGAAACTACGCACCGAGCTGATTTGCGAGCAGAGTGCCCGATTGGCCACGGCCTTTAGCTCTGGATCCAACCAAGGAGCCGGAATGAGCGATGAGCAACTACTGGACGGATACACAAACGCAACCCTATCACCCGAACAGCGTGGATCGCTCTGGCCAGAGATTGGCAGGCGGATGGCTGAAAGTGTTTCCTTTAGAAAGTTTATGGATTTTCACCAAGCACAGAAAGCCGAGGCAAACCGGCATGCAAACGAGCGTTTTGGAAACACATACAACGCCAGAGATGGCAGAACGGAGAAAAGAAAATGAGCTCAGAAACAATCACCATCACCACACACAACCAGCCAGCCATAGGAGCATTCCGATGGAGTTGGCCAAAGTTTTTCATGAGCCGGACGAAGTACCGGCTTTCACGGCAGGAAATCCAAGAGCTCGAACGAGTGGAGGATGAGCTCCGGCCGTGGAGTCTTATGGTTGAAAAACTGAACGAGCTGCGAGGTGGAGATACCCTCGTGATCGCAACGGCCTCCGCCTTGGCTGAGAATCCTTCGGAAGAAAACCTCCGCCGGTTCATCGACAGCCGGTGGTGCCCACCCTATTTCAGCATGCAAACAGGCCGAGGAATGGAGCTCGTGGCCAATAAGCACGAGGAGCTTCGCCAAGAGCGTGTGAGGCCGATTTTAGCAAGGCACCTCCAGAAGATTGCCAAGATGCTGGAGATAGAGTTGGAGGCTCAACGGCAAGCGGACATGGACAGCGTGAAGCGTCTTAATGGAGCCGTGGAGGCTGTCGAAGAGTCGCAGGCCTGCCGAACACTCCGCCAACAGCTTGAGGAAGTGAAACGCCAGCTTGAGGCCGGTGCACATGATTGGAAAGCCGTGCTGGCTCCCTTCCTCAATTAAAGCTTCCTCACAGACAATGAGGGACAGGCACGGATGGTTCATTCTGCTAACCGGAGCACCGTGCAACCGGAATGAAATCCTCCCCAGCCGGTGGGGTAATACCGGCCTTTTTATTTAATGAAGACATTATTTCAACAGGACACCATAGACCGCTTTTACAGCGACAATGGAGCCGGAGAGCAGGCAATCATCCGCCGGTGCGATGGTTTGCCCGAATACAGTTCGCCAGAGGAATCCAAAACAGCCGAGGCTCTTGGTTTGCTAATTCGCAAGCTTGGTTCACCGGATTTAAAAACCACGGCCAGAAAGTTCGTAATGCTTTCACTCATGATAGATGGCCATGCACTTGGCTCCCCTTCCCTAGCCACGGCAAGCAAACAGTTGGGGTGCACAAGGCAGGCATTAAGTAAGTTAAACCTACAGCTACAAAAGGAGCTGAATCTTCGATGGAGGCCAAGCAAGAGCACCAGAGCTCGTGAGGCCTACAGCCAAGCCCAACACCGTGCCATGGCTAAAGGCACACATGTTTCGCTGCTTAAAAAGAAAAGAAAACCGAAGAGAAAAAGGAGTCTGTGAGCTGTTCACCGAACCTCCAAAAGATTTGCATGTTAGCTCGTGCACTTGGGTTTGATTTGATTGCATGTGATTTGGATAAATATGCCCTTGAGGAAAGTGGCACTAGAGGGAACCGATGGCCTCAAACTGGAGGAGAAAGTTTGGCCGTGATTGCAACTGTGCTCCGGCGAATTAACCTCCGTGAGTGTGGTGGGGATGCCTAAGGAATCTTTTTGCAAACCAAGTCGAATCGCGGTGCCTGCAACTGCCGTATCTTTTTAGCGTTAACTCTTCAAACCTTTAAAAGAGAGAGATGACACCGTTTCTAGGGTATGCCAAAGCGATTAGATTACCGGCTACAGCAAGTTAGCGAACTCCGCCAAGTGGGCATTTCAACGGCCAGAGCGTGGCGAGATGGTGGAAATGAAAAATGGTTCAAGGCTCTTGAGGAAGTTGAGATTGAAAACGAGAAGCGAAAAAAGAAAGGCCTGCCGGTGCTTGGTTCTTTGTATTAATTGAGGCGGAGCTTTAAGCCGGCTATTACTTTTCTTTCTGCCGAAGCCCCTCAATATATAAACAGAAATTCAGAAGCAAGGCTCACGCACGATAGTGCTCCCTTTGCACTTTCTTCAATATTTCAGCATGATTTATTTTCCCAGAATCCGTTTTGGGCGGAGTAGATTTCTTTTGATCTGATAGATGGTTTTGAATGCTGGTAATTTCCCCCAGCAGTTGATCAACCTTATTTGAAACCCTCTTAAGACGGTTGCCGAGATTAATAACCAGCACAAAAACCATGAACAATAGCACTGGCGATTGGCTAAACTCCCAAATCGCCCGCAAATAAATAAGAAACGCATCAAACATCTCTTAACTCTTTTTAATGCCAATGAGTTGAGATACCAGTGGTATTCATGGGAAAAGTGGTATCAATTTGGTATCATTATTTTTTGTTTTATATGCAAGCCGTTGATTAACAACATTTGCGGGCGGAGAGAATCGAACTCTCACATCAAGCTTGGGAAGCTCGCAGGCTACCATTACATCACGCCCGCTGACGTCTTGAAATTATTGTTCCTCTTCCCCCGCACTGCAACGGTTTTCTAAATCACCCCGCCATCCGGGATGATGCTTCCCTTAGGAATGATCACGACACCATCCCGGACATAAAAGTTTTCCCCATCCATATCCCGATCCTTTCCAGCCGCCTGAATCACAACATTCCGGCCAATCCTCACATTCTTGTCGATGATTGCGTCCTCAATCACTGTCCCTTCCCCTATCCCGATGGCTGGCCGCTGCCTCTTTCGATTGTCCTCCTGCTGGAAAGGGGTTTCGTAATAGTCTGCTCCCATCAGGATGGAGCGGCGAATCTGACACCCCGGCCCAATCCGTGACCGAATCCCAATCACCGCCTGATCCAAAATGCTTTTCCGAATCATGCAGCCATCTGAAACAATTGCCTGAATTACCTGACAATCTTCCACAACCGAACCTGGTAGAAATCTGGCCCGTGTGTAAATCGGGGCCGCGCTTAACCCGAAATCAAACTTAGGCTCATGTGCTAATAGATCTAAATTGGCGCGATAAAATGCCCCGATCGTTCCAATGTCCTCCCAGTACCCGTCATGAACAAATGCCGACACCTTTTTGGTTTGTATTGCCGCGGGTAAAATATTTTTGCCAAAATCTTTTCCATCACTTCCGTCCAAGCAATCCCGGAGCGCATCACGATTGAAAATATAGATCCCCATCGAGGCCAGATAGGGACGACCCTTGGGCATAGCCGCTCCACTTTCCATTGAAGCTAATACGGCCGTATCTTTCGGCTTTTCAACAAACTCGGTAATGCGACGCGATTCATCCGCTTTTAGGATTCCGAGGCTCGGTGCCGACTTCGAGTCG
>Ga0209597_1001986_pt1 | contig 13098 bp, 11 predicted proteins | sample M_140625_MF_Meta_FD_187316 | JGI IMG/M metagenome (GOLD analysis project Ga0209597, IMG submission 187316) | Freshwater microbial communities from Lake Montjoie, Canada to study carbon cycling - M_140625_MF_MetaG (SPAdes) (version 2) | ecosystem: Environmental > Aquatic > Freshwater > Lake...
ATCGAGAAGGGACACGTTGTCTCGAAACAACCCGAGGCTGATGCGCGGCGATTGTTGTCCGGTTTTTTGCCGAAAGTGTTTCGCCGTCCGGTGACGGAGACGGAGGTGTCGGACCTTGTTGGCTTCATGAGTGAGGAGATGCAGAAAGGATGCGCCTTTGATGAAGCTCTGCGAGGCGTGTACAAGCTCGCGCTGTGCTCGCCTAAATTCCTATTTCTCGCTGAGAAAACCGGCGCACTGGATGATCATGCACTGGCGGCGCGACTGAGCTACGCGCTTTGGAGCACGGCGGCTGACGACGAACTCACAGCACTCGCCGATCAGAACAAATTGCACGAACCCGCTACGCTGCGGGCACAGACAGAGCGACTGCTTGCTTCACCAAAGGCCGAGCGCTTCACCCAGAACTTCCTCGGAAGCTGGCTGAACCTTCGCGATATCGACTTCACGCAGCCGGATACCAAGCTCTATCCCGAGTTTGAGGTTTACCTGCAACGATCGATGATGGGCGAAACCACGGCTTTCTTTGATGAGATGCTCCGCCACGACCTAAGCGTGCGTCATGTGTTGCATTCCGACTTCGCGATGCTCAATGAGCGCCTCGCTGAACATTACCAGATAGCGGGAGTGAGAGGGCCGGAGATTCGGAAAGTCACCCTGCCAGCGAACTCTCATCGCGGGGGCCTCCTCACGCAGGGCGCTGTCTTGAAAGTCAGTGCGAATGGCACCACTACCTCACCAGTCGTGCGTGGTGCTTATGTGCTGGATCGCATCCTTGGCACACCACCCGATCCACCGCCCAAAAATGTAGCAGCCATTGAACCCGACATCCGTGGTACCACCACCATCCGCGAGCAACTCGACAAACATCGCAATCAAACATTCTGCGCAGGCTGCCACGCGAAGCTCGATCCGCCTGGATTTGCGCTGGAGAGCTTCGATGTCACCGGTCGCTGGCGCACGAGCTATCGCGCCATTCCGGACAGTGCGAAGGACAAGATTGTCGCCATCCCCGGTTCTGATATCCGCCATTACATTGATGGTCCAAAAATCGACCCGAGTTATAAGCTCGACGATGGTCGCGAGTTTCAGGACGTGGACAGCTTCAAGCAACTGCTCCTCGCCCATCCCGAACAACTCGCTCGCTGTATGACCGAGAAATTGATCACCTACCTGACAGGCGCTCGAGTACAGTTCGCCGACCGCGAAGTGGTGGAAGCCATCGTACAGCGCACAGCGTCGAACGACTACGGCTTGCGCACACTCTTGCATGAGGCAATCCAGAGCCGGGTTTTTACTCACAAATAGCCCCCAATGAACTTTATTACCAAAAGTTGTCTGTCCCGCCGCACCCTGCTGAAGCAAGGAGGTATCGCCCTCGCCCTGCCGTGGCTTGAGTCGATGCAGGCCGCCTTTGCCGCAACGCCAGTGCAGCCCAGACGGTTTATCTGCGTGCTGAACTATTTCAGCTTTCATGCCCCAAATTTCTTCCCAAAGGAAGCAGGCGTGGCCTACACCCCGTCGCCCTACTTGGACATCATCAAGGAGCACCGTGATGACTTCACTGTCATCTCGGGATTGAACCATCCTGAAGTCCGAGATGGTCATTCCTCCGACAGGTCGTTCCTCACTGGCACGCCCCATCCCGGCTCACCCAGCTTTCGTAACGGTATCTCGCTGGATCAATTGCTCGCCGAAAAAATTGGCTCACAAACTCGCTTTCCATGTATCGCCATGGCCCAGGGCAGCGGTACGAGCTTCAGCTATTCACGCAGCGGCGTTGCCATTCCAGCGGAACCCAGCGTCGCACGGATGTTCGCCAAACTCTTTATCAATGGCACTCCAGCTGAAGTGCAGGCCGAAGTGGAGCGCATCCGCCAAGGCCGTAGCATCCTCGACCGTGTCGGAGAGGAAGCCCGGGCCATGAAGAGGGATGTCGGCGCCGCGGACCGGGAAAAACTGGACCAATACTTCACCAGCGTGCGGGAACTGGAACAGCGTATGGTCACCGCTGAAGACTATGCACGCCGGCCGAAGCCCAATCCCGGCATCACTCCTCTGAAGGACCCTGCGCCAGGCGAGAAAACCTTATCGTTCGGCCTGAACCTCCAACTCGCCCAAATAGCGTTTCAAGCCGACCTCACGCGCCTCGCTACAATTTACTACATCGGTACAACCAATACACCGTCGAAGCCTGGAGAATCCTTCGCCTACCACGACCTCAGCCATCACGGTCAGGACGGCGGCAAGATCGACAAACTCACCCTCCTTGAGCGCGATGTCATGACTGAGTGCGGTAAATTTCTCGGCAGGCTGAAAATGCCGAATGAAAGCGGCAGCCGCCTCCTCGACAACACCATCACAGTGGTTGGTGCGGGTATGGGCAACGCATCCAGTCATGACGCAACCAACTTGCCCATTCTTGTCGCCGGTGGTGGGTTCAAGCACGGTCAGCATATCGCCCACGACCCAAAGTCGCCACCCCCTCTATGCAATCTTTGGGTACAAATTGCCCGGCAAATGGGCATCGATGTAGCCAGGTTTGGCACCAGCACCAGCAGCGAAATTCCTGGCTTCGAAAGCGCCTAGGGTTAGAGATGCTGTGTAGCAACCCTCGATGATGTGAGGCCCGGATTCTTTAGGGTACCCCCCATTGATGAGGAGGTGCCCGAGCTGCAGGAGAACAGGGAGTTGTGTTGCTCCGGATCACCGTTAATGCAGGCGGGCGTCCCACGGCTGTAATTGTTACGAAGCGCAGTGGTTTCTCTCACTTAGTCCGCGCAGCGGCGGAAGGCGGTTGGCTTTGCCGGGTGAGCTATGCATTTGAGGGAGCGAAGTTTGAGGCGCCCCTGCGGTTCAGCCTGCAAGCTAGGTGACTCAACCTCAGTAAATTTTGATGATCTTTTGACGTCCGACCCATGAAACTTAAATCGGGTCGATTATAATTTCTCCTGAATCGGCAGGCTTAGATCCGGATGTCCGAGTATCGGGCGTGTGCAGTCCACCAACTTCCAGCTCCACCCGAGTTTGAATTGCTCCGGCTACACTTGCTTTGCTAGCTTGAACCGGTTGTATGAAGGTTTCGTCTGTGTCAGTTGGAGCGTTTAGCCCCCTTGAGGAGTTTCATCAGGGATACACCGTGGCGCCGGATGCCGGTTTCTTTGACGCTTTTCTTTCGCGGTTTGAAGCCTGGCATGCAGCAGAAGGTCAGCAGACTCGCGACGTGAACAAGGTGCTTGGCGCGACACACGCAGAAATGCAGAACCGCCGCGAGGTCGGAAAATCCGACCGCGAACGGTATGCTGAAATTTTAGACGAAGCGTATTCCGGGGCCGGGATGGATAATCCGGTGGTTTTTTTAAAGGGGCTTTCCCCCTCCGACATGGAGATTGTCCGCCGCACTCATTCGCTTGCGGATCCCATTGATCCGGATGCTCTCACACGAGAGGGCGCTTACAACCTACTCTTGCCTGAGGGTTACAAAGTAGATTTCAACGGGGACGGCATTTCGGAGGTCGGTATTGGTCAGACTTGTATTTTTCCACCATTGGATGCGCCCGAGTCATTTAAGAATGCATGGCTCGCAGCTACTCGGGACATGAGCGAGGGGGACTATTTTACTTACGAACTGGTCCTCTGGGGAGCATTGCATCCGATGGACAGCCGTACCATGCAGACCGTCGGGGGGCTAGCGACAGACAAGGAGTCCAGCTACAGTCGGATTTTGAGGGAGCTGCTTGAGGCCAACGAACGCTTCCGCAGCTTTCTCGCCCCTGGGCAGTACGAACGCGATAAGGTTTTTTACAACAAGCTGCTTGGTTTGCTTGCTGCTCCGTAGACGCAACCGGTGAGATAGTCTGGAGGTCGTTTTCGATTGGATGACCAAGCTTCTCTCTGGGTGCGAAAATTTTGTTCCAACTCACGGAACGACAACTTACTTCGTTCCATGATCTAAGTGGGTCTGGATGTAGCGCTGCACATCCACTGTTCCATCCGCATGTGTTCGGAGAAACGTCTCGAATGTACTCGTCTCAGTGGCGGCTGCGGTAGCTATGTACTGCGATTTTTCATACCCACTCTTCTGCCTGTGTTTGTCTTAATCGGGATCCTATTCTTTTTGTGCTGGCGCGTGTTTTGAGGGCGTTCATTCAGCAGTCTCGGATTCTCGGGGCCCCATAAACTTGCTGAACCACATGTCCAGGGTGCGCTCGTCCAGACTGAGCCAAGCGAAGGTGCAAAAATTTGCACCCTCAACCCCAATTCGGCGGTGGCTTCGATTGATGTGGTAACCTCAGTCGTGTGAGTCGCTGCGCTCGCCTTGCCGAAGCGATAGACTTTCGAGTCAAAATACCCCTCACCATCGGTCCTGCGTTCGCGCTTCATTGAGCGCTCAATCGTGTAACACCCGACCTCCAGAATGTTCTGCTGACCAGAGAGCCGAGCGATTGCTGTGCCCAAGTGTAATTAATATTCTTTGAGAAATTTGCGTACTCCCAACACAGTCCCTCGTCGCCGACAAGCGCAGAAAGGCAAAAAAGTTGCACCAACTGAGTCAACTTACCTTGTCGAACGCTTCTCACCGAGGAACTGCCCCACATAGCTAAACGGGAACCCATAGTACCGTGGAGGGCGGACGCGCGATGGTGAACCGGTGGTATTTACGCTGGGAGCGTTCTTAAGCTTTCGAACCACGCGCGTGATCTGCCGCTCACGAAACCGGTCTAGCTCTTTGAGTGCATTTAAGGGCGTCTTTTTCCCTTGAACCATTTCGAATCCGGCAGCCCAGCACTTGGGCATCGATGTCCTAAGGTCGTGGTGAACAGCCCTTCTTCCTACCGCTACCGAGATTAGCTTTTGTCGAAAACGATGCACGATCTGCTTCGGACTTTTTCTGAGGCACGCGATAGGAGGTATTCCAGACACCTGAGCTGTCGATTTCTTTATGATGGTCAGCAGGCGCTCCGTCTCAGTCAAAATCTTAGCCCTGTGCTTCGCTATCGACTTCGTTTTCACCCTGATCAAGCCATCGTACCGCATCTGGTAGCCGACGAACTGCACCCATGGAACTGCCGATCGTTTTGTTGGGCGTCCCCATAGGAAGGGCTTTCGGGATTTCTTGCTCCAGAGTTTTTTGCCATAGGATCGAACCCGCTCAGGGGCGTGTATTGGCAGCTTAAGCTCCTTAAGGGCAGACTGATAGGCTTTAAACGCCTTCCGACACACAACCTTGTCAGGAGCAAGGAGGATCATGTCGTCGCAGTAACGAAGATAACGAAAGGGAGCTCCCGCTTTTTTACGGAGTAGTTCCAACCTGTCATCCGCCTGATGGAGCACACAGTTGGCAATAAAACAGGACAGCGCTCCACCCTGTGGAACCCCTATGGCTGCGGAGTTTGGACGACGATAAAACTCGCGCAACTCACCCTGCGGCCAAGGGAAGGTTGCCCCTTGTTTTTCCTTTCCCTCCAACAGCGCTGCGGACTGCTTCTTCACAGAAGCTGTAAAACTGTAGCTGCAGAGGTAAGCCTTGAAAATCCGGAGGGCCTGCGGATGAATTTGAAATTCCGTCCTTTTACTCCGCGCCTTGTTGATGAGCTTCTGAAGACAATCTAACGCAGTCCTGTGTGAGACGCAGTCGTAGAATCCCCTGATATCGCACTCTGCAGCATAAAGGCCGGTCTTTGAGTAAAACCTTCGATAGTTCTGAATCTTTGCCACCGCATCGTGATGAGTCGGAGGGGGAGTGCATCCTCGGGCGCAGCGGAAGGCTAGGCTTGACGAGGAGAAGAATGGGTCGAACAGCTCACGGATGTATTTGGCGGTGAGGCCCTCGATGATCTGATCATCTAATTCAAAGCGAGCGATAGCTCGGTACTCGTTGGAGCCCTTCTCCTTTTCGATTGGGGCAATGTTGGGTGGGGTAAACCTAAATTTTTTGTCAGTCAGGGCTCTGGACCGTATTTTGTTGATGCGTTTGCTCAGACGAACTGCCCATTGAGGCTGAGGGTGTTCAGATCGTAGTTTCATGGTAGCCCGCGTCAGGGCCACCAAGTTCTGATTTTGATCCGCCGTGTTGTCGCGGCATTTGTTTCGAAACCGTTTCCACTGGCGACGAGGGGGCAAAAAATCAATTTGCTCCTGAGACTCGGAAATTCTGAAGTTGGCACTAATCTGTCTGTAGAAAAGCTTCTTGTGACGCGTGTCTGCGTGCTTAATACGAGCGATACACAGCCTCTTGATGATCGCGTAGTCAGAGAAGTAGTCCTCGAATTCCGGCATGAAAGTGTGGCTGGCGAAGCGGGATTTAGAGCCGATTTAGTGTAGTCCCGCAGGAACTGCCAAGGGCAGCATTTTGATCCTGCTCAAAGCAACCGCACCTTGCATTAAGCAAAAGTCGGTGCGCGCAACGCCAGCCACCGCCCTTTTGGCATAAACTGAGGTGCGGAGCAAACCGTAAAGACTCTCATGCTAGTCATGAGCACCCACACCACTGCCCGACTTTCAGAAATCGTGAGTTCGCTGAGCTCCCAGGGATCCCTCCTTCGCCGATTGAACCCTCTGCCATTCCGGGCCAGTAAGTGCGCTTGGACGAAAACAAATCTGTAAAATAGCGTCCGTGATGCTTTGGACTGCATGCCAAGGCCGGGAATTTTTCTTTTTTGTGATGTATTTTGCAGATTTCACTCTGGGGGGACGGGGCTGTGGATAAAATTGTACAAAAACGTCCGATCCCAGTGCCTCCCTCAACCGTCCACTGAAGGCAATCACAAGGCTGCCGCTGAATGACGGCACGAGCCTGAGGCGACCCTTTGGCCGGTCTCCGCTGCATTTTTATTTTTTCTGAAACGACAAGTTTTTACGCAGATAGCACCTCAAAGCGCTCACTACCAGCGTATTGCGACTTGAACAACCCTTGTACAATTTTGACCCTTTTCGGAAATTGTACAGGAAACCAGCGTCTTTAGGATGAACAGGTGTGTAGATTCGCCCAATTCCCTCCCTCGGTAAGGGGCTTCGACAACCCGCCATCCTTTATAGAATAATGCATCCCTTGCGAAAAGTCGAGTGTTTCCGACTTCCGTGGGCCGTGGCACTGAAAAATTGGCGGGATTGACTCTGCTATCCCTTGCACTTGCGGCGATTGCGATTCATATTCACCGCGCATTCTGCGGAGATTATGCCCTATATTCACCAATACCTAGACTGGCCGAACTTCGAGTGGGACGCGAACAACCTGTCACCACTTCTCGCTGAGGTGCGAAACTCTCAGGGGCGATTGCTAGGACGCATGGATGGGCTTGGTCTCAACCTCAGGGCTCAGGCCACCCTGACGACTCTTACCGCTGATGTCACCAAATCCAGCGCCATTGAAGGTGAGTTTCTGAACCAAGAACAAGTGCGCTCATCCATTGCACGCAAGCTCGGCTTGGATGTTGCCGGCATGGTTTCGTCATCGCGGGACATCGACGGGATTGTGGAGATGATGTTGGACGCCACGCAGAACTTTCAACAACCACTCACCCCTGATCGGCTCTTTGCGTGGCAGGCAGCTCTTTTTCCCACAGGAAGAAGCGGCATGGCTCGTATTGCTGTGGGAAGTTGGCGCACGGCGGAATCTGGACCCATGCAGGTGGTATCAGGAGCCATCGGAAGAGAGCGTGTCCACTTTGAAGCACCCGCTGCTGAGCGCATACCGCAGGAGATGAAGCGATTCCTTTTGTGGCTTGAGCAAGACCAAGGACTTGATCCAGTCCTGAAAGCCGGCATCGCCCATCTCTGGTTTGTGACCATCCACCCTTTTGAGGATGGGAATGGACGCATTGGCAGGGCGATTGCAGACCTACTGCTTGCAAGAAGTGATGGAATGGCCGAGCGCTTCTATAGTTTGTCTTCTCAAATCGAGACGGAGAGGAAAGGATATTACGAGAAGCTGGAAGCATGTCAGCGAGGGTCACTCGACATTACCATCTGGTTGCGGTGGTTTTTAGAATGCTTCGGACGGGCGTTGAAGGGAGCTGAGGGATTGCTGGAACAGGTATTGCGCAAGGCACGCCTGTGGGAGCGAATCAATCAAGGTCCGGTAAACGATAGGCAGCGGGTAGTGCTCAACCGGCTTTTGGATGGGTTCGATGGCAAGCTCACTTCGTCGAAATACAGCAAGTTAGCTAAGTGTTCCCCAGACACAGCACTTCGTGACATTCAAGACCTGGTGGGCCGAGGGATACTGCTTCAAAGCTCCTCTGGCGGTCGCAGCACTAGTTACGAGCTGGTGGATTGAATTTCCATGAAGCGGTTGCCGTGGAACCAGCTCGGTTGCCTCAGCACTCGTCCCGTCAGCACTCACGTTGATTTGACGGATCCTGCCCTGATTGCCCAAAACTGGTTTGCGATAGTCTTCCGAACATCGGTGCGATAGTGGCGGTTCAGAACCTCTCGGCCTCCCTGATGTCCGAGCTCGGTTTCCACGACATCCAACCCATCAACAGGGGCCAAGTATGATGCAAAGCTATGGCGGAATCCGTCTTGGATCCGTGTGACATTTGACTCATCAAACACCTCCCTCATTTTCTTCCGGAGTGCTTGTCCTTTGACCGGGCAGACCAATCCATCTCTGGTGCCTCCTCGTTGAATGTGCCACTGAATCCAGGACAGTAGCGAAGGTCGGATCTTAACCGACCGTTGTTTTCCTGTCTTGGTAATGCCCCCTGGGAGTTCGATCCGTTTGTCGTGACGGTCGTCGTGAAGAATGTGGCTCCACTCTAGCTTGACGATTTCTCCATCCAGATGATCGGGCCTGACCCCAGCAAAGGTCATCAGTGCCACAGCAGGGACAAGATCGGGATGCTTCTCGACCGTGGCCAGCATGAGTTTTTTTATCTCAATGGGGGTATAGATCTGAACCTCTTTAGCACGGTCCACCGCAGCAAACTCGCAGTCATTGGCTGGATTTTCTGTCAGCCATTTTCGTGCACCACTCATGCACCAATTCAGGACCGAGCGAATCTCCCTGAGCATGGCATTCCGATAGGTTGGGGCGGCATCAAGCAAACAGGCCTCAATGTCGTGTGAAGAAATCTCGGCAACCAGCTTCGAGTGTAGCGTGACCATGCGCTTTTTCGTGGCTAGAAGGCTCCTGCGGTGAACTTTGCTAAGGTCCTTGTCCCCCCGGTTGAGGTAGGCATCCCAAGCTTCACTCAAAGGTTTGCTTGAGTCCCTTCGACGAAGCCGTTCCAGGTACTCCCCGACAATGACGGTGAGCTGGGTAGTGCAGCCCGACTTTCTGAGGAGCTTGAGGGCGCTGGCAGCCTGTTGTTCATCGGCGGGAGAAAGCAGCTTGGCGGCAGTCCCATGATTTTCCTTTCGTACCTTGATGCGTTGGATAGCTCCCAGCGCTTCGTCTTTGGTCTTAAAATAACGCTTCTGCCGCTTGCCTGTTTCCGACAAGCGAGGGGGTATGGAGATCCACCAGCGACCCCGGGCCTCATCTTTTCGTGGTTCAAACGTAGCGTTTCTGCCCATGCTCGAATGGTGACAAATAGGGACACTATTTCAAGTAAAATGGGACCGCACGTGGCCACGCCTGACCGCAATTTACTCTGTAGAGCGAAAATCTCCTCTGAAAACCCCGTGATTTGTAATCAGCAGGTCGTCGGTTCGAGCCCGACTGCCGGCTCCCTCTCTCAGAGGGACTTATGAAAGGTGTAGAGATTTTCGGCTCTCTCAAGGCCGAAAAAGTACTGTTAAAGTACAGTTAAAACGGGGTACTTTCTCAGCAGTAGGCCGCAATGAGTGCTTTTCCCGCATGTTCCGGGCTCCAGTCATAGTTAAAGTACAGTTATGTCTCGCTACCCAAACTGCATAAGGCATTTCCATTCTAACAAGGTGCCAATCACTGCAGTTTTCAACTGCACCCGCACCATCAGCTCTAACCTCTGAGCTTGCCGCGCCGCACAGGAACGACCTGCGCGCTTTTCCCTTCTTCATGGTGTTCGATGTCCTCCAATGATGTGCTCGGCGTGGGCGTCTTTCCTACTGCACGCTTGTAGCCCTTGCGCCTCGGTGCCCAAGCTCTCGCCGTTATTCGACACAACTCCAGCGCAGTCCTATCGAGCTCGGCAGAGTTACACCGCTCCCCAACGGGAAATTCATGTTCCAAGAAGCGCGCAGCGTTCTTGAGCCAATCCGATAGACGCTTAACTTCGTCTGGAGAGGAGCGAGCCGCCTGAAAATGCCGTGCTACGCGATGTACGAATGCGGGAAGCGCTTCGGAGCTGATCTCTAATAGGGGATCCACCATCGTGGGTTTGGTTGTACGGAGGTTCTCCCGGTACTTGCTAAAAAACGCGTTGTTGAACGGCAACCGGGACTCGGCGGCCACGGGAGATGTAGCGGGATTATTCTGCAGTAACCACTCGGGGCAGACTCCAGTTTCCATGCTGATCCTAAGGGCAATATCCCGAGTCATGTGAATGCGGCCGGCACTGACCTTGTTTACCCAACTTGCTGAGCGGCCGATGATCGAGGCGAGCTCCGGCTCTCCTCCAAAGGAGCCTAGGTGAGAGCGCAAAACGGCGAGAGTGGTGCGGTTCCTTGAGTGAGCCATGCCCGAGAGTACCGCTCAGCCAAAAAAAGTGCAACATTTACCCGAAATGAGTTGCCTGACCTAATATGTTTGTGATGGAGTGATTGAACTTATGACAGTCAACGCACCCATCATTTATGAAATCAACGCTCAAAATCTCCGAACAGCTTCACAACGGTAGCCTTCAGTCCCGTGTCTACTACCCAAAGGGTTCCCCCAATAATCCGAATGGCGGTTACAAGTGGTATCGATCCAAAGCTCAAGCCGAGCTCGCCATCATCGAAAACGACAGTCTCCTGAGACGTTTTGGAGAAATCGCTAAAGACGTCACAATTCAGGAGCTTGTAGAAGCCCGCCAAGCCAAGGATGAACTCATCGGCACCGGAATCACGCTACTGGACGCAGCACGACAGGTTAAATTAGCACTCGATGCAGCTCTCGAGTCCAAATCAGTCGAAGAGGGCCTAAACGCCTACCTCGCTGATGTCCGAAGCAAGTTTGAGGAACGCAAGAAAAACAGTCCCCGCTGCGAACCAAGACACTGGCGTAGCGTTAAGCGGACAATCGCACGCCTTGAGAGTCTGAAGAATTATAGCCTCCGAGAGATCACGCCAGATGACCTTGAACCCCTGTTCTCTGGCCTGACGACCGCTTCACTCAAAGGACACCTGCGCAACCTGCACGCCGCATTCCAGTACTGCATAGACCACCGCTGGCTGGAAGAAAATCCAGCTCAAGAATTGAAGCGAATGAAACCCAGCAAGGCATCTGAGAGGAGGATCGTGCAAACTTACCGCATCGAAGAAGTCGAACAGCTAATGGCCGCTGTGATCAAGGTGGATACCAAGCTCGTGCCGTACCTAGCCATCTGCTTCTTCGCGGGTGTACGTCCTGAGGCAGCGATGAAAATGAAGTGGTCCGACGTAAACGCCAACGGATACCTTTACGTGCCAGACACGGCGAACAAAAGCGGTAACGCTTATAGCGCCAAGATGCAGCCTGTTCTCATCCGCTGGCTTCAGTGGTGGGAAACTCAGGGACACCAGCGCTCTGGGGATATTTTACCCGTGTCGGCCTCAACTCTGACACGAAAACGCAGGCTGATCCTTGAGGAAGCCGGCATCAAACGCTGGATTCAAGACGGTACACGCAAAACTTTCGCAACGGCCCACAGGGAGACGTTCAAGTGTAAGCTCCTAACGAGTGCAGCGCTTGGCCACAAGGGCACCACTGTCCTCGACGAACACTACGACAGCCGTCTGATGACCAGCGAAGAGGCAGCGAGATACTGGCAGATTCTCCCACCGGTAGCGGAAATCATAAGAGAGGAGGCGGCTTAATCATGAGCCGGACGAAAAATACGAATCGAACGCTCGCCAGCGCTATTCAGACAAACCTCATCAAGGAGCTTGGAAAACAGCGGCGACAGATCTCCATGAAGACGCTTTCGGGGGTCGAGGAACAGAAGCCAGTCTCAAAGACTATCGAGCAGCCGCTCCCATCCAAGTACGTCGACACGAAGACAGCCTATCAGCATCTCGGAATCTCCAAGGCGAGCTTCTTCCGCCTGAAAAAGCTAGGCCACTTCTTACCCTCGCCTGTCACGGGTCGGTACCACCTTGACGATCTCGATCGAGAAGCTCGAGGCCACAGCGTGAACGAATTTAAGCCACAGATGGCCAAGGAAAGCCTCAACAGCGCAGCCGAGCGCAGACCATCGCGACGACGGATCAACCTACAGCCCGCATTTATCAACATCCTCCCCAGCACAATCAGCCACAGCCGCAGCAAATTCGCCTATGAAAAACAGCCCTAACACCGACACCGATAGCAGCCTCCCAAATCAATCCCCCAGCGCCAGTCCATCTGGAGCTAGCAGCACCTACTCGCGCAAGAGAACATTCCCTGACGCCCCATTTGGCCATATTCCCAACGATGAGTCCCCCACCGATTCCGCTCGGTCGCTATATTATGATAGAACCCTCCTAGATACCCCTCCTCTCTCCAGTTCATCCTTAGAATCTAACCATCTCACTTCAGTTACCAAAGCTCAGTCTCCAGTTAAAGATTCCCCAGTCGCTAACAGCACCAACGCTAAACTTGGAATCCGCAATTACGTCATCGGTGACCTGACTAATGACGAACCGACTCACTCTGACCACGAGCATCTCAGGTTTAACGCCCCTGAGCTTTTTAACCACGCTGATGCAAAGGGAGCTCATGACAGGTATTCCCTAAACTGGCTTAACGTCGCAGAACTTCTCGCCAACAAAGGCTGCCTGGATCCTCGTGCTCAGCGTCTACTTCACTCATTCGTTAAAAGCAAATGGGACACGGTCTCCTGGCTCGAAAACGGACTCAAATCGACCAATGGAAAATTATCTCAGGCTCTCCTACTGCTCATTGCATCCGAGGCGTGGCACATCGTTCCCAACGCCTACACCATCATTGAGTCGAATCTGATTAACAAGGACGGCAAATATTCTCCCAAGGGATGCAAGCGCCGGTTCATTTCT
>Ga0209597_1001989_pt1 | contig 13094 bp, 6 predicted proteins | sample M_140625_MF_Meta_FD_187316 | JGI IMG/M metagenome (GOLD analysis project Ga0209597, IMG submission 187316) | Freshwater microbial communities from Lake Montjoie, Canada to study carbon cycling - M_140625_MF_MetaG (SPAdes) (version 2) | ecosystem: Environmental > Aquatic > Freshwater > Lake...
CGAAGGCCGTCAGGCGACCCCGCGCAGCTTCGACCTGCAAGCGGATGGCGGTCGACGGGTCATTGCCGAAGTGGGCGTGGACGTGCTTGTCCAGGCAGGCCATGAGCTGGCGGCGGATCTCCGAGGGGTCGGTGATGGCCTTGTCGAGGTTGTCGTTCCCAAAAATCTCCAGCGCCCCGTGCGCCAATGAGCCGAAGCCGGCGGCATCGAGTTCGATGCTGCCGTGCTTTACTTCATCCATGCGCAGCGCCCGCTTGAGCCAGAACTCGGCCGGATCGGCGAGGTAGGTCTTGAAGGCCGTCGCGGAGATGGACTTAAGGACGCGGGCCGCGCCGCTGGCTTCGGCGAGGGGGACGAACTTATGGGCGTCCGAGATCTCCCAGTAGGGCTGGGCATCGCTATTAGGGGCGTCCGCGAACAGGTGGCTGACTCGAGAGCCCAAAGACTCGTCCGGAGCTTGGAATAGCAGGCGGGAAGGACGCAGCGGGTTACCGTCGGCATCCTGCTGGGGTACGATGACGTCCAGCCAGCCGTGGCCGAGGCGTCGACGCCAGAGCTGCTCGAACGTGAACGCCGCCGAGGCGAACACGGCCTCGTTGGTCGGCAGGCCGGCCAAGGCGCGCAGGCTCGCTGGTAAATAGGGGTGGGCGTGGACGACCCTAGGGATCAGGTGGTCGTTCAGCCCGAACAGGATCATGTGCGGGACGGGATCCCACGGGGCTTCGACCCAGCCCGGGAGGTTGACCGCTTCCTGGGCGTCGCTGCGTCGGTGACGTTGGGTGCTCGCCGCATCCAGCGTCAGCCCGATGAGTTGCTCATGGGTGAGATCCGTCTTACCGGCTTCGTAGGCGGCCTGAATTTCCTTGGCCGTTTCGATGATGGTCTCCGCGACTTCGATCGCGAAGGCCCCGTCCGGGTCGTCCTCGCGGAGTTTCTTGCTGACCGTCAGGAGGGAGATTGTCGTCACCAAGGCATCCTGCCAAGGCAGCGCCATCTGCACGTCGCGGAGTTTGAGCAACGCTTCTAGTCGGGCCGGCAGTTTCTGCATCGCTTCGTAGTCGGCCTCCTTGCGGAAGTCGTCCACCGGCTTCGGCAGGCTCGCGATCTGGGCGCAGACTTCACTGACCCCGCCGCGCAGCATCGTGCGATCGGCGACGTCGAGTTGCTCGTTCAGTTCCGTGAAGGCGACCGGAGTGGCGCCTCCCGTGGTCATGCGAACCAAGTCTGGGATACGTAGGGCTTCACGCAGGGCTTCGAAGTCGGGTTCATGCCCACCCAGGCATCGGCTCCAAGCGCGGAGGGCGTGGTGGAGGCCGTGCGAGCCATGGGCGACCCCAAGGGGGTTCACCGCATCAGCGCCCAGCGAATGGATCAGCGCCGCAATCTTGGGGGCATCGACTTCTCGATCGCAGGCGCAGACCGCGTGGACGCCGTCGGTGGGCAGGGTGTCACCGAGTAGAGTGCGCAGTTTCTTCAGGGCACCAGGAGCGTCGCCGGTCACGTGGACGCTTTGGGCGTAGTCTTTCCAGTCAGAGCGGCGGTCTTTCCAGGCTTCCGGCAGGGGGCGGCCCCATTGGTCGAAGTTGGCGGCCTCATCGGCATCCGCGCCGACGATGGCTTGGATGGCGAAGTGGTCCTGTAGGCGTTCCAGGGCCGTGATGAAGAGCGGCTGCGGGTCAGTCAGGCCGACCAGCCAGATATGGGTGACACCATCGGGCTTATCGTTTCCTCGGGCCAGTTCGGATCGCAGGTCGTTATGGTCCTTCAGGCCGCGTCGGGTCAGCACGTCACGGTAGCCAGACTCAAGGGTCGCAAGATCATCCCAGCGTGGCTTCTCCGGGTTCTTAGGCAGCGCGGCCACGCCGGCGAAATCGAGGCCCTGGGCCGAACCGCCCAGTTCATCGCGCAGCTCGAACAAAGTCTCCGCCAGACGCTTCGCTTCCTCGAAGGTAAACTGACCCGGCTTCCCGTTCGGGAACAGATGGGGCAGGGTAGATCGATCCGTCGCCTGCAGGACCTCAATCCAAGCCATCAACGCATCTGCCGAACTCGCCGCCGTAAACCCACCGTCTCCACTTTTGCACCTTTGCACAGGCCCTTGGCCGTTTTGCACTTTTGCACCTGAACTGCGGTCTCCCCAGTTCAGAAACTCCGTGGGCGTTTGAAAGACCGGAAGCAGGACTCCGTTAGGAGCCTGCTTCGCCAGCTCTTCTTGAATCAACCGACTCGCGAAACTCGACGGCACGATTATCCGATTGCAGCCGAGATCAATCGGCATGCCGTCACCTTTGCACTTTTGCACAGGGCCTTGGCCGGTTTGCACATTTGCACCTGCTCGGGCCTCTTCAATTAGGCATGAAGCCACAGCCTGGGCGAGAGGCTTCGACCATCCAACGAATGAGGGTTTAAGCAGGGACATTTAGCGCCCCTTCCTTATGCCTACCCGTGAAGTTCGTGCAACCTCTCCCGGGCATTCCGCTGAAAATAGTTGGGATAACGACTACTGTCCGCCTTCGAGGAGTTCCCCGGGTATGAGGTGCTCAAGTTTCCAGATAATGGCTATGGGTCTTTCACCTTTATGCTCAACATGGTTAGCTTTGCCTAGGTATTGAAAAGGTGCGGTCACCGGACCAATGGAGCGGTTGCTTCGGACGAATAGATGGATGGAGTAACCCCTTGAGGCGTGATTGATTAAGTTTTGTCCAGTTTCCGAATTCTGGGTAGTATTTGACTGCGATTCCCAATGGAAAAGTTCTCTGCTTATCGGATAGTCTCGGTACATGGTCGAGGGTGAGAAGTCTCGATCCGACTTGTTTATGGTAATTAGTAAGGCGTAGGCCTTACACCAATGGAACGGTAGGACTCCGACTTGTTTCTGACCTGAACCTGCGAAGATATCCCTGCCGAAGGCTGCCTGGATTTCGTCATTCCCGTAGTGCGCGTGTAGCTCCAGGGGGAGGTCTGCGTACGGACGTAGACCGAGGGTATTAGTGATCCCTAGTTTGTATTCAGCGACTTCAGCGATGTCAGCAAGCCCTCGGGGGTTTGATTTCAGTCGATTGAACGTATCCGACTTGTCGGTCATCCCTAACTTATTGCCTGGCTTCTGCCAGATTAAGCCATGGAGCATGATGGCGGCCCGATCGCCTGAGGCGATCATGCCTAGCCCGGATTGGGGCAATCCTTTGATGGCCTTCAGATAGTTGGGGCCGGTTGCTTGTGCGATGCGTTCTGCCGCCTGCTTCAGGGGTTCGTAGTCTGGTTCCGGCTCGGCGACTAAACCTAGTGCCTCGTTCTTCCATGCGCTCCACGATTTAACGTCAAGAAGTCGGGCGGGGTCGATTTCGTAGGTATGGATGTAGTTGCCAAAAGTAAGTCGTTTTCCGGTGTCCTGTTCGAAGGTGGCTACCGTTTCCTTTACGTAGTTCTTGAGGTTCGAGTAGGCCGCTTTGATGTTGGCGACAACCTGCTCCATGGCCTGTGCTTCAAGTTGGATCGAGCAGCCGGCAGGCACGTGGGGGAATCCTAACTCGACCTCTTTCTTGATGTTGAAGCGGCGGCCCGAGAGTAGTGCGGCGAACTTTCGATCAACGCGGTATTTTTTGTGCATCTGCGCCACGAAATCGAGCACGACGAGGCATTCCTTTCCTTTTGCATGGCGTAAGCCTCGACCAAGCTGTTGCAGGAATACGGTCAAGCTGTCCGTTGGGCGCAGGAATAGGACGAGGTTTGCCTCGGGTATGTCGACGCCTTCGTTGAATAGGTCTACGGTGAAGATGAATTTCAGATCCCCTGATCTAAGTCGCTGGACGGCAGCCTTACGGACTTCCTCGTTTGTCAGGCTGGTGAGTGCGATAGAGGGGATTTGCTTCTCATTGAAGCTCTGGGCCATGAATTCGGCATGCTTGATGCTGACACAGAAACCAAGGCCTTTGACTCCGCCTATGTTACCAAAGCTGTAGCGCTCGAGCGCCGATAGGATCGCTCCTAGGCGTTGACTCGCTGTGGCGTTGTCTTCGACGTAGGCCTTTTCGAGTGCCGATGTCTTGTACTTTCCTTGTTCCCAGAATGAGTTGTCGGCGAGGCTGACAGGGTCGGCTACGCAAAAGTACTGGAAAGGGCAGAGGAGCTTTTCTTCCAGCGCTTCAGGCAGGCGAAGTTCGGCTGCGATCCGGTTATTGAATAGCGGTAGGATTGAGTCCCCGTCCATGCGCTCCGGTGTGGCGGTCATACCGAGGAGTATCTTTGGGTCGAAGCCACCAAGGATCTCGGTGTAAGTATTGGCAGCTGAGTGGTGGGCCTCGTCTACGACGATGAAGTCGTAGTAGTTGCGGCCGAGCTTTTCCCAGATGCGCCGCGACTGCGCCGTCTGTACGGTGCAGAAGAGGTGATCCATGTTTTGGGCCTCGCCGGCTGACCCGCCCATGAGTTCTCCAAATCCGGCATCCTTAAGGACGTGGCGAAAGGTTTGTAGACTTTGATTTAGGATTTCTTCTCTATGCGCTAGGAAGAGTAGCTTTGGGCGCGTCCCGTCTTTTGCGTCGCAGAATGCTTTATAATCGAAGGCAGAGATCACCGTCTTTCCTGTTCCCGTGGCGGCTACCAGGAGGTTGCGATAGGACCCGCGAACCGAGCGCTCAGCTTCTAGCGTATCCAGGATTCGCTGCTGGTATGCACGTGGGGTGACGTCGAAAAGGATGATCGATTGGCCTGGGATGTGTTCAGTTCTTCCCGCGATTAGGGCATCTCTGAGCTTCTTGGAATCCCTTTGCTCCTGGTAGGTTTGGAATCGAGGGTCATTCCAGTAAGTCCCAAATTCGCCTTCGAAGGCCCTCAGTATGTTGGGGAGATCGGTTTGTGTGGCCTTGAGATTCCATTCCAGCCCCCCGGTCATTGCGGGATTGGACATGTTAGATGAACCTACGTAGGCAGTCGAAAACCCGCTGGCTCGTTCAAAGTAGTAGGCCTTCGCGTGAAGTCGGGTGCTGTTAGTGTCGTAAGACACCTTTATTTCCACGTTGGGGTATCCGGAGAGACGCTCAATCGCTTCGGCATCTGTGGCCCCCATGTAGGTCGTTGTGATGATTCTTACTGGGATATTGCGATTTCTGAGGTCTTTGAATCCCTCCTCGAGGATGCGTAGACCGGAATTTTTGATGAAAGAAACTAGGATGTCGACGCGGTCTGCGGAGCGCATTTCGGCCAGAAGTTCGTTGCTAAGCTGCGGCTTCGCTGGTGCACCGGTGAATAGGGCGCTTTGGCTGAGTGGTGTGGACGGTGGTATCGGCAGTGCGTTGCGACCGATTGCCCGGATGCCTTGCAAGAATTCGCTGCTAATCTCAACTTTGTCGCCGCCAAGCGCCGGGTTAAATCTCTCAAGTGTTGCGAGAACTGCGTTTACTACCTCGAGCTGCTTCGTTCTGGCGTCGTCTTCATCTACAGACTCAAGTGTCTGGAGCGTGAGTGCGTTAAGGAACTGCGCGAGTAGGGCGGGTGCATCGTTTTTTCCAAGCTTGGCACGTTCATGTTCCAGGCCGGACGCCTTGAGAGCATCGCTAAGTCTCTGGGTAATGATCGCCTCGTAGAGCCCCGGCTTGATCTCGTTCATAGCTTGGAGCTTTGAGCTACCGGATCTTAGATCCAGGAGATTATATGCGGCGGTTTAATATTTTATTGTGGCATGCCGCGGAGGTTGCAGGGTTATGGACATGGTTGATGCCGCGCTTAATCGGTTAGTTGGACTGAAAGTCGCTAAAGACCGAAAGGGGATGGCGCCAAATAAGCCTTTGCTGGTCTTGGCGATCTTGGATCTGGTCGAAGCCGGTTTGGTCGGTGCAGATGGTCTGGTCAATAAGGACGCCCAGCTAAACCTGCGCTTCCGATCTTATTCTCCCATTTGTGCCCCAAGGAGGGGTAACGTTATCGATCTAGTTATGCCTTTCCGTTATTTGGCCTCGGACGGCATTTATGCCCATGTGGGGGATGAGGAGAGGGTAGTGCGTCTGGATCCTGCCATGCTGGCACGATTTATGGACCCCAGATTCCGCCAGGAGGCCAGACGGAGGATTGTGGCTACCTACTTCACTGCTTCTGAGCAGGTCGCTTTATACGTCGCCTTGGGCATGCAAGTACCTTCCTCTGATGAGCTAGCTTCAATACGTGAGGATCAAGAAAGCTACAAAGCCCAAATGCACCGAGGGAGGAATGCCCGCTTCGCAGTCTCTGTTATCTCTGGATATCATTTTACCTGCGCTCTCACAGGCTACAAACTCGTGGCATCAAGGTCCACATATTACCCCCTGGAGGCGGCGCACATCCATGCCCACTCCAAGCGAGGTCCTGACAGTCCTGACAACGGCCTGGCCCTGACGCCGACAGCCCACGATCTCTTTGATGCAGGCTTGTGGACCATCGACGACAACTTGCGCATCCAAGTTGCAATGACCGATATCGCCGAATCCGTCCTGCCCGGCGGCAGTCACTTCAGGCTTGCCGACCTTAACGGCCGCCCTCTTTCCTTCGCGCTCCAAGCAACCCTCCGCCCAGACCCGGCACACCTCGCCTGGCACCGCCGCGAGGTATTTGATGCTTAGGCTTTAGTAAGCCGGAAGCTGACCTGATAGCGGTAGAAGGAGACGGACGGGACCATCGAAAGGGCGCGGTGTAGCCTGGTGTCGTCATCTCTGGCGATGATCACTCCGTGGACGGTCTGGTCGGCTTCGGCTAACACTTCCTTGACGTATCCCATGTAGCGGAGGACCTGTCCGACGACGGCATCGGCGGCGCGTCCTTTCTTGAGTTCGACGACGAGCAGTCGGCGCTTGTCCTTGCTAATGGCTAGGATGTCTAGAGGGCCTGTGTCGGTCTGGAGCTGTTGTCCGACCAGCCCATCTCCGCCGTCATAGATGTCATATTCTTGTCCTAGCTCAGTGCTCTTCCAGTTGCTCACCAGGAACTCCTCCAGATGTTTCTCCAAGGCGAAACTGGTGTCAGTGGCAGGTTGAATGGGGTCAGGCTGCAAGGCGCGGGAAGCAGGACCTGAGGCGATGAGCCTTTCGATCTCGTCCGCATGCGCGGTGATGGCGTTGGGGCCGACGACCGTCAGCGGTACGCCCGCAGAACCAAGGAGGCCCTCGCTCATGGCTTGTCGAGGAATGACGACATCTAGCCAGCGGACTGGGCGACGGTGGGGGAGGGGCTCTCCGGCAGCGTAGGAATAGTCCCCCATGACCTCGGCGGCTCGGTACGACCCCTCACCGTCAGGGGCTAGAACGATATCACCTGCCTGCATGCCCTTGCAGATGGTCCAAAGGGCACCACAGGCTAGACCGGCGGCAATCTTTGACTTGTCCGGGCGATTGGCAGCATAGATCGGAGCCACTTTCCTTCCGAACTCCTTCCACTCAAGGGCGAGGCTGCCGCTCAAATCTTCCGTGACCCCGAAATCAGCCCCGATAAATCCACCCTTGAGACACGGGTCGGCATGGGAGCTTTTCTTGCCCAGCATCACTCGGTAATAGCTTCTCATTGGGCAGGAAGGTTTATCTTTGATCTTAACTAACTGTGGTGGAGTCACTTTGCTTTGTGGAGACTGAAGTCGATTTGAATCTAAATCTAATCGGGTCATGTTGTCCTGCGCTACGGCTAGCACTCAGCTTCGACCTGACCTGGCCTGAAGGGCAGAGCCTTCTGGAGAATGAATCGGTATCAGCGCATTGCTGCCGCACGTTTTGCAGGCCTGGGTCTCCTTGGACTTATTCTCATTTATGAAGTAGATGAGCAGCGAAATCGGGAACAGGAATATCATGAAGAGCCACCAGGAAGCCGAGCCCTTGGGAATGAAGCTGCTGTCCTGAGTCTCGACCTTGTAGCTGGTCGTACCGCATTGACGGCAAATCATGGTGTGGCCGAGCGGACCCTTTGCAAGTTGGGCGGGGAAGCCAGCGGGCATGGGTGGAGCGCTGGCTTGGGGCATGGGAGGTGGGGTGTCTGCGGCGAATTCTTCTCGAAGCGTCCTCCAGCCCGGCATGCCAGCCTGCCAGCAATAGTCTGTGGAAAAAAAGAAGCTGGTCTTCAATCCGTCAAGAATCTCCTGCTTAGGATACTTACCGACTTCCTGACCGTTGCGTGAGATAGTATACATTTTATGGGAGGAAAAAGTGGGGGATTAGCCGCGGACCCGTGAGACGAGCAGCTCCTTGGCTCTTTGCTGGGCGGCTTGGCGCTCGGCCGGGCTGAGCCTTTGATGTTGAAGCATCTCTTCAAGACCCTCCTTGCTGGTCATGTAGAAGTCTTTGGCGTAAAGGCAGACATAGAAATACGCGGCGGCTTCGACCTTATCCGGAATGATCGCCGGGTACTCGATGCCACGGAAACTCGCGCGGGAACTTTCCCGAGCGCCGTCAGCATAGATGATCCCCAGGTGATAGGCGGCGTTGACATCCTTTCCGATACGGAAGTCTTTACGCTTGAAATAAGCCGCCATGGCAAAGTCCTTCCGGATGATGACAGGGTCGTCGGTTAGACGTTGGACTGTCTGCTTACCCTTTGTCTCTGGGATGTAGATACGTTTATACCAATGACCATCGGCACCCACGAACGGGTTGTACTCATTGCGCGAACTGGCTTCCTCTTCGTATTGGCCGTAGTAGCTCAGGCTGCCTAGCTCTTGTACTGCGGCCGGGACGCCTGCTTCCGCGGCAAGGCAGAGCAACTCATAGGATTCCTTGGTCACTTCCGTGTCCCGACGGTTACCCGCCAGTCCCTCGACCTTGGGCCAAGGATTATTCTGGCGGGTAAGCTGGTTGGACAGCTCGTACTGAGCGAATCCGTGCCCGAGTCGTACGAAGCGCCGTGCAATCTTCTCGTCGAAATAGCCTACAGTGATCTTGGTGTCGTCTATGAACGGGACGACGCTGGCGTCCTGGTATAGCTTGGACTCCGGGGAGAGCTCCACCATCTCGACCGTGACGCGTGAACGAAACTCTCCAGAACTGAGTCCGACCGAAAGGCGGAAGCAGGCCAAGGGGTCGCCCTCGTCGGCCAACTTCCGAAGCTCGGCTTCCGTGGATGGCAGGTTGCCGACCGCCTGGAATTCCTCTCCGTCCAGGAATCTGCGGGTGACCTGTGCCTTGAGCAGGCTGCCTTTGATCCAAGTATAGGCGTAACCTATTTTGCTGGTCTTAAGGTTGAGGGCGAGGGCTTCCTTGAGGACGGTAACCTGTTCGGCCATGAGTCGGCGACGCCCCAGATGTCGGGCATAATCCATCAGGGCGCTCCCCATGATTTCGTCATCTTTGCCGAGGTATTCACGGTTGAGCCGAATGTAGTGCGCGTAGTCCGCATCGGACTCCTTCATCTGCATGGTCTCGTAATAGACTTCGGCGCGTTCTTTCAGGGTCGGAGCCAGGAAGAGGGTGTCACGTCCGAACTCCGCCTGCAGTAACTGGATTTGCTGGTCTAGAAGCCGGAGGCCTTCCTTACTGTTCTTTTCTTCGACCTTTCGCTTCAAAAGAAGCTTGGCCGTTTGCGTCATGTACTCCGGTAGCTCGATGTCATCCGGTTTGGCGATGACTTCGGCCATGGCGTTGAGGGCGCCATGCTGAGCCGTGATGTAATGCTGGTAGGCTTGTGGCCAGCGTTTGAGCTTGATCGCAATCTCGAGCAGCCGGATCGCTGAGGCGATGGCTTGCCAGCGCTTCTCGCCCAACTTGTCGACCGCGATGCCGAGGGCGTCTTTTTCGTTGAGGTATGCCTTCGCTAGCTGCCCGTCGTTCAGTAAAGATCGGGTTTCGTCACGAGTCTGCTTCCACTGGCTAAGGGCGGCCGTGTCGGCGGCTGTATGCTCCGGCGTGAAGGCGTAACCATGCAGCGCCGCCATGTATTGCAAGCGGAAGCCGACGTCGATATCCTTGGTTACGCCCACGCCCTTCTGGTAGCATTGGCCGAGGTAGTACTCCGCGGTGGCGTCTTCCTTGTTGGCCGCCATGGTGAGCCAGCGGACCGCTGACACATGATCTTCGGCGACGCCTTCTCCGAAAAGATAGGCCAGACCTAGATTGCGTTGGGCATTGGGATAGCCTTGGTCGGCCGACTTTCGGAACCAGAGCACGGCCGCATTGGTATCTTTAGCCGTACCGAAGCCGTTGTTGTAACGCCATCCAAGCTCGTTCTGCGCCTTTGCGTCGCCGGCGACCGCCTTGGGTTGGCAGGCGGCGAATTCGGCCTCCGGTGTGCGGTCGGCGCCGGCGAGCGGGAGGGCAAGGACGGTGAGATAAAGCCAGACGAGGCGCATACGTCATATTCATCCGACGGGAATCCCGCGGAAAGACTTAAATCTTAGGAAATACTCTGCGGGTTGCTTATAACTCTTAAATAAGACTGGCTTGATGCGGAGTAGCGGCAATCAGCCTGGTAAGGCGGTCTAGGGTGAATCGGAGGCGTATGGGTTAATAGTGATAACACGGTTGAGGTCGGGCTCAATCCGTAAAGGTGTTTTCTACCTAATCAGGTATACTTAAAGTATTATAAAATGAACGTCTTACGCTTAACGATTTATATGAAATATATCAGTCGTATAGTAGATAAATGTTACTAAAATACTTCTGGATACGGGCACGGAAATGCCCAACCCTTCGCCATGCCCCTGCGCTTCGAGCTTTCGCCGACCAAACTCGCCGAGTCCTTAGACTGGTATTGGAAGTTTGGTGTACGTCGCATCAAGGACCATCCGGACCATGTCCTGGCCCGGGGTAGTTGGCTCGACTCCCTTTACGCGATTGCTAACGCGCGTCGCCCGGCGAATACCGATCGCAAAACACTGGCTGTATGGGGTCCGTCCCAGTCTGGCAAGTCGACCCTGCTTTCGGCCTATCTTGATGGTGAGATTAAGGAAGGTCCTAAGGGGGAGTTCAGCACCGTACTGACCTGGGACGAAGCCGAGCCAGTATCCTTTCTTTGGAAGGGTAAGCTCGGGGTCGTTTCATTGAACCCTTTCGCCGCCGGCGCAGACGCGTCGGGCTGCGTCACGCGCTACACCGCCGCCGTATCTGTGCGCAATCCGCGCTATCCGGTCCGACTGAAGTTCAACTCGCTCTCGCACGTCATGCACGCCTTGGCGTTCGGTTACCTTTCGGAGTGCAATCCGGCGACCGCCGATAGCACAAATGTCTATTGGGACCGCGATCGGATCACCAAGGATTTCCTCAAGAAGCCCGGTAGCCTGGCTCCAGGCTCGAATCGCGCGGCTTACGAGCTCCTGCGTGAGATCCTCGACGTTGTCGGGATGTTCATTAAGAGCGGCGAAGCTCGCTACGCGGCTCTGGCTCCTTACTGGGACGGACTACGGCGCGACCTGTTGGATTCGTCAGACCTCGCTCAGTCCGAGGAAGCCGCCATCCATTTCGCTTCGACGGTTTTCTGGGACGGTTCGCCTACGATTTCCGGGGTTTTTCGGAATCTACGTTCCAAGGTCGAGTCCCTCTGCTGGGCTAAGCGCGAAGTTTATTGTACGATGGGCGTGGCGCCCTGCTGCTCGACATCGACACGTTTAAGCGTGTCAAGAAGGACGTCCTGGACGAGTTCGGTAAGGAGACGCTCCGGCGTATCCGGTCTCTCGGCTTCCGCGAAGAGGGCGGGGCGATCTTGATTGAGGAGGGAACCGCCGCGGCAGAGATCGCCGGTGAGGAATTCGGCCTCTTCCAGGCCCTTGTCCGCGAAATCGTCGTACCGGTCAAGGTGCCGGACGCGCTCGCCCGTCAACCTTTCTTCCAGCTCATCAAGGAGTCCGACATCCTCGACTTTCCTGGTGTAGCCCTAAAGGACGGCCAAGGTAACTCGCTCACGAAACTCGATCTTACCCAGATTGGTGACCGTGACCATCAGCTGCTGACCACTGTTTTCAAGCGAGGTAAGACCTCCTCCATCGTCATGGGCTACGGCGATGAAGTTTCCATCGACGCATTCGCGCTGCTCATCCGTGCTAAGAGTTTCCCGTCCAAGCCTGAACAGCTTTGCTCCGGTATTCGTTATTGGTGGGAGCGCGTGAACCCGTCCTTCCAGTCGACGTCGAATGTATCTGAGACGACTCCTTTGCCTCTCTCGGTCTGCATGACTTTCTTTGGTCATGTGCTCGTCGAGCTGGCGCAGACTAAGCCCCAGGCTGGTGTCGGACCTTTGTTCAAGGACATGCTGGAGCCGCTTGCCCCTCTCGATCGTCCGGCCAACGCCTCATACTTCACGACTACCTACACTTCTTTCAAGGCCGCCGGCGAGATTCGCCTAGATGCGGCTGAGCGCAAGGTGGCCGTAGATATCGTGAAGCGTGATGCCGATTTTAATCGTGTCTTCCGTTCGCCTGAATCGCTGGGTTCCTTCGAACGTCTAGTCGCTGACCCTGACGGTGGTGTCGGCTACTTCTTCGAGCGTCAGCTCGAGAAGCTACGCGCCTCCAATCGGCTCTCCCATCTTGCCCGCCTGGCCGACCGTGACGTCGTCGCAGGCCAGCAGCTACTCAACCTGGCCATCCCTGCCGTCGAGGACGCTGGTGCTCAGCAGCTCCGGGTCATCGCCGAGGTCGGCAGGACAATCGAGGCGAACTTGAACCTCTGGGCGGTTTCGCTGCCGCGTGAGTTGACGCAGTTCGAGCAGATCGAGGACTGCACCTCGCTTTACTCCTTCTGGATCCGCAGCCTTCTGGCAGTCGAGCCGGAGGAGCTAGAGCCACTTCCGCTGCGCTATGCTCAGTTAAACCGTGAATCCAAGCTCGCCTATCTCACGCGCCAGTGGTCGCGCTGGCGCGAAGGTTCGGTGGCCCGCATGAAGAAGATTAAGGGGTTCAACTGGGGCGTCCTCGGACTCCGCGATGAGACCGAGGCTCGCGGACTCATCAAGCTCATGTCCGAGGGACGGGAGTTAGACAAGCACCTGGTCGCCTGGATCAGCGACGAGATGGGTTTCCTTTCGTCCGAGGCGCCGGCCCGAATCCTGCGCCGTGAGCTCGCGGTCGTCATGGGTAACATTCTGCGCCATGGTCGTCTGCAGCCAGGTTCGCGCGTCGAACAGGCGTCCCTCGCCACCGTCATGCAGCAGCAGGT
>Ga0209597_1001990_pt1 | contig 13088 bp, 9 predicted proteins | sample M_140625_MF_Meta_FD_187316 | JGI IMG/M metagenome (GOLD analysis project Ga0209597, IMG submission 187316) | Freshwater microbial communities from Lake Montjoie, Canada to study carbon cycling - M_140625_MF_MetaG (SPAdes) (version 2) | ecosystem: Environmental > Aquatic > Freshwater > Lake...
TGCCTTGCACAATGGATCTGTGAAGTATTATGATAAAACCTTTACCGATGGCGACCATTTCGATTCTAGAAATAAATTCTACACTTTACAAGAGAGTTTTGAAAAATCGAGTAACGTTGGAATTAGTCAATTTGTATGGAAATACTACCAAAAGAAGCCTCAAAAATTCATTGATCACATTATAGAATTGGGATTAAACGTAAAACCAAACTTCGATATTCCTAGCTCAAACTATCCCGTAATTAAAACCACCAAAAGTTCAGATTGGAATGGCGTTACGCTTCCTTCTATGAGCATTGGATACACCAGTCAAATTTCTCCATTGCAAACCTTAATGCTTTACAACTCGGTAGCAAACGGTGGCAAAATGATGAATCCGTATTTGGTAAAAGAAATTTTACAAGACGGAAAATCGGTTTCAAAAATTGAGCCTAAGGTAATTAACGAAAAAATATGTTCTCCTCAAACGCTTGTTGCGTTGCAACAACTCTTAAAAGGAGTAGTTGAACGCGGAACAGCAGAAGAAATCACTAAGAAATGCCCATTCACTGCCGCTGGTAAAACTGGGACAGTGAGAATTAGTGAAAATGGCAAATATATTGACAAGCATATGGCCTCATTTGTTGGGTACTTCCCTGCTGAAGCTCCTCAATACACCATCATTGTTATCATCAATAAACCCAACAAAGAAGAGTATTACGGAGCAAAAGTAGCGGTTCCAGTATTTATTGACATTGCCAATAAAATTTATAGTTCTCACATAAAAATCCAACCCACTTTGGTTACTGCGAGAATTACTGAAGCTCCCTCTGTTTTAAACGGGAACCAATTTGCATTGAAATCTGTATTAAATGAACTAAGCATCAATTCAAAATCAACTATGCCAACAGCACAATACTGTGAAGCAAATGCAAAGGGATATTCAATCAATGTAAATCCATTAACAATTGAACCAAATAAAGTTCCTGATTTTAAAGGAATGGGTTTGCGTGATGCATTGCAATTGGCCAAAAAAATCCCAGTTAAAATCACTTTTGAGGGATATGGACGCGTTGTTTCACAATCATTTAACAAAGGAACCGCAGTTAGTCCGAACAATTCTATTCACCTAAAATTAAGTCCTTCAAAATGAAAACCTTAAATCAACTTTTATCTACGGTAAAAAATGCCACTTTTCATGGCGATAGGGATTTACAAATTCAAGGGCTGACAATTGATAGTAGAACTGCAAAGAGCTATTACCTCTATGCTGCGATGTCTGGAACACAAGTTGACGGACATGATTTCATAGAAAAGGCAATTGAATTAGGAGCTAGCGCCATCTTGCATTCAAATGAAGTTGCACATATCGAAGGAATTTCGTATATTAAGGTTGCCGATGTTTCAGAAGCACTTGGACAAATTTCGCTTCAATTTTATGATGAAGCAGCAGACAATTTAATCATTGTTGGAACTACTGGCACCAACGGGAAAACAACAATATCAACTTTGTTATTTGAACTTTTCACAAAACTTGGATATGTGTGTGGATTGGTTTCAACAGTTGAAAATAGAATTGCCAACAAGATTATTCCAAGCACCCATACTACACCCAATGTAATTGCATTGCATGCCCTTTTTGCTCAAATGTTGGAAGAAGGCTGCACGCATTGCTTTATGGAAGTGAGTTCACATGCCATTGATCAAAATAGAATTGCAGGGATCAAGTTTGCTGGGGGAATTTTCTCAAACATTACCCACGACCATTTAGATTACCACATCACTTTTGACAATTATATCAAGGCAAAAAAACGCTTTTTTGACCAATTGCCTTCAGAGTCATTTGCAATCACAAACAAAGACGATAAAAACGGAATGGTGATGTTGCAAAATAGCAAAGCAACAAAATATACATACGGATTAAAAGGGAACGCTGATTTTAGGTTGAGGGTTTTAGAAAGCGATTTCAACGGTATGCTTTTGCAAATTAATGGCAAAGATATCTGGACTTCATTGGTTGGAGATTTCAATGCTTATAATTTCTTGGCAGTTTATGGAGCAGCGTTTTTATTAACTGAGGGAGAAGAAGAAATTGATATTCCGTTAAGTGCGCTAGGAAGAGTAAACGGCCGATTTGAAGCCATTGCTGGAACTGAAAACAAAACTGCAATTGTTGATTATGCGCACACACCTGATGCACTTGAAAACGTAATCAAAACCATCAATAACATCCGTCAAAACGGAGTAAATCTAATAACAGTTGTTGGCTGTGGTGGAAATAGAGATTCAAGCAAACGTCCTGAAATGGGACAAATTGCTAGCAAATTAAGCGACAGGGTAATTTTTACGAGTGACAATCCTAGGAACGAAGATCCAAATGCAATCATTGAAGCGATGGATGGCGGTGTTGAAATCCAATACAAGAAAAAAGTTCTAAAAATTACAGACAGAAAAGAGGCCATTAAAACTGCGATCCTTTTATCTAATCCTGGAGATGTAATTCTTGTTGCAGGCAAGGGACACGAAACATATCAAGAAGTTAATGGCGTAAAACATCCATTTGACGATAAAAAAATCATTTCAGAACTATTTAACGAATTAGGATAATGTTATATTACATTTTTAAGTATTTAGACAAATCAGGAATTTCTGGAGCTGGGGTATTTAATTATATCACATTCAGGGCTGCACTTGCTGGAATTTTGAGTTTACTCATAGCACTTTGGGCAGGAAAAGGGATTATTCACTGGCTTCAGAAAAAGCAAATTGGTGAATCTATTAGAAACCTCGGGCTAGAGGGTCAAATGCAAAAGAAAGGTACACCAACTATGGGTGGTATCATTATCATTTTGGCAATTATTGTTCCTACTTTGCTTTTGGCAAAAATTGATAACATTTATGTAATACTGATGATTATTAGCACCATTTGGATGGGAACCATTGGTGCAATTGATGATTACATCAAAGTATTCAAAAAAGACAAGGAGGGAATGAAGGCCGGAACCAAATTGATTGGCCAATTAATGTTGGGAGTAATCATTGCCGTTGCCATTGACTATACACACAAAATTAACCACATTCCATTAGAGACAAATCTTCCCATTTCTAAAATAAAATTCAGTTACACGAATCTTTTACCAGGTGATGGAAATGCATGGTTGGTATTTGTACCGGTTATCATTTTCATCTGTATGGCGGTTACCAATGCGGTAAACTTAACCGATGGCATTGACGGATTGGCGGCAGGTACAACAGCGATTGTAGGAACTGGTTTGGGAATATTGGCTTATGCTACAGGAAATATCAAGTTTTCACAATATTTAAATATCATTTATGTTCCAAACAGCGGCGAAGTTGTTGTGTTCTTAGCTGCTGTAATTGGTGCTTGTTTGGGATTTTTATGGTACAATGGATATCCGGCTCAGGTTTTCATGGGCGATACGGGAAGTATGGCACTTGGTGGCGCAATTGCCGCGGTATCTATTATCATCAAAATGGAATTATTACTTCCTATTCTTTGTGGGATATTCTTTGCAGAGAGTTTTTCAGTAATTCTTCAGGTTGGGTACTTTAAATATACCAAAAAACGCTTCGGCGAGGGCAAACGCATTTTCTTGATGTCGCCTTTGCACCACCACTATCAAAAGAAACTTATTCCAGAAAGCAAAATCACATTGCGCTTTTGGTTAATCACGGTAATGCTTGTATTGGCAACATTCGCTTTAATAAAATTACGTTGAACAAAAATCTCATCATATTGGGCGCTGGAGAAAGCGGAACAGGTGCAGCTATTCTTGGGGTAACTCAGGGGTGGAACGTATTTGTATCTGACAAAGGCCAAATTGGTGAGAAATACAAAGCTGAAATGTTGGAATACAATATCGAGTGGGAAGAAGGTTCACACGATGTTGAGAGAATTTTAAACGCCAATTTGGTGATTAAAAGTCCAGGCATTCCTGATAAAATTGAACTAATTCAAAATATCAAAGCAAAAGGAATTTCCGTTATTTCCGAAATTGAATTTGCGGGTTGGTATACACATGCCACCATGATTGGTATTTCTGGAACCAACGGAAAAACCACCACCACCATGTTAACCTATCAAATCTTAAAAGATGCGGGTTTAAATGTGGGATTGGGTGGAAACATTGGTCAATCACTTGCCCGTCAAGTTGCATTAAACAATTTCGATATTTATGTTCTTGAATTAAGCAGTTTCCAACTCGACGGAAATGAAAAATTCAGATTGCACATTGCTTGTTTGACAAATATTACCCCTGATCATTTAGATCGCTACGATTATAAAATTGAAAACTATATAGCGAGTAAAATGCGTTTGACTTTGAATCAAACAAATGAAGATTATTTCATTTACTGTCAAGATGATGCATTGTCACTCGAAGGAATTAAAAACACAAATATTCCTTCAAAAATGATTCCATTTAGTTTAAATAATACCGTTGAATATGGCGCTTTTGCCATTGCCAACATCATTCACATCCAATTAGAAAAAAAATACACCTTAGATATGCAAGAAATCAACTTAAGAGGCAAACACAATGCCTACAACACCATGGCTGCTGCCGTAATTTCTAACTTAATTGACGTAAGAAAAGATAGCATTCGCGAAAGCTTATCAAACTTTCAAAACGTTGAACACCGTTTAGAAGTTGTTGCAAAAACAAATGGCATTGAATATATCAACGATAGCAAGGCTACCAATGTAAATTCAACATGGTACGCTTTGGAAAGCATGGACAAGCCAGTAATATGGATTGCCGGTGGTGTTGACAAAGGAAACAATTATGCTGATTTGAAAGCCTTAGTGAAAGACAAAGTAAAAATGATCATTTGCATGGGACTTGACAACATGAAAATACACCAAGCTTTCCAAAGCGATGTGGATTTAATCATCAACACGTTAAGTGCAAAAGAGGCAGTTCACGTAGCTTCAAGAATGGCAGCAAATGGTGATGCTGTATTGTTGTCGCCTGCTTGTGCAAGCTTTGATTTATTTGAAAACTACGAAGACCGTGGTCGCCAATTTAAAGCAGCAGTAAGAAATCTCTAAAATACAATGCGTAAATTAAGTGACGTCTTTAAAGGCGATAGGTTCATTTGGTATATTGTTATCATTCTATCCTGTGCAGGGGTACTCGCTGTATACAGCTCTACGGGTACGTTGGCGTTTGCAAAGCAAAAAGGGAATACCGAATTCTATTTTTTTCGTCATTTAATCTTTTTAGCCATTGGCTGGGGATGTATGTATTTTATTCACCTAATACCATTTAAATTTTATTCTCGCATATCTCAAATATTTTTTTGGATTTCGGTGGCACTTTTATATGCAACACTTTTCATAGGCGCCAACATCAATAATGCCCAAAGGGTTATTGCCATTGGTCCCATTACATTTCAACCTTCCGATATGGCCAAGGTTTTCTTGGTTATGTTCATCGCCCGCTATTTAAGTAAAAACCAAGATACCATTGACCAATTTAAAACTTTTAGAAAAATCTTAGGCATGATTGCCATTGTGGTTATACCTATTTTACCAGAAAATTTGAGTACCGCTTTGGTTGTAATGACAACCAGTACATTTCTGTTAGTAATGGGTCGAATTAAATTAAAATTTATTTTAGGTTTAATTGGACTTGGTATTTTGACATTTAGCTTATTTGTGGCATTCTTATTCACCATAGACATGTCGAACTTTGAAAGCAATCGACTTCCTACTTGGAAAAAAAGAATTGAAACATACATTGGAAAAGACGAAGATGGAAACAGTGGATACCAGCAAATGCAATCTAAAATTGCCATTGCCACAGGTGGAATTATTGGCAAGGGTCCTGGCAACAGTACCCAACGAAATTTCTTACCTCATCCCTATTCAGATTTCATATTTGCAATTATTGTTGAAGAATATGGTTTGATAGGAGGCCTAATTGTTATAGGCTGCTATATTGTGCTAATTTTTAGATGCCTCAAAATTGTTGTCGAAAGCCAGCGATCCTTTGCGGCACTCGCCGTATTGGGTATTGGATTCAGTATGAGCTTCCAAGCATTCGTTCATATGGGTGTTTCAATTGGCAAATTGCCCGTTACGGGTTTAACATTGCCTTTGGTGAGTATGGGTGGTACTAGTTTGATTTTAAACAGTGTAGCATTCGGATTCATATTAGGTATTAGCCGACATATTCAAATTGAAAGAGAAACTTCAGTAGACACAAATTTAAATGGAGGTGCCAATGAGTAATCTCAGGTTCATTTTTTCAGGTGGTGGAACGGGAGGACATATTTTCCCAGCAGTTGCCATTGCCAATGCATTAAAGGAAAAATATCCCTCAGCCGAATTTTTATTCGTTGGGGCGTTGGGAAAAATGGAAATGGAAAAAGTTCCATTGGAAGGATATAAAATAATTGGATTGCCTATTTCAGGATTAAAAAGAAGTTTTTCAATTCAAAATTTCAAAGTCCTTTATCAATCTATTAAAAGTTATTTCATGGCAAAAAAGATTATCAAAGATTTCAAACCCAGTGCCGTAATCGGTACCGGTGGGTTTGCTTCTTTGCCAATCTGTTATGCCGCTAGCAAAATGAATTACCCTGTTTTTATTTGGGAGGGAAACGGCTACGCCGGGCTTACCAATAAAATTATGAGTAAATCTGCCAAGAAAATATTTTGCGGATTTGATGGTATGGATCCCTATTTCAAATATGGAAATTGGATGCATTCTGGCAATCCTATTCGCAAAGAAGTGGTAGAAAAAGTTTCTAGAGAAGTGGCTTGTAAGTTTTTCAATCTTGATACAAACAAACCCATTTTATTTATTACTGGGGGAAGTTTGGGCGCTAGGGTTTTAAATGAAAGCATTTATAATAACGTTAAGTTATTTGTAGAGAAAGATATTCAATTAATCTGGCAAACTGGCCAGCATTATAAATTCGACGGTGAAATTCCATCGAACATCTACCTAAGACCCTTTTTAAGAGAAATGAATTTGGCTTATTCCTGTGCCAATGTGGTGATTTCAAGATCTGGCGCTTTGAGTTGTTCCGAAATTGCAGCCGCTGGAGTTCCTGCCATTTTTGTTCCTTCAGCAAACGTTACCGACGACCATCAAACCAAAAACGCACAACACATCTGTAAAAATGGCGGAGCAATGATGGTTTCAGACAAAGACGCAAAAAATATATTGGTTGATACAGCCATCTCTCTTTTGTCAAATAAAAGTGAGCAAGATAAAATGAGAACTGCTTTAAAAGAGTCGGCAAGACCGCATGCAACAGAAACTATTGTTAACGAAATAGAGAAATTCTTATGATGAATAGAGACATTTCAAAATACGAATACGCATACTTTTTAGGTATTGGTGGAATTGGTATGAGTGCAATTTGCCGTTATTTCATGTCTATTGGCATCAAAGTTTTTGGTTATGACAAAACAGAAAGTGCGTTAACCAAATCCCTCACAAGTGAAGGCGCAAACATTACATTCAACGATTCAATGTCTAGCTTCCCTGAAGTTATTAATCAAAACAGAAACAAAACAATTTTCATACTTACACCTGCGGTTCCGAACAAACATAGCCATTTGGTTTACCTCAAAGAACAAGGCATTGAAATTTACAAACGTGCGGAGGTTTTGGGAATGATTTCAAACTCAATGTTCAGTATTTGTGTTGCCGGAACCCATGGAAAAACCACAACCTCAACGCTCATTGCCCATTTGTTAGAAAGTGCAAATATCAATTACACCGCATTTTTAGGAGGTATTTCTGCCAACTATAATACCAACTACCTAAGAAAAACCAATGGAGAATCATTGGCAACCAACCGCAGAGAGATTGTTGTTCTTGAAGCAGATGAATTCGACAGAAGTTTTCATCAACTTCAACCAGATCTTGCCATCATTACGGCTATTGATCCAGACCATTTAGATATTTACGACACGCACCGGGCTTTTGAAGATGCATTTAATCATTTTGCAAATTTGATTCGCACCAGTAAAAATACCGAGACATCGGTAAAAAGTGGTCAATTGATTATTGAAGAAAAACTAACCCTTGAACTTACCCATAATATTGGAGTAAATTCTTATGGAAATAGTCCACTTTCCGGTTATTCCTGCCAAAACATTCAAATAGAAAATGGAAAATTTCATTTTGATTTTTATGAGGGACAAACATTCGTTTCCAATTTTGTTTGTGGGTTACCCGGATTTCATAACGTGAGCAATGCAACCGCTGCTTTGGCCATTTGCCATGGAATGTTGGGAATAGATATTGAAAAGTTAAAAGTGGGTATTGCAACTTATAAAGGAGCAAAACGCAGATTTGAATATGTGGTTGACAATACTGATTTTGTGGTTATTGACGATTATGCCCATCACCCCGAAGAATTAAATGCAATTATTGGCTCGGTAAAATCCCTTTATCCCTCAAAAAAGATAACAGGAATATTCCAACCGCATCTTTTTTCAAGAACCAGAGACTTTATTGATGGATTCGCTGAGAGCTTATCGAAATTAGACGAGTTATGGTTGATGGAAATTTATCCTGCACGAGAAGAACCAATTCCAAATATAAATTCAACGTGGTTGCTTGAAAAGGTGAAATTGGAACAAAAATCACTTGTAAGTCCTGAATCAATTTTAGAAAAACTGAATACAAGTAAACCCGAAGTTCTTTTGATTTTAGGGGCGGGAGATATTGACAGAATTGTTTCACCAATAAGTAAACTATATGCAGAAATTTAAAATGGCTTTAAACAAACGCCAATCGATGGTTACCATCATATTGGTATTATTGGTTTTATTGGTTTTTATATGGAGCAAACTAAACTTCACTGGGAAAAACAGAATCATATCAGGAGTGAGCATTCAAATAGAAGCTGATTCAAGTGCAGTTTTTGTAAATGAACAAGAAATATCCAATTATATTCAAGACAAAGTAGGAAGCCCAGTTGGCAAATCTGCTTCTGAAATATCATTGACCAAAATTGAGACTATATTAAACAGTTCCCCATATATTGAAAAATCAACTGCCTATATTGGATTTGATGGGGTTTTGAAAATAAAAGTAAAAGAACGCAAACCTATTGTTCAAATAATAAATATCATTGGAGAAGAATTTTACTTAGATAGTTTGGGATATCAAATACCCAAAAAAGAGAATATCCAACCCGATGTAATTATTGCAACGGGAAAAATCAGCATCAAACACAAAGCCGGATTTATTTCAAGAGTTCCAATTGCAAATGAAATTCTTGAATTAGGCAAATTTTTATATTATAACAAATTCTGGGATCTTCAATTTGAACAATGCTATGTAGATAACTATAATCGCCTTTTTTTGATTCCAAGGGTGGGAAGTCATAGCATTGTGATAGACAACACTCAAAACATGGACAAAAAATTCGAAAACCTACGTCTTTTCTACAAGAAAGGCCTTCAAACCGTGGGTTGGAATAAATATGTTCAAATAGATCTTTCTATCAACAATCAAGTGATTGGAAGAATGAGTGAAGTCGAAAATGAACACACAACAACCAAAACTGTCCAAAAAGCAAAACACTAGTATAATTCATCCACATTATGTCACAAAGTAACAATTTCATCGTAGGGTTAGACATCGGAACAACCAAAATTTGCGCCATTGTTGGCCAACTTGCCGAGAATGGCAAATTCAATATCCTTGGAATGGGGAAAGCTGCCAGCCAAGGCGGAGTTTCAAGAGGTATGGTAGCCAATGTAAGCAAAGCGGTTCTTGCCATTGAAGAAGCCATTAAAGATGCCGAAAAGCATAGCCAAGTAAACATCAAAACCGTTTATGTAGGTATTGCAGGACACCATATTAAAAGCTTACAACACAGAGGAACTTTATCTCGCCGACATGGGGATGAAGAGATTGAACAATCTGAATTGGATAAATTAGAAAATGAAATGCAAAATTTGGCGCTAACGCCAGGTTTGGAAATTTTGCATGTTTTGCCACAAGACTATAAAATTGACGGAGAAGATGGAATTCGCGACCCTGTGGGAAGAATCGGTGTTCGTTTAGAATGTAATTATCATATTATTACCGGCGAAACAGCTGCAGCAAAAACCATTTTCAAAGCGGTTTCTAAAGCAGGACTTAAAGTAGCTGATTTGATGGTTGAGCCAGTTGCTTCTGCAAGGGCTGTATTGTCTGATGCTGAATTAGAAGCAGGTGTTGCATTGGTTGACATTGGAGGAGGAACTACTGATATTTGTATTTTCGAAAATGGATTTATTTCACATACGGCAATTATTCCAATTGGGGGGGACAGAATTACCCGCGATTTACAAGAAGCATTCGGAATTCTAAAGGAACAAGCAGAAGATGTAAAAGTTAAATATGGAAGCTGCTATCCAACAGAAAATATGAAAAACGAAGTGGTTGTAATTCCTGGTTTACCAGGCCGCTTATCTAAAGAAATTTCAGTTTTTGCCATTTCACAAGTAATTAGAGCAAGAATGGAAGACATCATACAAAAAGTTGATTTCGAAATTCAAGTTTCAGGTATTCACCATAAATTAAGTGGTGGAGTTGTTTTAACTGGTGGTGGATCTTCTATGAAGGACGTTAGCCAATTATTCAACTACCAACTTGGATTGGAAGTTCACTTAGGAAGTCCAGGACAGCACTTAGGCAAAGGTTTAATTGATGAAGTTAGAAACCCAATGTATTCAACAGCTATTGGCTTGGTAATGATGGGATTTGATTCTTCAGAAAAAGTTGGAACAGAGTTCGAACCAAACGTAAAAATCAACAAAACCGAAACCAATCAAACCAAAGCAAACCTCGAAGATGTTGTAATACAAGAACCTGAGGTTCCAAAAACAGAAAAATCTGGAAAAACCATATTCACCCCTTACAAAAACCTTTGGGGTGGAATTACAAGATGGCTTTCAGAGGGAGAAGATGATTTTAAAGAAAACTAAACACACACAAACATAATGACAACCAACATGAATTTTCAACCAGACTTTAATAAGCCTCAGGCTAATTTGATTAAAGTCATTGGTGTAGGTGGAGGCGGAAGTAATGCCGTGAACCACATGTTTAAGCATGGAATTGAAGGTGTAGACTTTTACATCTGTAATACCGATATACAAGCACTTCGAAATAGCAGTGTTCCACATAGATACCAATTAGGCGAAACAGGTCTTGGTGCTGGCTCCTTACCAGAAATTGGTGAGTTGGCTGCAGTGGAAAGTGCAAGTCAAATTGAAGATCTTTTAAAAGATGGAACCAGAATGGTATTTATCACCGCAGGAATGGGTGGTGGTACTGGAACGGGTGCAGCTCCAGTTATTGCCAAAATTGCCCGCGATTTGGGTATCCTAACTGTTGGAATTGTAACCATGCCTTTTTCGGATGAAGGACCAAAAAGGAATAAACAAGCCCAAGAAGGACTGAATAAGCTTCGTCCTAATGTTGATGCTTTACTTACCATTTGCAATGACCGCATAATCGATATGTTCGAAGATTTAGACGTCTCTGAAGCATTTTCAGAAGCTGATGAAATTTTATGTACGGCTGCAAAAGGTATTGCAGAAATCATTTTCAAACCAGGTTTGATAAACGTTGATTTCATGGATGTGAAAACAGCAATGGAAAACAGCGGACATGCATTAATGGGCACTGGAATAGCAAATGGTGTAGATCGCGCGATTGAAGCCGCTAAAATGGCCCTAAATAGTCCTTTGTTAGACAATACCACCATTGATGGAGCTAGTCATTTGTTAATTAATTTAACTTATGGAACCAACCAACCTAAAATGAGGGAAACAAAAGTAATTACGAATTTCCTACAAGACCAGGCAGGGAATGAAGCCCATCTTAAAATGGGAATAACGCACGATGATACCTTAGGTGATAATTTATCGGTTACGGTAATTGCAACTGGTTTTCACGGAAACAAAAAAACGTATGTGTTGAACGAAGTTCAAGTGCACCAAATTGTTCAAACCACTGAAATCCCTCAAATGATTCAAATTGAAACAATTGTAGATAACAATACTTACATAAATATTCCAAATCATGTGCAGCAAATTGAAACCATTGTGCAACAGCCAACTTTCAATCCGACACCAGTTCATGCACCAACTGTAACCGATATTTTTAATTCGAATCCAGCTCCTCAAGAGCAACCCGTTTCTCAAATATCAATTCATAATAATTATGGCCAACAAACACGTCCAGAAATTCACCGTGGTGAAAGAGAATCACTGTTAACCGATGAAACTATTCCCTCTTATAAAACCAAAAATATAAATTTACACCAACCACCTCTCAGTACTGATGTAAATGTATCGAAATACTCATTAAATGCAGATACTTCAAACGATGATCGTGATTTCACAATTCGTCCGAATAGACATCTGCATGATAATGTAGATTAAATAGTTGTCATATTTTGTTTGTGTTAAAATGGTCGCTCTAGGGCGACTATTTTTTTGCATTTACTTTTGTAAATAAAACTCCAAATATTGATTGGCAACCATGTCAGAAGCATAATGCTCTGTTGCAAATAAATTGCAGTTATTGCAAATATTTTTGATAGATTCTTCATTGAGGGACAGATGCTTTGAAATAGCATTCGCTAAATTTGCAGAATCCAATTTTTCAGCCAAATAACCCGTTTCATTCTCCACAATCATTTCTGGAATACCACCAACAGAAAAAGCAGCTACAGGGATACCACAAGCCAAACTTTCCATGATTGTAGTTGGCAAATTTTCTTCATGAGATGTAGTTACATAAATACTAGAACTCCAATATGCCATTCGCAAAATGGATAAATCTGAAACAAATCCCAAATGTTTCATTGGTACTTCCAAATCCAATTCCATTGAACGAGAATCACCAATAACCAACGCTTGAATTTCTTTACCCTCCGACTTTAGCAATTTGCAGATTTCCTTAAACTCTTGAAATCCCTTTGCAGGATTGGTTAAATTGGCAGCTGAAAACATGAGCGTTGGAATATTTGGGTTTAAACCAAAGTTTTTCAATGCTTCAAGTCTTTCCACTGATGTTGCAGGTCTGAAATAATTTACATCTATGGGATTGGGAATCACC
>Ga0209597_1001997_pt1 | contig 13057 bp, 10 predicted proteins | sample M_140625_MF_Meta_FD_187316 | JGI IMG/M metagenome (GOLD analysis project Ga0209597, IMG submission 187316) | Freshwater microbial communities from Lake Montjoie, Canada to study carbon cycling - M_140625_MF_MetaG (SPAdes) (version 2) | ecosystem: Environmental > Aquatic > Freshwater > Lake...
CATCATAAATAACAGGAACGTTCAACACAGTCACATCAAACGGACGGCTCTTTTGGTAAAGGGCGTTATTTGGGGTGGTGGTCTTCGCAGAGAATGCATAGAACCCTCCACCTGGCGCTGGCTTAACCGTTGTAGTAAAACTCAACGTATCATTTGTAGCATCGTCATCTGGAATATCCAAGTAGATTTTGATTTTGGTGGTACCTGAAATCGACAATACCATAGGAACAGTAAAGTCAACCTTTTGGGTCGCACCTGGTAAAATCTTAGTAGTCACCAACTGACGGGTGGCTTTTCCATTTGCGCTGTAAGCGACATAGAAGTTGTAGATCGTATCAGCGAAGTTATTCTTCACATAAATATTACAAGCATTGGCTTGATATCCTGCACAAACTGAAGACGGTACAGTAAAGTCCGTTTTGGTTGCCGCAGCATCCATCACGTTTTCTAAAGCACCGCGATCGCTGCGGACAATGTTACGTGCAACACTCCAAGCATCCTTAGTTACGTTTGTTACCGTTGGCACGTTGTTCGACATTTCAAAGCAGTTAGAGCGGAAATCACCCGTAGACGTTTTTACCCATGCTGGGTTGTCATAACGGTTGTTTGGTCCACACTGAGCATCACCTCTCCAAGAACCATAATCGCTGTAACCTGTTGTTCCCAAGCACCAGTATTGGTTTGGTACATTAATATAAAAAGTATTGCGATCACACTCCTTGATATTCGCAGCAGTAGTATTGTATAAATAAGCTCCGTATACATAGTAAGGAGAAGTGTAGTCTCCTACGTTTCCTACAAAGTTCAGATTAGAATAATAATCTTGCATTAAGTAACCATAAGCAAAGTGGTAGGAATACCCATTTGAAGGAACGTTGTAATGCAACGTATTCTGACGAACATCCAAATTATATCCAGAGTTCGGATTGTAAGTATAGATATTATAATTACCATAGTATCCTATGTTATCTGCAATCAAATTAGATGTGAATTCCATATTGTAATAGTAATACATGTAGAATCCGTAGAAATATCCTTGGTTAGAGGCTGTTGTATTGCGCAAAATTTGGTTACGATTAATCTTCCAAGAAGAATAATACCAAACCTGTACACCATAGAAATAGTATCCAGACCAGTTGTCCTTAATTACGTTGTCTTCAAACAAATTGTTTGAACGGTAGGTATTGTAGATATAATACATGTACCAACCATAACAATAGCCAGTACCCGCTTCACCAAACTTACAATTCATCATTGTATTGCCAGTGATGTTGTAATCTGAACCATAGTTGATATAAACTGGATAAACGCCATAACCACTCGCATAGCAACGCATGTTATCAATTACGTTACTCGTCATATCAACTACATAATCGTAGTACATGTAATAGTTATATCCATAGTAGTAAACCATGATATTTTTCTGAGTATTCTTGTCTACAACAAATGGATAAGTCGTTGTTCCATAGTTATAGTAGGCATACATACCATACCAATAAGCAATGTAGTTGGTGGTTGAACTGCTCGCCGCATTCAAATATGGCAAATCATGCATGTTGTTGTTACGGTAAACAGTTGAACGACTTGTTCCGTAGGTGTAGTAACTGTAGATTCCGTACAAACTTGTAGAAACAGCCGAACTGCTTGTCGCATTTGAACGTGAAATATCGTTATCAGTAAATTGGTTACCATTGGTATAGTAATTAATCACTGCATAGTAGTAGAAATTCTGCATTTTATTGGCAACAAAAGAACAGTTGTCGCCAGCGCTTGAATAGGTTGAAGTGTTTCCCATACAAACGATACCATAATAAGGTCCTGCAGAGTTTGACGCAGTTGTTCTCATCGTACAGTTTGAAATCTTACAACCAATACCATTCGTCACAGAGGTAGCCGAAGTTGGACTTGTGTTGTAGTTTGTGAAACCCACATAGTAAGTACCTGAAGTAGCATTTACCAAAGCAGAGAATTCCAAAATACAGTTGTCAACCGTGTTGTAGTTCGAGCCACTGGTAAAACGAAACAACGATGCATAAGCACCTGTGGTGGTGTTACGGATAGTCGCATTCTTAATCGTTACGTAATCCGCTCCAGTGAAGGAAATGGCTTCGTAAGATCCACCGTAAATCAACACCTTACTTCCACCATCAATGGTGATTGTATTGGTTGACGATGCACCAGAAATGGCACCAAACACAGCTTGTGTGCTTGTTGTTACATCAGACTTAACCGTTACAGTTACCGCCGCACTCACACCCTTAGATGTTACTGTGCTGGCGAAATCGTACCAGTTGTTAAAGTTTGTACCCGATGTTGTCGACGCTGCGTCGATCGTGTACGAGCCGCTCAACTGTGCATTGGCTACCCCAGCCAAGAACAGGAGCATCAGCAAGAATTTCCCTTTCAAGAAACTTGCCGACTTTGTGAATTTGTAGTGTGTATTCATATGGTTTTTTTGTCGATAATTTTGCTCTCAATGACAGATTTCAGAGAATCGAGCGCTTTTATGCACGCAATATCGAAATAAAAAACACAATACATTTAAAAGTATTTTTATTGTGTCAATCCAATTATAAAAAGGAAAGAAAACAATAATTATTACTAAAGATATCAACCATAGTGAATATTATTTTAAAACACTAAAAAATAATATAATCAGTGTATTTACTTTTATTAACTACAGTAATTATTAATACAAACTCAAGCAACTCATCACCAAATAAAGGTCCTGATTTAGGCAAATGAAACAAAGTAATTACAATATAAAGTAAACTACGTAAAATATGTTTGGAAATATATGAAATGGGAGTCCTTTCAAAACTGAGCCTGTGCCACTCGGATCCCATCCAGAGCAGCGCTCATAATTCCTCCGGCGTAACCTGCCCCTTCACCGCAGGGAAACAAATTGAGAATCTGAGGATGATTCAATGTGTTGGAATCCCTAGGAATTCGCACCGGACTACTGGTGCGTGATTCAATCCCCACCAAAATCGCATCGTTTGTCCGGAAAGACTTCATCTTCTTACCCAAAACCACCAGCGACTCTTTGATACGCGAATGCACCGCAGAAGAAAGCACATCACTAATTTGGGCACTCACTAGGCCTGGGATATAGGAATTCGATGGCATATCGCTGCTCAATTTCCCCTGTATAAAGTCCTCCATTCGCTGTGCGGGTGCACTCAAACTACCGGAGGCCCTAAACGCCGTTTGCTCCCAATGCTGCTGAAATCGAAGGGCTCGAAGTTCACCATGGGCATTAAAATCATTAAAATCCCGATCGTCCACTGATACTACGAAGCCCGAGTTTGCGAAGTTACCGTTGCGTTTGCTGGGGCTCCAACCGTTCACAACGACTTCGCCGGCCGCGGTAGCGGCCGGCGCGATTATCCCTCCCGGACACATACAAAACGAAAACACACCCCTACCCTGAATCTGCTCAACCAAACTATAGGAAGAAGGCGGCAAAAAATCACCTCGATTATCGCACTTGTATTGTATTTGATCGATAATGGATTGGGGATGTTCCAGTCTAACACCGATGGCGAAAGGCTTTGCCTCGATGGCAATATTGGCATCGACAAGCATTTCGAATATATCTCTCGCCGAATGGCCTGTTGCTAGCACCACTTTCTCGACCTTTTCGGTAGCGCCACCGTTTAATCTCAAACCGACAATCCGATCCGACTCCATTAACAAACCATCGACCCGAGTATCGAAGCGAATTTCCCCGCCATAGGCTTCTATGGTTTGGCGAATTCCTTCTACCAACTGCGGCAATTTATTGGTCCCTATATGAGGATGCGCATCGTACAAAATAGAATCCGGCGCACCTTGATCCACCAAGCACTGCAACACCTTTTGCACCGGTCCGCGTTTGTTACTCCGCGTGTACAGTTTCCCATCGGAATAAGTTCCGGCACCCCCTTCTCCAAAACAATAATTACTGTCGGGATTCACCACCTTCTCACGGTTCAAAATCGCCAAATCTCTACGTCGTTCTTTCACCGCCTTCCCCCTCTCCAAAACGATGGGTTTTAACCCCAACTCTATCAATTCCAGAGCACAAAAAAGACCGGCTGGACCTGCGCCAATGATGTGAACGGGCGATGCTTTTTCTACCGATTTGAGTCGATATCCGTTCTCCGCCCCCACCAATTCTCCCTGCGCATAGACATCGGCTGTGATCAGAAAAAACGGAGCTCTACCGCGGGCGTCCAAAGACTTTTTTCGCCATACCACCTTGCATGTATGTGCATCCAATCCCGCCGATTTCGCAAATTGCGCATTCACCCAATCCGCATCCACCACATCTTGGGGAGAGAATTTGAGTTGAAACGATTTTGGCATCGCACAAAAATACGTGCCCAATGAGGTTTTTACTATCCGAAAAACGAATTAAACGCTTAAATCCGTTTCACTTCCACCAAAATCAACCTCTATTTTGTAAATTTGTAAATATGAAAGAAGTGGTGGTTAGCGGCATACGTCCAACCGGAAAATTGCATTTGGGCAACTATTTTGGCGCATTCAAGAATTTCCTCAGGTTACAAGAGCAGTTTGATTCCTATTTTTTCATTGCCGATTACCACAGCCTAACTACACATCCAACGCCAGGTGATTTAAGCGCCTCTGTAAAGCGGGTTTTGGCCGAATATATCGCATTGGGACTAGATCCTGAGCAATGTACAATTTACTTTCAAAGTGATTTACCAGAGACGGCGGAGTTGTATTTGTTCTTGAATATGAATGCCTATTTGGGAGAATTGGAGCGAGTAACATCCTTTAAGGAGAAAGCAAGAACACAGCCCGACAATATCAACGCTGGCCTTTTGACCTACCCTGTGTTGATGGCGGCCGACATACTATTGCATCGCGGGATAAAAGTCCCTGTGGGCAAGGACCAAGAGCAGCACCTAGAGATGGCGAGAACCTTCGCAAACCGTTTCAATCGACTCTACAACAACGAGTATTTTCCAGAGCCCCAGGCATTTAGTTTTGAGCAGAATTTGGTCAAAGTGCCCGGCCTAACCGGAACCGGAAAAATGAGTAAAAGTGCTGGGGATGCAGATACCATTTACCTCGACGAGGAAGCATCTGTATTGAATAGGAAAATCATGCGCGCCGTGAGTGACAGCGGGCCTTCAGAACCAGGAGCACCCAAGTCAGTGCCGGTTCAAAACCTCTTCGATTTGATGGGTTTGGTGAGCGCGGCGGATACCATTCAATTTTTCGAAGACAGTCATAAAGCCGGTAACATCCGTTACGGCGATTTCAAGAAACAATTGGCCGCGGACATGGAGATTTTTATCGCTCCGCTGAGAGAGAAAATCCAAGCGACCTTGGGCGATGAGAAACGCCTCAACGATATCGCTAGGTTTGGTGCAGAAAAAGCCCGTGTCTCAGCCCAAAAAACAATCAGAGAAGTAAGAGAAATCATCGGATTTAGCAATCGTTAATCGTCTTGAACCAACCAAACACATCAATTTCAAACCCTTTGTATTAAATTGCACCCATGCTGAATGTTTCTTTGGTTATCCCGCTGTTTAACGAAGCCGAATCACTGTCCGAATTACACGCTTGGATCGTCCGCGTTTGTAAGCAGGAGAATCTGTCTTACGAAATCCTATTGCTCGACGATGGAAGCAACGATGGGTCTTGGGACATCATCAAAAACCTAAAGAATCAAGATGCCAATGTTCGCGGTTTTAGATTTAGAACCAACTACGGCAAAAGTGCGGCATTAAACGTGGGCTTCGCCGAAGCAAATGGTGAAGTCGTGATAACGATGGATGCCGATCTACAAGATTCACCCGACGAAATCCCTGGCTTGATCGAAATGATCAAAACCGAAGGCTATGATGTCGTTAGTGGATGGAAAAAGAAGCGCTACGATCCCCTCAGCAAGACCATCCCAACAAAATTATTCAATTGGGCCACCCGTAAAATAAGCGATCTTGAACTGCACGATTTCAATTGCGGACTCAAGGCATATCGCAACGAAGTGGTAAAAAATATAGAGGTTTACGGCGAAATGCATCGCTATATCCCCGTGATTGCTAAGTGGGCGGGATTCCCCAAAGTAGGCGAAAAAGTTGTCGTTCACCAAGCCCGCAAATACGGAAGCACCAAGTTTGGCATGAACCGATTCGTGAATGGATTCCTCGACCTGATAAGCTTATTCTTTATGAGTAAATTCGGCAAAAAACCGATGCACTTTTTCGGACTTCTTGGAGTACTCAATTTCCTCGTCGGACTTTTCATGGCCTGCTGGATTATAGTAGAAAAATTGATATGCGTCATCCAGGACAAACGCGCCCCATTGGTCACTGATAGTCCCATTTTTTACATCGGATTGGTTGCAATGATCATCGGTACACAGCTATTCCTAGCCGGATTTATTGGTGAATTGGTGAGTCGTTCAAATCCCGAACGCAACAGCTACAACATCAAAGAAACAACCGACTAATGCGTTTCGAGGGCAAACACATTGTCATCGTTGGACCTGCCCATCCTCTTCGCGGCGGCCTGGCAACCTACAATGAGCGTTTGGCTAGAGAGTTGATGCAAAAAAACCAGGTCACACTGCTCACCTTTAGCCTTCAATACCCCAATTTTCTATTTCCGGGTCAATCCCAATTCAGTAGCGACCCAAAACCTGAGGATTTAACGATTGACATTGCCCTAAATTCGGTTAATCCAATGAATTGGATTTCGGTAGGACGCAAATACAAAAAAATCAAGCCGGACATTATCATTTTCCGATATTGGATGCCCTTTTTTGGACCTTGTTTTGGCACATTTGCTCGCATCGTAAAAAGTAATCACCACACGCAAGTCATTGCGATTACTGACAACATCATCCCCCACGAAAAGCGCTTTTTCGATACCCCTTTTTCGAAGTTTTTCTTGCCCGTGCTGGATGGAGCCGTTGCTATGAGTCGCAAGGTATTGAAGGATTTACAAGATTTCCCACTGAGCAAATCGGTTGCTAAAACTGGATATCACGCGCATCCACTGTACGACAATTTTGGTCATTCCGTTTCAAAATCGGAGGCATGTAAAATTTTGGGATTGGATGTAAACAAACGGTATGTTTTATTTTTTGGATTTATCCGCAACTACAAAGGGTTGGACTTATTGCTAGAAGCGATGTCGCTGTTACCCGAATCGTTGAAGGATGTCAATTTGTTGGTCGCCGGAGAATATTACGAAGACAGTGCTCCCTACGACGAGATCATTGCACGAAAGCAATTAAAAAATCGGATAGAACTGCACACCAAATTCATTCCCAACGATGATGTACGGCTATACTTTTCCGCGGCCGACATTGTCGCCCAGCCCTATCGCAATGCCACCCAAAGCGGGGTTTCACAGATAGCCTATCATTTTGGCACGCCAATGATCATTACGAACGTGGGCGGGCTATCGGAATTGGTTCCTCACGGCGAGGCAGGATGGGTATGCGAACCTACTGCAGAATCTTTGGCCGCTGCGATCGTTTCGATGTATGAACCAAACAGACTCCACCACATTCAAAATTCCTTGAAGGAACTCAAGAAGCAATTCAGCTGGCCCTCGATGGTAAGGGCATTGGAATCTGTGACGAGATAAATCACTCCATCCATCTCCTGATTGAACACCCAAAATTCCACAATACAACCTTTGGGTAAAGGTGGGTAAATTGATCCCTCTTTTTGGCTTTTTCATCGATGCGATTAAACTTGGCACGATTTTCAAAGTCAAACCTACAAGAAAGGAGAAACACAACATGAGACAGATCATTCAAAAAACCCTAATCATTATGGCTTTTGGACTCGTTGCATTGCCCAGCGAGGCTCAAACCGCCAGAAGAGAGAGAATTAAAAGAGACCGAAGAGAAGACGTCAGAGATCGTAGAGAGGATGTGAGAGACCGAAGAGAAGACGTGAGAGACCGAAGAGAGGATGTGCGCGACGCTCAACACCAAGGAGGTCCGTTGGATCAAATTGAAGACCGCAGAGACAAAAGAGAAGACGTGAGAGACCGGAGGGAAGATTCAAGAGACCGCAGAGAGAATCGTAGGGATCGACGCCGAAGAGGCCATTACAACACCCAAAATCATCCGCTGCCTCAGGTAAAGGTGGGTGTACGAATTGGACATCAACATTGCAACGGGCATATCAGAAGGAGCAATGCAATTCCAAACAGACAGCGTATTATGATGCGCCACGGACATCATCATGGCGCCGCGCGCCCTCATAGAAATTGCCACAGATAAACGAATGGTAATAAAAATGTGGAACGCCTGTGAACAAGTTCACAGGCGTTTTTCATTTAACTAACTATTGGATAACACTTTGGTAACAATGCGAACTAAGATTGCATAAAAATATAACAAACAAGCAACATGCTAACCACTACAATCGTAAACGGAACCGAAGTCATGGAAATTTTCGGGTTTGCCTTTATCGGAGGAAATTGGATCCCTCTGAAATAATTACGGGCCTCATTCACTATCTTTGCACCTTCCTAGAGAGGTGTCCGAGTGGTCGAAGGAGCACGCCTGGAAAGTGTGTAAACGCCAAAAGCGTTTCGAGGGTTCGAATCCCTTCCTCTCTACAACAAACACAGTTTTAACCCTCTTTTTCCCCGAATTCTAGCGAATTTGGGTTTTTTTATACACTCTGGATATCCAAACTATCGTTTGCGTAATGTTATTCATCGAAATTCATTGGGTATGTTCTAGACCTCAATGAAATTATTTTAATCTTTGGCAAAGATAAAATCCTGCTAACCAATATTAGAAATGAAAAGGCACCTACCATTATTACTTCTTTTACTATTCACAGTCAATTTATTCAGTCAAACTTTAGCAAAGAATTCAAAAAAAACACTCTACCTGCCCATTGTCACGTCAATGAATTTCCAAGCAATTGCAACACCTTTCCATAATGCAGAAAACAATTTCAGAAACCCAGGATTTAGCATTGGCACAGAATTAAACTACACTAAAAAAAACCTCACATTTCAATCTATCAACTTCGGCTATTACTTCAACAAATACAATGGTAATGCAGCCTATTTAAATAGCCAATTTATTTATAGGCCTAAAATTTACAAAGCCCTTCATTTAGAAATAAAATTCGGACCGGGTTTGATTGACCTATTCCTGCCAACTCAACCATACACATTAATAAACGGGAATTGGGAAAAATCGAGCGATCATGGAAATTTAGCGATTACCGTTAACACTGGAATTGGCCTTTGGCTCAAGCCTAATATCGCAAGTAATAACATCATCTCACCTTTCGTGCAATACGACATCATGGGAATTACAAGATACAACAAATCGATTCCGGTACTTCCGACAACATTAATCAATTTTGGGTGCCGAATTGACCTCCATCACAATAAAAAATCCACATGAAAAAATATTTCACCATACTTTTCTTGGCCAATTCACTTTTTTCATTGGTTATTTTCAGTTGTAAAAAAATTGACCTATCAACATCATCGTTTCATTGTAACAGTACTCAAGTTCTTAATTACAGTAAATCGGAAAAACTTCAGACCATTCTTAACAAATATGCCAATTTAGGAATCCCTGGCATAAGTATGGCAGTTAAAACGTCCACAGAGGAATGGGCAGGAGCGGCAGGATATTCAAAAATTGAAGACAAAACTCCTTTACAAATTTGTCATTTACAATATGCGCAGAGCATAGTAAAATCCTACACCGCAGTTCTTGTAATGAAGCTATACGAAAATGGGGTTATTTCATTGGACGATCCCATATCAAAACATCTTCCGGTGAACATTTCTCAACACATCACCAACAGTGAATTAATTTCGGTTAGGATGTTATTGAATCACACATCAGGCATTTTTGACTATGCCTATGATTACACTTACTCAGCTAATTTACTCAGCAATCAAAATAAAATATTTAATTACTTAGATTTGATTTCATATGCTTTTGATAAAAAGTCAGAATTTGAACCGGGAAGCAAATATTCTTACTGCAATACAAATTTTTTGTTATTGGCCATAATGATTAATAAAATAACAGGCAAAGACCATAGCATCATGATGTCCGATGTAATTTTCAAACCATTAAGCCTTTTAAACACCTATTATAAAAACGAAACTGGATATTTAAAATACCCTGAATTAGTAAATTGTTATCTAAATCGCCTGAGCGACAATCGATTAGAAAACGTCACCAAAACGCAAGTCAACAATGTGTCTGCGATGATCGGCGACGATGGAATTGTTGCTACACCAATGGACTATGTACATTTTCTGGATGGACTTGTTCGTGGTCAAATTCTAAAAAAAGAAACACTTGATACAATGCGAAACTGGGTATTAAATAAAAATGGAAAACCGGCCTATGGGCTCGGCTTAACCTACAGAACCCACAAAGACAACTGGGGATATGGACATGGAGGAAGTGGAATTGGTGCGGGTGCAATTCTGTATCATTTCCCTGCAAAAGATGTAACAATATTTATTGGCGTCAATATTGGAACACTACTAGAGGGGCCATTCAATGATCTATATGAAAAAATGAAGATAGAATTATTGGATGTAATTCTGGAGCATTAAACCCAAAACAACTTAAGGTATTTCCCCTTTTTTCCCCGAATTCTAGCGAATTTGGGGTTTTTTATGCCTGAAAATTCCCTAATTTCCCGTTTTATTCATGGGCGAGGCAAAAAAAATCGAAATCACCAATTTCCTATTGATTTGGGTCACTCTGTTTTTTGCATTTCAATTCCCATTCCAACTATTTCTGTTCTCTTATGCCATTCTCGGGCCGCTCCACTACCTCACCGAAATCAACTGGCTGGATAAAAAGAATTACTTCTTGGCGCATCAAAACGACAAAAAACACTACCTCAAAGCGGTAATTATTTCACTGTTCTTGCTTACAATTACATTCGCATTTTTTGAATTGGGGAAATGGAAATTCACCAAACCCCTGCACACATCAATCCTATCATCGAACGTTGCAGCATCACTAAACACCTATACCCAATGGAGCTTTTCGGCCCTGTTTGTTGTATTCATTTTCGCCATAGCCTTCGTCGCCACCCCGCAACGAATCAACCGTTTACTGATCATCGGAATCTGCGCGCTGTCTACCCTCTTCCTATACAAATTCACCTTTTTTGCCGTCTGTTTTGGCATATTTCTGCCCACCATTATCCATGTATTTCTCTTTACGATACTCTTCATGTGGTCGGGCGCCAAAAAAAGCCATTCCACTTGGGGCTACATTAATGTCGTTTCGATGTTCTTCGTCATCATCGTAATTTCAGCAAAAGAAAACCTCGTGCTTCCATCAAATACCTCTCAATCCACTTTCGAAACGTTTATCGCGACGAATTTCCATCAGGTAAATTACGCAATAACCCGACTACTGGGACATGCCGATGGAACCAATTGGAACCTGCAACTCCCCATCGTATGGAAAGTTCAAACCTTTATCGCCTTCGCTTATACCTACCACTACCTCAATTGGTTCTCTAAAACTTCCGTTATCCAATGGCATAAGATAGATAAGAAAAAAATGTACACCACCCTCATTTTATGGGCGATTTGCTGCTTCATGTTCTATTTCAACTATCGCATTGGATTGGCAGCGATTTATGTGTTAAGCATGTTGCACATCATCCTAGAATTCCCTCTCAATATCTCTTCGATTAGGAGTCTTTTGCGGAGCGATGAAAAAATTGTAAAAAAATAATGGCGCTTGAAAAAATGAAATCCAAGTTAAATCAACCCATAGTTTTTTGGATTGCGATATTCTTTTTGATTCGATGCATCGGCATCACCAATCCTCCGTTGGACGTAGCACACAATTGGCGACAAACCACAGTAACGATGGTGGCACGGAATTACTTTGAAGCTGGCGGACACTTCTTCTTCCCACAAATTGATGTCGCCGGAGAAAAAACTGGCATAACAGGGATGGAATTCCCCCTACTCAATTACCTCATTTATCTTGTATCAAAAGTGTTCGGCTACGCACATTGGTATGGCAGATTAATCAACTTGATTATCAGCAGCTTCGGCATCTATTATTTCTACCTACTGGTAAAAAAACACATCCACGATAGCAGTGCCTTCCCTTCCGCGATGCTGTTACTTGGATCGATTTGGTTTGCATATTCCCGTAAAATCATGCCCGACACCTTTGCGATGAGTATTCTCATTTGGGGCATTTACCAAGGGCTAGAATATCTAAAAAGTGGCAAAAACTGGAAGTTATTATTCTCCAGCATCGGCATAACTCTGGGGGTACTATGCAAATTACCAATGATTTTCGCTATTGTTCCACTTGCACTTTTATGGTTTGATAAAAGCCATCCTAGAATGCGGATTTACGCCTTTTTTGGCATCCTTGCGCTCGCCGTTGGGCTCTCCTTTCTTTATTATTTTCAATGGGTCCCCTACTTGAACGAAAAGTTTGGGTTTGTCCATTTTTTCATGGGAAAATCGATCCAAATTGGGGCGATGGAAATTCTAGCGAATTGGAAGGACGTAATCGAAAAATACTACCTAGACGCACTCCATTTTACGGGTTTCGCGGCTTGGCTTGTTGGACTGTTATTATTGTGGAAGCACAAAAATCAGCAGCCCACATTATTCTACACCATTGCCTTAGCTACACTTGCATTTTTTGGCATCATGCTCAAATCAGGGACAACTTTTGCGATTCACAGTTACTACATCGTCCCCTTTGCTCCCGTGATGGCTTTGGTTGCAGGATATGCCCTTACTTTCTGTAAAACCCAAAAAATCCAGCACATCCTCCTCTTTATCATCATCGCTGAAAACGTACTGAATTGGCAGCATGACTTTAGGATTAAACCAGCGTATGCGGGTTTTGAAAAACTTGGGGTCCACTTGGACAGCCTCGGCGCCAACCGCAAAGATTTAATATTCGTCAATAGCAAAGAAGTCCCCACCACGCTGTATTTTGCCCACAGAAAAGGCTGGTGCAATCACAACGATTGGATTGTGGCCCCCGGCAGAATCGACTCTCTCGCTAATTTGGGATTAAAAT
>Ga0209597_1001998_pt1 | contig 13054 bp, 8 predicted proteins | sample M_140625_MF_Meta_FD_187316 | JGI IMG/M metagenome (GOLD analysis project Ga0209597, IMG submission 187316) | Freshwater microbial communities from Lake Montjoie, Canada to study carbon cycling - M_140625_MF_MetaG (SPAdes) (version 2) | ecosystem: Environmental > Aquatic > Freshwater > Lake...
CTGCCGACGCTGGAGGCGGCGCAGCGCTTGGGGATGACCAGGAGAGGCCACGCAGGCGCTTGAGGAACCCTTCGAAGCAGAACTGGCCGTTTCGCTCCGAATCGAGCCCGCCGGAACCGCCTGGAGCCGCATCGTCGTATTCAGGAGCACCCTCAGCACGCATCCAACGCCCAGCACGAAAAACACAGAGACAGCCGTGTCAGACGCTGACACGCTCGCCAGACGTTGACAGAACGCATCGGGCCTGCCATGCTTTGCGCATCAAGCCCGGGAGGGGCATGGCCAAAACCAAGCATTTCGGCGACAGGATTCAGCAGCGCGGCATCCGCGTAAAAACTGTGGAGTTGGCTCGGCAGTACGGCATCCCCGACGGGGACAAGCTGATCCTGGGTCGCAAGCAGATCCTCATTCGGCTCAATGAACTGGACCAGGAGCGCAAGGAACTGATCCGAGCCATGGACAAGGGTGGTGTGATCGTCGTCGAACGCGGCGAAACGCTGATCACGGCCTACGACTTCGACAGCTTCAACCGCTACTGATGGGTCCCATGACAAAACCCTTGATGACTGCGGCCGAAGCTGAGCAATTGATCCGGGCCGCCTGCGAACAACTCGGATGGATTTATTTTGATGACCGAGACGGGATCAATAGCGTCCTTGACGCACTACTGTGGGCGCGATGGGTACCGGCTTCCTCTGAAGGAGTGATCGGCTATTTCGATGCCATGTCCAGCCTCGAAACTACCGATCAGTGGGCGACTATCCAGAGAGCAATAAGAGATCGCTCTGGTTATTCACCGCCCAGGCCAACAACCATTAACATGATCAGTATTGAGTCGGTTGAGAAGCTAAGAGCGACTCTCTTGCCGCTTGCTCGATTGATCAACGGAGGCGATCCACTGCAGTGCAAGGTGGTGATCGAAGCACTGCTCTCAACCAAGGCGAATAGCAGTGGTCGCATGGGAAGAGATCTCGAATGCTCTCCTTCGATGGGCAGACTCTTTGAAGAACTACTGGCCAGCGACAGCGGTGAAACCGTCGCCTGCCTCTTCCCTCTGGGCGTTTCAGCTGCCCCGCTGTTGAGCCTGAACCATCCATTGCTTATAGGGTCTGCGAATTCAGATCAAGAGCAATGGGTGCTGAAGCTGATTAGTCTCTATCCAGGAGAAACTAGGCCACAATCAATTTCAGATGTGCCGGAATGGCCTCTGGCGATCGCCGGACCACCCTGGAATGAAACAACGCGAGAACTACTCGTGAATGACCCATGGCTTCCTCCTACACCGCTGGACTGTCCCTCAGCCATCAAGGACAACGGAGCAAGGAGGATTTACGCCGCACACCAACGATGCACTGGCACAACCTTTGCGTTGATTTCTAGAGGCCTTGGATTCAGGACATCAAGAGAAATGGAATACTTCCGGGAAGAGCTGGTGCGAAAAAACTGGCTCGATGCAGCTGTGGCCCTGCCGGCTGGGGTGATCAATGGTTCCCGGGTGGAAGGGTTGCTGCTGGTTCTCAAGAAAGACCGCGCACCAGGCGAGCCCATCCACATGGTTGAAGCCCATGATCTGCTTACAAGAAGCAAGGGAAAAAGAATAAGGCTGGACTGGGATCCGGCCGCCATTGCTGAACTAGCGCAGCTTCTGCACGAGCGTGCTGAACAGCCAGCTTCGAGGCTGATCACTGCACAAGAGCTGGAGGCCAATGGCTACAGCATCCAGCCCAGCCGCTACCTTCACACCGAAGAGGATCTCACGTTGCAGCGTTACATCACCTCCCGCACCACCATGCAGCTCGGCGATCTGGCCGAGATCAGGCGCCCAGTGGCTTCCCTCGGACGCCAGGAGGTCGAGGGCCTTGAGGTGAGGGAGGTCACCCCAGGCGACATCGACGAATCCGGTTGCTTGCTCCAGGGCTCCAGAGTTATCCGTCTCCCTGAAATCGCCCTGGCCAAGGGCCGACAGCACCTCCTGGAGCCGGGGGATGTGCTGTTGTCGATCAAGGGCGGCCTGGGAAAGGCGGCCGTGGTTCAGGAGCTCGAGCACCCAACAGTGCCTGGGCAAGCATTCTGTGTCATTCGTCTCCGGCCCAATGCCCCCCTCTCCCCAGCCGCGCTAGTGCAGTATTTGCGGAGTGCTGTGGGGCAGACCCTGTTGGACAAGGCCGGCCAGGGAACCGCAGTCGCCTTCGTGCCGATGGGGGAAGTGAAGAGCCTACCCGTCGTGATTCCAAACGCCAGCGAACTCCAGCGAGCCGAGGACCTCCAACAGAAAAGGGTTGCCCTGAGTCGAAAAGTCGAAGAACTCACCCGCCAACTGCAGCGGCTCTCGCGTCAAGGCTGGATGGAAGACATCCCCCCAGCCCTGCTTGGCGGCGTCCAAGGGCAAGGAGCCTGAATCGTGGCGATCCGTAAATCCGAGCTGTATTCGAGCCTCTGGGCCAGCTGCGATGCCCTGCGCGGCGGCATGGATGCCAGCCAGTACAAGGATTACGTGCTGGTGTTGCTGTTCCTCAAATACATCAGCGACAAGTATGCCGGCCAGCCCTATGCGCCGCTCGTGATCCCCGAGGGCTCCAGCTTTGCCGACATGGTGGTCCTCAAGGGCAAGGCCGAGATCGGCGATCGCATCAACAAGGAGATCATTGCGCCGCTGGTGGCTGCCAACCAGCAACTGAGCCAGAGCGACTTTCCCGATTTCAACGACCAGTCCAAGCTGGGCAGCGGCAAGGAGCTGGTGGAGCGCCTCACCGATCTGATCGCGATCTTTGAAACGCCAGCGCTCAACTTCTCGCGCAACCGGGCCGACGACGACGACATTCTGGGGGATGCCTACGAATACTTGATGCGCCACTTCGCCGTGGAGAGCGGCAAGAGCAAGGGGCAGTTCCTCACGCCGGCTGAGGTGAGCCGGGTGAAAGCCCAGGTGCTGCAGATCGACAAGGAAGACCTCAAGGGCTCCACCACCGTGTGCGATCCGTTCTGCGGCTCAGGGTCGTTGCTGCTCAAGGTGGCAGCCCAGGCCGGCCGACCGGTGACGCTTTACGGCCAGGAGAAGGATGCGGCCACCAGCGGCCTGGCGCGGATGAACATGATCCTGCACGGCAACCCCACCGCGATCATCTGGCAGGGCAACACCCTGGCGGATCCCAAACTCAAGGAGGGCGAGCAGCTCAAGCAGTTCGATTACGTGGTGGCCAATCCACCCTTTTCCGACAAGCGCTGGAGCACCGGGCTTGATGCAGCCAAGGATCCCTATAGCCGCTTCGACGGCTTCGGCATCCCACCAGCCAAGCAGGGCGACTATGCCTACCTGCTGCACATCGTGCGCACACTCAAGAGCACCGGCCGGGGCAGCTGCATCCTTCCCCATGGCGTTCTGTTCCGCGGCAACGCCGAAGCCGAGATCCGCAAAAACCTGATCCAGCGGGGGTTAATCCAGGGCATCATCGGCCTGCCGGCCAATCTGTTCTATGGCACCGGCATCCCCGCCTGCATCCTGGTGATCGACAAACGCGACGCCGGCAGCCGCGAGGGCATCTTCCTGGTGGATGCCAGCAAGGGCTTCATCAAAGACGGCCCCAAGAACCGCTTGCGTGAGCGCGACATCCACAAGATCGTCGATGTGTTCACCCGTCAGCTGGAGCTGCCCGGCTATTCGCGCTTCGTGCGTAACGAGGAGATCGCCGGGCACGACTACAACCTCAACCTGCCTCGCTACATCGACAGTTCAGAAGCCGAAGACCTCCAAGACATCGAAGCCCACCTGCGCGGCGGCATCCCCGAGCGCGACATCGACGCGCTGCAGGCCTATTGGCAGGTGTGCCCGCAGCTGCGCGAGGTCCTTTTCCAGCCGCTGCGGCCCGGGTATCTGGAGCTGGCGGTGCCGCCGGCGGAGGTGAAGGCCACGATCACCGCCCATCCCCAGTTCGCCGGCTTCCTGTCGGGGATGGCCAAGCACTTTGCGGCCTGGCGGCAACAGGCGGCGGCCCAGCTGTTGGCCCTGGAGGCGGGCTGTCATCCCAAGGCGGTGATTCGCGAGCTGAGCGAGGGCCTGCTGACCCACTACCAGGGCCAGCCCCTAATCGATGCCTACGCCGTGTACCAGCTGCTGCTCGACCAGTGGGCCGAGACGATGCAGGACGACGTTTATGCGATCAGCGCCGAGGGCTGGCGCGCCGAGCCCTACCGGGTGCTGGAGACCGACAAGAAAGGCAAGACCAAGGACAAGGGCTGGACCTGCGACCTGGTGCCCAAGGAGCTGCTGGTGCGGCAGCTGTTCGCCGGTGATCTGGAGCTGATCGAGGCCCTGCGCGCCCAACTGGAGGAGGCCAGCAGCCGCCTGGCTGAGCTGGAGGAGGAGCACGGCGGCGACGAGGGCGCCTTCAGCGAGCTGGACAAGGTGAACAAGGCCGCCGTGAACGCCCGCATCAAAGAGATCCGCAAGGATCCCGAAGCCGCGGAGGAGCTGGCCGTGCTGCGGGAATGGCTGGAGCTCAGCGACGAGGAGGCCACCACCAAGAAAGCCCTCAAGACCGCCGAAGCCGAGCTCGACGACCAGGCCTACGGGCGCTACGACAGCCTCCCGGAAGCCGAGGTACGCGAGCTGGTGGTGCAGGGCAAATGGCTGGCCAGCCTGGAGCAGGCGGTGGCATCAGAGGTGGAACGGGTCAGCCAGGCTCTCACCGGCCGCCTCAAACAGCTGGGCGAACGCTACGGCGAAGCCCTACCGGCGATCAGCCAACGGGTGCAGGAGATTGAGGCGCGGGTGGCCGGGCATCTGGAGCGGATGGGGTTCACATGGAACTGAAGCCGGACTACAAGCAGACGGAGGTGGGGGTGATCCCGGAGGATTGGGATGTAGCAACAGTCTCTGATGCATGCGACTTGGTTGTTGACTGCAAGAACAGAACACCGCCATTCGTTTCACACAGTGAATTCGCAGTTGTAAGGACATCAAACGTCCGTAACGGCCGCTTCGTAGACGTCGACCTTAGGTTTACTGATTACGAATCCTTCCGTCGCTGGACTTCGAGGGCTACTCCTAAGACTGGCGACATAATGCTCACAAGAGAAGCCCCTCTCGGAGAGGTCTGCGCCGTACCGGAAACGCCTTCAGTTTGCCTAGGGCAGAGGATGATGCTATTGCGTCCTTCAGGCCATGTCGCGCAAAGCAGTTACCTACTGTTTACTCTGATGTCCGAGGTTGTCAAGGGCAACCTCTTGAAAAAAATCGGTGGATCAACTGTTGGTCACGCCAAGGTAGATGACATCCGGCTCTTGCCTGTTCCGCTCCCGCCGCTCGAAGAACAGAAGCACATATCAGCTATCTTACTTGACGTCGATAATCTGGTTCGGGATCTTGAAAGTTTGATTGCCAAAAAGCAAGGCGTCAAGCAGGCCGCCATGCAGGAGCTGCTCACCGGCAAGCGGCGACTGCCGGGGTTTGAGGGGGAGTGGGAGGTGAAGAGGTTAGGCGAAATAGGTAAATGCCATCGAGGAGTCAGCTACAAGGGTGACGCTGACCTAATGCCACATGATACGGCGAATACAATTAGGTTGCTTCGTTCAAATAATGTGCAGGATTCATTCGTGAAGACAGCTGAGCTGAAGCACGTCAATAGCAAGCGAGTCGCTACCCATCAGATTCTGACCCGGGATGACATTGTCATTTGCATGGCCAACGGCAGCAAGGCATTGGTTGGCAAAGCGGGTAGATTCCAGGTAAGTGACGGATACGAGTACACCTTCGGCGCTTTCATGGGATGCTTCCGCACAATCCCAGCAAAGGCGGATCCTGGTTTTGCCTTTTACTTGCTGCAAACCGATCGATATCAACGACTAATTGGTGACTTGCTGGCCGGATCAAGCATCAATAACCTAAAGCCCAGCAGCCTCGAATCGCTGGAATTCCTATTTCCAGAGCGTTCCGAGCAGCAGGCCATTGCCGCTGTTCTTTCAGATATTAATGCCGAATTAACCTATCTAACACACCGTCGCGATTCTATTCAGGAAATCAAGCAAGGAATGATGCAACAACTCCTCACCGGCAAGATCCGCCTGAAATGAAGGAATCCACCGAGTCCAAAGCTATCTCCTCAGCCGCGTGTGTCATCCATCAGCGCTCCTGGATGCCTGCCCGCAGCTCACTGGCTAACCTGCCAGCACAAGCCCTCCCCATACACCACTACACCCCCGAAGCCAGATCATGCTGATCCGCGAGCTTCACATCCAGAACTTCCGTCGCTTCGAAGACCTGAAGGTGTCGTTTGAGGACGATTTGACGGTGCTGGTGGCGAGGAACGGTCATGGCAAAAGCAGCATCCTTGAAGCGATTACCATCCTGCTGGGTACATTCGTTGGCGCTTTTGATCTTGGACGCGCCAAAGGCTTAAGCGCCCGTGATGCGCGGCGAAGTTTGCAACCCAGCACAAAAGAACCGCGCCAAGACTGGCCTGTTCGTATCGAAGGAAGTGTTAGGTTTCCCATCCCTTTTGTGCTTGATCCTGAGATGTCTTTGGTTTACCATATTGCCCGCGAGCTCCCTACCGCAAAGAGCCGAACAACTACACGAGAAGCTTCGGATCTAACGAAATTTGGTCAGCAACTACAGGCCTTGATTCACAGAGCCGATGAGGTTCAACTTCCTGTTGTTGCTTATTATGGAACGGGTCGGCTCTGGAAAGCGCATAAAAATATCCTGCGCAAACAGGTGCTAACGCAGAACCGATCGCTCGGATATGAAGACTGCCTATCATCGGCCTCCAACTTTGCACAGGTTCAGCAATGGATGGATCGAGCCAGCCGTGCTAGAAGCCAGGAACTGGAACGCAAAGAGACTGAACATTGGGGGCCTCGTCTCCATGGAATTCAGAAAGCTGTTGACTCTGTTCTTGAAGAGGAAGGATGGACACAATTTGCATACAGCTACGACTATGAAGAACTTTCCATGTTTCATCCTGAACATGGCAGGCTTGCCCTGAGCCAGATGAGTGATGGCGTTCGGGGTGTCGTGTCTCTAGTTGCCGATCTAGCGTTTCGCTGTATGCGCCTCAACAGTCCAATAGGTGAAGACGCGATTCTGGCAACTAAAGGAATTGTCTTGATTGACGAGGTGGACCAACATCTTCACCCAGGCTGGCAACAGCGCATCCTGCAGGCCATTCGCAGGGCTTTTCCGAAGATCCAGTTCATCGTCACCACCCACAGCCCGGAGGTGTTGAGCACGGTGGATTCAGAGCAGATTCGGATTCTGCAGGATGGAATGTGCTTTGCAGCGCCACCTGGTGCGCTTGGTGCAGAGAGTCACCGTCTCCTGCATGATGTTTTAGGCCTTAAAGACGCGCGACCACCCATTCGAGCAGTGGATGAACTCAACGAGTATCTCAATTTAGTCAACCAAGAGAAGTGGGACACCAAGCGCGCCAAAGAACTTAGGACTCTTCTCGACATTCGCTATCAAGGCAACGAGCCTCAACTACTTGAAGCCGACTTATATATTGAAAATCGCATTTGGGAATCCAAGACGTTATGAAGCGAATTATGAAGTCGAAGGAGCCAAACGCACTGAAGACTTACCGCCAAGCATGTCCAGCGAGCAGCTGGGATGCGATGCGCAATGATGCGTTGTATGGCGGAAAGGGTGCTTACGTCTCAATTGTGAAGACGTTGGAGGCTGACCAAGGAGGAATCTGCGCGTACTGCGAAATCAAGATTAGTCGCACAACTAACACTACTCGTGTTGAGCATTTTGTTCCAAAGTCTCTGCAGCATCCCAATCATCCGAAATTCAATTGGACGCTTCACTGGTTTAATCTCATAGGTGTCTGCAATGGCGGGTCGGAAAACCGATCTGCTCCTGGCCATTACCTTGAACCCGTAAAGGACAATCTCAGCTGTGATGCGCACAAAGAACGTGCTCTTGGAGCCGTTAACAGCCACGGCTGGCTCCTAAATCCTTTGGCCCTCCCTGCGATGGGGCCATTAATGAAGATTCATCGCTTCACGGGGCACTGGGCCGTCGACGAGACAAATGCAGGCACTACAAGGTGGGCTGGGAATAAACATGTTGGCACCGAAGAGCTGGTTGACAAAAGTATAGAGACTCTAAATCTCAACTGCCCAAGACTGGTCCGTAGCCGTCTCACGGTGCTGCACAGCTTAGAACGAGAAATCAAGCGTGCACGCGACGCCAAGATAGATCCAGCCGTTTATATGGGTAACCTTTGCAGGCGATATCTCTATCCAATGTATAGCGAGTTTTTCTCTGTTTATCGTTCTCGACTAGGGGCTGAAGCGGAGGCTTACCTGCTTAGCATCGGTTTCAATGGCTGAGCCATGAAGATCTCCACCATCCTCGACCACATCGACAGCGGCCATATGGCCCTGCCAGAGTTCCAGCGGGGCTACGTGTGGAACCGTGACCAAGTGCGCGGGCTATTCGATTCACTCTATAAACGCCATCCCGTTGGTGGCCTGCTGGTCTGGGTCACGGAGTCGCAGACCGCCACCCATCGCGGGGATGGACCGCTGGCTGCAGGGGTGGTGAAGCTACTGCTCGATGGCCAGCAGCGCATGACCTCCCTCTATGGCGTGGTGCGCGGCAAGCCTCCCAAGTTCTTCGATGGCAACGCCCAGGCCTTCAGCGGGCTCCGCTTCCATCTCGGAGAGGAAGTGTTTGCCTTCTACCAACCGGTGAAGATGAAGGACGATCCGCTCTGGATCGATGTCACCAAGTTGCTGGGCAAGGGCAGCGCCGGCCTCGGCCAGCTGGCTGCCGAGTTCGGCCAGAACCCCGAGCTGGCCCCACGGGTCGGGGAGTTTATCGGCCGTCTCAGCCAGCTGCTGGGAATCACAGAGATCGATCTCCACATTGAAGAAGTCACCGGCGCCGACAAGACGCTCGACGTGGTGGTGGACATCTTCAACCGCGTCAACAGTGGTGGCACCAAGCTCTCCAAAGGCGACTTGGCCCTCGCCAAGATCTGCGCCGACTGGCCAGAGGGTCGTGATGCGATGAAGGCCAAGCTCAAGGAATGGAGCGATCACGGCTACAGCTTCAACCTCGACTGGCTGCTGCGTTCGGTGAACACAGTGCTCACAGGCGAGGCCAAGTTTCTCTACCTGCACGACAAGAGCACCCCCGAAATCCAGGACGCCCTCAAGCGCGCCACCAGGCACATCGACACCTGCCTCAATCTGATCTCCGGCCGCCTCGGCCTCGATCACGACCAGGTGTTCTTTGGTCGCTTCGGGATCCCGGTGATGGTGCGCTACCTCGATCAGCGCAGCGGCCCCATGGATGCGATCGAGCGCGACCGGCTGCTGTTCTGGTTCGTGCAGGCCGGCATGTGGGGCCGCTTCTCGGGATCCACGGAATCCTTCATCGATCAGGATCTCGCTGCCCTCGAAGGCGAAGGCGCCGGCCTGGAGCGCCTGCTGGAGCAGCTTCGCCTCTGGCATGGCGGGCTGCGGGTCGAACCCGGGCACTTCACCGGCTGGAGCCTCGGAGCCCGCTTCTACCCCGTGCTCTATCTGCTCACCCGCATGGGCGAAGCCCGGGACTGGGGCACTGGACTGCCGCTCAAGGCCGGCATGCTCGGCAAGATGAGTCGGCTGGAGGTGCATCACATCTTCCCCAAGGCCCAGCTCTACAAGGCCGCATACCGCAGACCAGAGGTCAACGCCCTGGCCAACTTCTGCTTCCTCACCAAAGACACCAATATCAAAATCCTCGATCGTCTGCCGGAGATGTACTTCCCCGAAATCGAGGCAGCCCATCCAGGTGCCCTGGCCTCCCAGTGGATCCCCCCTGATCCAGAACTCTGGAAGCTCGAGAACTTCCGCTCCTTCCTGGAAGCCCGCAAGGCCCTTCTTGCAGCCGAGGTAAATGCCCGGCTAGAGGAGCTGCTCCATGGCGACACCCGCTGGCTGTCGGGCCCCGCAGCTGCCGTGCCGCAACAAGCCAGCGAAACCGTGGGCGGCATCACCAGCGAGGAGGAAGAAGCCGAGCTGATCGGTCTCAACGCCTGGATGGGTGAGCAGTCCCTGCCCCTCGGCACCCTCTCCTACGACTTTGCCGATCCAGCCACCGGAGAGCAGCGCGCCGTGTTCGACCTGGCCTGGCCCGCCGGCATCCAGGAGGAGCTCAGCCAATCCGTGGCCGTGCTGCTCAATGAAGAGCCCGCCACCCTGGCCCTGGCCAGTGCCGCCGGGTTCCGCTGTTTCACCTCTCCCTCGGCCTTCCGGGCCTATGTGGAGCGGGAGATCCTCAGCCTTGATCCCGTGGCTGCATGACCCGCCACCCACTCTTCCTCAGCAGCGTGCAGAAGGAGTTCGCGGCCGAACGCCTGGCCCTGCGCGACTTCCTGCAGGGGGATCCCTTGCTGCGGCGCTTCTTCGAGCCGGTGCTGTTCGAAGACCTGCCCGCCAGCGACCGCCGCGCCGACGACCTCTACCTGCATTTGGTGGACCAGAGCGAGCTGTATGTGGGCCTGTTCGGCAGTGAGTACGGCAGCGTCGATGCCGATGGGTTTTCGCCGACAGAGCGGGAATTCCAGCGGGCCGGCGAACGCGGCAAGACGCGCCTGATCTTTCTCAAGGCCGCCGACGACACCAGCCGCGATCCGCGCATGCTCGCCCTGATCCGCCAGGCCGAGGCCTCCCTGGTGCGACGCCGTTTCGCCACCAGCGCCGAACTGATCGCCGGCCTCTATGCCGCCCTGGTGCAATGGCTCGACGATCGCCAGCTGATCCGCAGCGGTCCCTTCGATGCCTCCGTCTGCCCCCAGGCCTCCCTCGCTGATCTCGATGCCGAGCGCATGGCCTGGTTCATCGACCGGGCCCGCCAGGTGCGTGGCTTCCCGCTACCGCCGAACGCCTCCGCCAGCGAGCTGCTCACCCACCTCAACCTGCTCTCCCACGGACAACCCACCCACGCCGCTGTTCTGCTCTTCGGCCGCCAGCCCCAGCGCTTCCTGCTTAGCAGCGAACTGAAAGCCGCCCACTTTCACGGCACTGCCGTGGCCAAACCGATCCCCTCCTATCAGGTGTTCAAGGGCACGGTGTTCGAACTGGTGGATCAGGCGGTGGATTTCGTGCTCGCCCGCCTCAGTTTCTCGGTGGGCACCCGTGCCGCATCCACCCAGGCCCCCGCCGCCTATGAGATTCCACCGGAGGTGATCCGCGAAGCGATCGTCAACGCCGTCGCCCACCGCGACTACACCAGCAACGGCTCGGTGCAGGTGATGGTGTTCGCCGATCGGGTGGAGATCTGGAACCCCGGCAGCCTGCCGCCCTCCCTCAGCCTCGCCCAGCTGCGCCAGCCCCACGGCTCGATCCCCGCCAATCCCCTGCTCGCCGAACCCCTCTACCTCACCCAGTACATCGAGCGCCTCGGCACCGGCACCGGCGACATGATCCGCCGCTGCCGCGAAGCAGGCCTACCCGAGCCGGTGTTCGCGTTGGAGGATGGCTTCCGCATCTCCCTGGGACGACCCCTGCCTCAGCCGTCTTCCTCAGTCACCACGGAAGAAACTGAGGAAGAAACAAAGGAAGAAACAAAGGAAGAATCCCGGGGGCAGGAGATCTCTGGCGCCGCCCCAGGCAAGGCATCAATCAGCCGTGAACAGATCCTGGCGGAGCTGCGCTCCCACCCGGAGGTCACCATCGCTGAGCTGGCACGTCAGCTGAACCTCTCCGACAGTGGCGTGGAGTACAACCTGCGCAAGCTCCGCCAGGAGGGCCGGATCCGCCGTGAAGGCTCCACCAAATCCGGGCGATGGGTTGTGGTTTCCCCATAGCCTGGCAGCATGCAAGTCTCTGCCTCCAGCGCTATGCCATTCCGCCTGCAGCCTCAGCCATGAGCGGACTCGGCTTTGAACGCGCCACCCAGGATCGGGTGCTCCACCTCTTCCAGGAGAAGCTGCACTATCGCTACCTGGACGACTGGCGAGACCGTGCGGGTAACAGCAACATCGAGGCCGATATCCTCACCCCTGTTCTCCAGCGGTGTGGCTACAGCACCGCCGAAATCAGTGGTGCGCTCTATCAGCTCAGGATTGCCGCCGATGTCAGCCAAGCCGGGCTGTATGAGGCGAACCGGCGTGTCTATTCCCTCCTGCGCTATGGCGTGCAGGTGAAGGCGGCCGCCGATCAGCCCACCAGCACCGTGGCGCTGATCGATTGGCACAACCCCGAGGCCAACGATTTCGCCATCGCCGAGGAAGTCACCCTCAAAGGAGCTCTGGAGCGCCGCCCGGACCTCGTTCTGTATGTGAATGGCATCGCCATCGGTGTGATCGAACTCAAGCGCAGCCGCGTCAGCATCGGTGAAGGCATCCGTCAGAACCTCTCCAACCAACAACCCGAATTCAATGCCTGGTTCTTTGCCACCAACCAGTTGGTGCTGGCCGGCAACGACTCCGAAGGCCTGCGCTACGGCGCCATCCAGACACCAGAGAAATACTTTCTCAGTTGGAAAGAAGAGGAAGCCGATAACAGCCACCTGAAGCTTGATAAGTACCTGCTCAAGATCTGCCGCAAGGATAGACTTATCGAATTGCTGCGCGATTTCGTGCTTTTTGATGGCGGCGTCAAGAAGCTGCCCCGGGTGCATCAGTACTTCGGCATCAAGGCGGCCCAGAACCATGTGAGAGAGCGCCGCGGCGGCATCATCTGGCACACCCAGGGCAGCGGCAAGAGCATCGTGATGGTGCTGCTGGCCCGTTGGATTCTGGCCAACAACCCCAATGCACGCGTGGTGATCATCACCGACCGCGATGAGCTCGATAAGCAGATTGAAGGTGTGTTCGGTGCTGCGGGCGAAAACATCCAGCGCAGCAGCAGTGGCAGAGAGCTGATGCAGGCCCTGAACCAGCCCACACCCCGGCTGCTCTGTTCCCTGGTGCACAAGTTCGGCGTGCGTGGAGTCGACGACTTTGAGACCTATCTCGAACAAGTCCAGGCCCAACCCAGCCCGGCAGTGGGGGAACTGTTCATCTTCGTGGATGAGTGTCACCGAACCCAGAGTGGCAAGCTGCATCGCGTGATGAAG
>Ga0209597_1002000_pt1 | contig 13044 bp, 27 predicted proteins | sample M_140625_MF_Meta_FD_187316 | JGI IMG/M metagenome (GOLD analysis project Ga0209597, IMG submission 187316) | Freshwater microbial communities from Lake Montjoie, Canada to study carbon cycling - M_140625_MF_MetaG (SPAdes) (version 2) | ecosystem: Environmental > Aquatic > Freshwater > Lake...
AAAGGGTCTACGCCCCCCTTGCCCTGACCGATACACGACCCATTAGGAGGGGTCAAAAACGGCCTAAAACGCTCAAAAACGTGGTCAAAACGGGTAATGCGGCCACCATGACCGCCGATGCTCGTCAATGTGAGGGTTCGACTGCCTCACCTGCTCGTCAATCGCCCGCAGTTGCGCAGTCAACGCCTCGGTACGATTCGCGAACCACGCCTGCATCAACGCGAGGTGCTCGTCGAGGTCAACGGCAACCACCGGTACCGACTCGCAGGCCGTTGGCTCTTCGTACCGCTCAAAGAGGTTGAGCTGCATGACTACAAGTGACCGGGCAACGGTACAGGCCCAAACTTTCGCATGACAGGGTTGAGTCGTGCATTGATAGACCGGCGCTCGGCGACTGCCGCCTTATCTGCCTTGCTATTGACGTCGGCGCGATGGATGCCGACCGCCCTGTTTAGGTCGTCACTTGTCCGCTTGAACAAGCTGTATCCTCGCATCATCGCAGCAATCAGAAAGGCCCCGTTGCTGACGTAGACCTCTCGACCGTGCGACCGATGCCAGCTCTCGGCGTTGTGCTTCAAAGCGTAGCTACCCCATGACTTTGAGCACGCCACCGTGTGCCGCCTTCCTTCAAGGTAGTCAAGCGCGCCCTGCACTTCACAGAGCCCGCGGTAGTCAAGCAGGTTTGTGTTAGTCGGCCGGTGTTGGTCATCGAAGCCCGAGGCCGTCAACGTCGGATGCTGCGACAGAATCGCCCCCACCGCGTCAAGCAGTCCAGGCTCTAAAGTCAGGTCTGTAAGCGTTGACATTATGCACGCTCCCAACGCCACGACTGCACCGCCCCGACCATGACTCGACGCTTTCGCCATCCAGCGCCCGCAACAATCGCCGCAGCTCGCATCGTTGCCGCCTTGCTCTGGTCTTTGAGGTCAAGGTGTAGCGCCTCGCTAAGCACTTCCCGAATCGTCACGCCGCCCATCTGACCGCTAAGCCAGTCAACGATCGCCTCTTGCCATGAGTCGGCCCGCTGGTACTCGTCACGTGTGCTGGTCAGTTCCTTTTCTTCCTCGGCTGTAAACCACCACCGTTCCTTGCCGCTCTGGTAGACCTCCATCGCCTCGGCCCAGAGCTGCACGTAGTCACGCTTGACGCCTTCGAGGTCGACTGCGCCCGCCCTCACGGGCCAGAAGCGCCGAGCACCTGTCGGGTCGTCCAAGAACTCGCTCGCGTTCGTCGAGCCAACAAAGACGCCCTGACGATCGCGGTGAACGATGTTGCGCCCATAGGGAGGCCGGAAACGATCGGTACGACTGGTCAGGAACGCTTTGACAGGCTCGGCCTCTCGACCCTGCAGCGCCGACAGTTCGCCGATCTCATAGATCCAAACGCCAGCCAACGCCATGAAGGCGTCCTTGTCGCCGATGTCCAGCGTGGTATCGCTAAACCACTCCTTTTCGTGACAGAGCGCAGCAAAGAAGCTCGACTTCATCGCGCCTTGAATGCCGACGAGAATCAGCATCGTATCGACTTTGCAGCCCGGCACCATGATGCGAGCAATAGCCGACAGCATCCACTTGCGCGAGATTTGCCGATGCAGCGGAGTGTCGTCAGCCGAGGCGTAGGCAGACAACAACGTGTCGATGCGAGGCACGCCGTCCCACATTAGGCCCGTCAGCCAGTCGCGCACGGGATGGTACGGGTTCTGCTTTGCATTGACCCGAATGACCTCACGCACTCGCTCAGTCGCCATGTTCAGCATGTACGCTTCTTGGATCTGCATGTTGATGGACGTCTCCATCTCGTCAGTCAAGCGATCAAACCCCCACGTTACCTCGTCGGTAAAGACGTTGTGCCCGATGTGCTCAAAGAACGCAGGGTCGTGACCGAGAATGCGCCCGAGGTTCGTTAGCGAGCTGATCGGAGGCTTGACGTAGCGAGGCTCGGCCTGCGAATGATCGACAGCACCCTTCGGGTAGTCGAGACTGGCTCTGACTTTTGCGCGAATGGCCTGCGCGTCAGGAATGGACGGGGTAGAATCGTTGGGCATAGTTGACCTCGTATGTTGGGGTTGACTGTCGAGCGCGGTCGGTTCCAGCCGGTCGCGCTCTTTCTATAGCACACCTTGCACACCTTGCCTACACCTTCCACACCCCCATATAGTCTATATACTTTTTTTATATAGCTTCCCTAGCAAAAGGTTGGATTAGGTAGGAGGTGAGCAAGCTCAAAACTTCCACGGCCCATCATCCTGACCGCGCCTAAACCCGCTTTGTATGGCCGTCATCGCTTCGCGCTGACTCAATCCGGCCGTCATCGCTGCCGACAGGATCTCGGCCTCGGCGACTGCCCAGGACATCACACCGGAGTGCTGCGCAAGCTGCGACATCGCCGCCGCCGCTCGGAAGGTCAAAGTGTTGCGCCCGCCCTCGGCTGTCGCTGCCAGCTCACGACATCGGGTAGCGAGCACCGCCCGCGCAAAGGCCGGCCGTGCCGTGTGCTCGCCGCCTTGACCGGGTAGCGGTCGCATCCCAGCCGTCGCCACCGGTCGGAAACTGCGCTCCTTTTCCGGCGCCGGATTGTCGAGCACCAGCCGACGCCAGCTTAGGCGCTCGCCTTCGGTCTTTCCCGCCATGTAGTGCTCGGCGCTGCGCGCAGAGCCCGCAATGACGGCCGGTAGGAAGTACAACCTGCACGGATCTTTGCAGGCCTGATCCATGCGCACCCCTGCACTTTGCGCCCATCGGTCGCCCGCTGCCCAGACCTCGGCCCAGCGTTCGACGGGGCACGGCGTCAGCAGCGGCAGAATGATGCGCGACTTCGGCTTTGACGGCCGGTGTCTCCATGTCGTATGCGACAGCGCGTAGTAGGGCGCGACGAGCTGCACGACGCGATCGAACGGCTCTCCCGTGTCGAGGTCGAGCACAAAGCACGACACCGCCTCGACGTTAGCCGCTATGCGTCGTGTCTCGACTACATCGCGGTAGATAGCCGGACTCCATGCCGGTAGGGTGCCCTTTGCTGACTCGATCGCCTCGTCCCACGTCGTACCCTTCGGCCTCGGCGTCGGATGCTCTGTCGGCACCGTTAGCAGCTTGTCGAAGTCGTCCATCGACATCGACACCGGCAAGGCCCGGCCGTCGCGTGCCGTTCGGATCATCGAGAGAGAGATCATCGAAACCGACCGGCGTGCTTCTGGTTGTGACAGGGCAGGCAAAGCCGTTGCAGGTTGCTGATTAGGTCGCGCCCTCCGTCGACCAGAGCGACGATGTGATCGACTTCGCCCTCGTTGCCCAGCAGCTCGACGGCGCAGACTTGGCAGGCCTTGACCCGCTCTCGGATGATGTAGGCTATCGGCTGCCGGCGATCGGGCTTGACGGTGAGGAACCAGTCGCCCCGACTATTGCCACACCCGCACCGCGCCCGCTTTCCAGGCACGCCCGCTCGGTTGACCATTGGCTCTATGGTCAGGTCAGCCGACGAGCACTTCGGGCACGCAGGGCGCGTCGTGCGACCGCATCCCTCGCAGAGCATGACCAGCTCGCCTTCAACATCCAACATTCTGTAATGGTAGTCCCGGCACCCCTCGCAGGTTCGGTAGTGTTTCCATGCTGAATCAGAATGAGTCGCGCCGTTTGACTCGGCGTAGTTGATGCAGTCTTGCATTCTGTCAGATGACCAATCGCGATTAGGCAAGGTCAAAGACGCGCGCAGAAGCGCGGGGAGAGGCTTAGGCATGTAGACTCCGACCATCGGCGGAGGGGGCAGGTGAATCCTGCCCCCGCTCGGGTAGCAACTCCCGAGCGCCAACGGCAAACAACAGGTAACCGACTACCCGCTGACTGCGCAGCCCATCACCCGATAAACTTTCAGCCGAGCCCATTGCAGGCGAGCCGCCAAGCCCGAGTCTACAAGGTCATACACGATCGCGTCGACCTTGCCCGGTGCAGGCCGTGCAATGCGCCCGACTCGTTGCTCGAGGCGCGCTGCGTTGCGCTGGGGGACGCCGAGAATCAGGGTGTCGAGTATGGGGAGGTCGAGGCCTTCGTCGGCGAGCTGCGTTGCGATCAAGATGGGGAAAGCGCCGGAGGCTACCTGCGACAGCGCAAGCGTTCGCGCCTTGACGCCCAGGGCACCATAGACGGCGACAGACCCGAGGCCGTGTCGGTCGCCTATCAGTCGTGAAAGCGCCTTGGAATGTTCGACGCGCTCGGTCTGGATCAGGACGTGCCGCCCAGCCTTGACCGCCGCGGCTGCGAGGTCGGCTATCTGGATGTTGCGCGCCTCATCTTCGGTCGCGTCGGTGATCATCTGCACGTACTCGGCCTCGGCGTCAGGCTCCCAGCCCGTAGCGATGCGCTCCACCCGAGGCACGATGATCGCCCCGGCCTCGGCGAGCGCCTCTCTGCTGACCGTCGCCCGTATCGGCCCCATATGCCCGAGCAGTATCGGAGTCAGGCCATCCGCTCGGGTCGGTGTCGCAGTCAGGCCCAGCCGGTACCGGCCGGGCAGCTCGTAGAGCACATCGGTTAGGGTTGCGCAGGGCACATGATGCGCCTCGTCCACGATCACCAGCCCAAACTCCTTGCCCCATTCTGCGAGCCGCCAGAACGGCCAAAGGGCAAGCGTCTGCATGGTCGCAATGACCAGCCGACACGACACCGGCCCGTTGCCCTCGCTGACCGTTGCGACCTCGATGCCGAACGCCTCGGCGCGCTCTCGCCATTGACGCAGCAGGTCGCCGGTATGCACCAGCACCAGCGCAGGCGTGTCGAGGTGCAGTACCGCAGTCAATCCGATCGCCGTCTTGCCCGCCCCGCATGGCGCGACGATGATGCCTGCTTTGTGCCGCCACCATGCCGCCAACGCCTCGCGCTGGTAGCCTCGCAAGGCAAAGCCAGACACGGCCCCTATGTGCGCGCCGTCTGGCACCACCGTCGCGTCTGTAGCCCCGCTCTCGCCTGCGTAGCGCGGCACATACCAGCCCGTGCCCTCGCGCCTTGCTGGCGTGATGTGCGACTCGGGTAGCGGGATGCGCTTGCCTTTGTCCATCATTGCCAGAGCTACCGCGTGTGCCTTGTTGGGAATGGCTACGCTGTCAACCAGCTCCTGATTCGTCGTGTACCTGCCGCCGCGCAGCTCGTCGGTCATAGCAGCATGACCGAGACGCCCGCGCAGAAACCCAGCGCAAGGGAGAGCGCGCAGACCGCCGCAAGCATCGCGATACCGGCCATCGTATGGTGTAGTTCGGATCTCATTTACCCTCCAGATGATCGCCGCGTGCAATGGCCCTCGACAGTCCAGGCTCCCAGCGCCGCAGGTATTCTGCGACTGAAGCCCGCTCGTCTGCCCGGCCTCGGTCGTATTCGTGAGCTGGGGGAAACGTCGGGGCCGTCGACTGCGACTGCGAGTGAGGCAGGCCGAGGTCAGGCACATCCTCGACAGGCGGATCATCTGCGCGCCACGTCGACAGGTCGACGCCGTGATGCACGACGACAGCGCGCCCGCCCATTGTCGCCGCCGTCCGCATCCTGACCTGATGATCGACGCAGAGCACCCGTCGAGACGTGCCGCCGAGGGTGCAGGCGAGCTCGCCCGGCTTTGCGCAGGGCTGGATGTCGCAGGTCATGGCGCAGCCTCTAAGGCGGCAACGAGCGCTTCGGCTTCTGATAAGTGCCCAGAAAAGCAAAACGCCTTGCTGTAGAACGACCATCGATCGCCTGAATGACCGTGGTCATCGCTATACCAAACGCTGGCGTAGGGGTCGGCGTAAGCTACGCGCACCAACGCGAGCAGGCAGCCGACCGTCGCCGGGTCGGTCAGCACCGGCAGCGCTTCGTGCGGTCGCGTGTAGCCGAGCACCGCACGACCAGCGTAGTCCTCCAAAGGTGCCGCCCGTTTGACCAGCCAGAGCATCCCTGACGACCACCGCCAGCCCTTGCAAGCAACGGCGCGCTTTGCCAGCTCGATCATGTTGTCGGTCATGTCAGCACCATCATCGCCGCAGTCAGCAGGGCATCGAGGCGCGCATCTTTGCGCGTGTACTTCATTGCGTTTTCAATCAGCACGATCGCGAGCGCCACGTTGGGGCCGTCTTTCACGGTAGGGGTCTGGTCTTTCACGACAGGTACAACGACGGGTACAACGACTTCGGCCACGGGTACAACAACAGGCGCGACCTCGCGCACCAGCGCCCCGCGCCTCGCTGCATACTGAGCCGCCACGCGCAGCTCCCAAGCTTCGGGCGCTGCCGTAATCTGCGCCGTCGTCAGCTTTGCGGCCGTGCCGTAAATGGTGCGCAGTCGGTCATTGTGTACCATACAGCAAACGCCTTGCTTGCTATCGCGGCTGCAGTCAGTCCAAGCACAAACGGGACGGGTAGGGGGCATGATTACTCTCAGTGTCGTGGGAGGGTTGGGGGGAGGGAAAGGGTCAGGTTCAGGCGCTACGACCTCGAGCTGCTGGTCGGCGACAGGCTCGGCAACAGTCGCAATCGCGTAGGTCGGCGTCTCGCTGGCGAGCGCAGCACGTCGAGGCGCAGGCCGCGACCAGTCATCGAGGTCGACGCCATGATGCACGATGACCGTGCGACCGCCGCAGTTCATCGCCTCGCGATACTTTGCCTGATGCTCGATGCAGAGCACCTTGCGCGTCTCACCGATGATGCAGGCAAGCTCGCCGCGCCGAGCGCATCCGCCTTGCTGGCAAATCATACGAGGCTCCAGATGCGCACTTCGACGCGAGGCTCTTCGTGGATCATGGCGTAATGTTTGCCGACCGTCAGCAAAGCGATCTGTTTATCGTCGCAGATGATGCCGGCTTTCTCGACGGCATCGAGCACCGACTTTGCGATGTTGTCGGCGTCAGGCTTGACGGCGTGAGGCAGTCGCCAGGTCGGATGCTTGTAGCCGGCCTTGACCTTGCGTAGCAGCTCGGCAGTCCGAGGGAACACCGCGACGATCTCGCAGCCGAGAGGCCCCGTCATCGGCCCGCTCGACTCGTACTGCGAGCGCATCTCCACCGCCGCAAAGTGCTCCCAATCTGCCGTAGCTGTCGGCGTGTAGACGCGAGCACGACCACCGACAGAGACAGCCCGAGGCCGGCCCTTGCCCAGCGGGGCCTGATGGATGACGGCGATAAACTGAGTCATTCTGCCACCTCATCCGGCCCGAACGCTTTGAGCCGCGCAAGCTCGGCGCGGTCTTTCTTGGTGGCGCAGTAAGCGTTGGCAAGCGCCGACAGATGCGCAGGCCCTGGTTCTTTGTCGCCGGCTTCCCACGCATAGATCGAAGCTGTCGAGCAGTCGAGTAGGGCTGAAACGTCGGCGACTCGAAGCCGCTGGCGCTCTCGAAGTGACCGCAGAAGAGTTGAAAGCAACATGGTAGACCTCTACCAGTCGTCTATACGCTGACCGTGTACCCGTCTACATCGCGTAGGAAAGTTTCAACTATTTGCGGGAAAGTGTCTACTAACGGTAGACGACTGCAACGGGCCTGAGTATATGGATGATGTCGGAAGCAATCAAGCCTTCGACTCCCAGCCCCGAGACTCACATGACCATTGACTTTGCCATGAACGCATCCAGCTTCAACCGCCTTGCAACTGCGCAGATCGCCTACAACGAAGCGCAAGCCGCCTACGACGTAGCAAGCGAGAGCGAAGATAGGGCAATTGAGAAGGCGGCGTGGCGCGCATACCAAAACGCTGGTGCTGCACTTGCCGCTGAAAAGGCCAGCCGCCGTGAATATCAAGCCGCTTTTCGCGGACGGTAAGCAAGCCAGCCAGCCCGGCCCGCTCCCTGCAAAGGGGCGGGCTTTAGGCGTCAGCGGAATCACCCGCCCACAGCCCGAGAACATCATGCGAGCACCTACAGACATCCTCATCGCTCTTGCCCGGCTCCATGCCGCGGCCCACAATCTGCGCACCGCTATCGAGGTCGAGATCGCCAACGCCCAGACCGACTACGACCGCCTTGCAGCCCTGCCCGGTGGCTTCGGAAACGAACATACCGCCATGTTGCTCCAGATGGCCGACGAGCGCGGCTACCATGCCCGTCACGCCTTGCGCAACGCTTTCGGCGGATTCGCTGGGGCCGTGGTCACACCGCAGCCCGAGGATCTTGGCTATGACCGTCAGGTGTCCGAATGACCCGCGATGATCTGGCACTGGTCGCCGCTGTGGTTTTTGTGGGTGGGCTCATGCTCACCGCGATCTCCTACCTTGCAGGCTGTTCCGCTTCCCTTCCCTATGGCCGTCCCGGCCTTGCGCTCAAAACCTACATCGAGGCCCACGCCAATGACTAACGAACAACGTACCGTGCTGCTTGACTACATCAAGAACATTATGACCGAGCTGGACACGCGCCACGCTCGCGAAATGGGGGAGCTGGTCAGCAGGCACCAAGCCGAACGGCGCAAGAAAGAAAGTGAGATGTCAGGCCTGTCGGCCGGTTTGAACGACGACGCCCAGCCTGCGCTTTTTGTTGTGCCCGTGGTTGCCGTCGAGCCGGTAGCTGACCGTCCCTTTCCTGACGAGCAACACCTCTACGTCGGAAGCCGAATCAACGCCTTGCGAGGCCAGGGCGAACGTCCCCGCCGCTGGCGCGGCGATGTTGTGGAATACTTCTACCCCAAAGGAGGCAAAGTCAAAAAGGCCGGGCCTGACATTGGGACAATTGAACGTAAAGATGGATGTTTTGTCGGCACTTGGCTGACCGTGCATGAAGCAAAATCACTCTACAGAGGCAATAACTGATGAACACCGAAACACCTACACCTGAACTAAACGCAGCCCTTTGCAAAGCGCAGAGCGAAATGGGGCCTGCCCGCAAGGGCAAGGTAAACCCGGCCTTCCGCAGCAACTACGCCGACCTCGCGTCGGTCATCGAAGCCGTGCAGCCGCTGCATGACAACGGGCTTGCCTACTCGCAGCTTGTAGCCGTCGACGGCGACATCGTCGGCGTGCGTACCGTGCTGCGTCACGTCAGCGGCCAGACCCTTGATTGTGGCTCGATGACCGCGCGCGCAAAGGATGCCAGCGCCCAGGCGATCGGGTCTGCCCTGACGTACCTACGTCGGTACTCGTTGATGACCGCTTGCGGCATCGCCAGCGCCGACGACGACGGCAACAACGCAGGCAGGCCCAGCGCACCGCCGCCACCGCGCAGCTCGTCGCCGCCGCCATTGCCTGCACCGATGACAACACCGCCGAGCACATGGTCGGACGTTGACGCGCAGGCTGTCGGCGATGCCCTGAGTGACCTCGGGTACACGCTCGCCGAGGTCGATGCCCTGTGCCTCTCGATCAAGCGCCCGCTCGTCAGCGATATGACTGCTCCGCAGCGTGCCAAGCTGCTCCTATGGCTCTGCACCGACGACGGCGCAAAGGCCCTCAAAACTGCTAACAACAAGGACTGATCACATGGCTTTCAACCCCGCCGACTACGAAAGAGACAACAAGCCCGAGCGCCGAGTCGTGCCGCCCGGCAAACATCGCGTCACGATCCAGAGCGTCAACTTCGACGCCAGCAAGGGCACGATCGAGGTTACCTACGAGACTGCCGACCGCGCCACGATTCGGGGCTGGTACCCGGTCGAAGGCCCTCGCGGCTGGATTACTGCCGGCTTGCTGAAGGCCGTCGGATGGCCTCACGCGATCGAAGAGTCAAGTCAACGCAGCCGTGACGAGGCGCTGCTCGGTCAGGAGCTGGAGATCGTAGTTGCTGTCGAAGTCTGGCAAGGCAAAGAGCGCAGCAAGGTCAAGTACACGAATCGACTACCCGGCACGGTCAATCGGTCAGCATCTGACCAGCCCGCGCCCGACGACGACGGCGACGACATCCCATTCTAACCTGACCAGCCCATCGGCCCGTACCCTGCAAAGGGACGGGCCTTAGCCCGTAGGCACTACCGCCTCGGAGATTCAACATGACCGGATACGACCTCTACAGTCAAGCAGCGCACATCATCGCCACCATCGAAAGCCTCGAAGGCGCAGACCCTGACATCCTCGACCCGCAGCTCGCAGCGTGGTTCGACGCGACCGACGACAAGATCGCAGCGTACCACGCTGTCATCAAGCGTCTGGAGACGGAAGATGCGCACTTGAAAGCCGAGGCCGATGCCATCGCCGCAGCCCGCAAGCGTCAAGCTAAGCAAGCCGAGCGCGTCAAAGACCTTGCAACGTTGCTGCTGACCAGCATGGAAGCCCTGGGCAACGAGCCGAAGGTCAAGCGTCCGACCTTTTCGGCATGGCTTCAGACTACCGAGAGCATCAGCGTACCCGACGACGCTACGCGCCTGCCGTTGGCTTTTCAGCGCATCAAGGTCGAGGCCGACAAGACCGGCATCAAGGCAGCGATCAAGGCCGGTGAGGATGTGCTCGGTTGCTCGGTAGTCGAGACTCGCTCGGTCAGGTGGCGGTGATGAACATTGATCTTCATGACATCAGATGTCGCATCGTTGATGGCATTTACGGCGACGACCGAATGACTAAGCAAGAACGCGATGATGCCTTTTCTGCGTTGGCCGTATTGATCGCGGAGATGGAGCGGTTGCGAGTAATCAACGCCGATCTCCGGTTCATGGTCGATGGGCTGGAGACTGCCGCGCACGAGGAGCGCGCCGCCGTGGTTGCGTGGTTGCGCGATTGCGCGCTTGACCCCGAGACTACGGGCGCGGAAATGCGCCTGTTCCAAAATCAGGCAACGACCATCGAACGCGGCGACCACCGCCGCGAGGAGAAGCCATGAGCGTTTACCTACCTTACGTCTACCTCGCTGTGTGCGCGCTTATCGTGCTCGCATCGCTCGTCTGGTGGTACGCCTCGGACAACCCCAACATCGAACCCGGCGCACATTGTGACCGCCGCAAGGAGAAGGAATGACCATCGACCTCGAAGCGATCAAGGCCCGGCTGGTCGCGCCCTACGCCGCTGGGGCATACGACATAACGGTGCGCCTTGCGGACGGTTGCCTTTGCGCGACCGTTCGGATGCGCGATTGGGACGGCAACACCGCACACGACGCCGACGCAGCGGTGACGCGACTGCTGGGCAACGCCCCCGCTGATCTCACCGTGCTTGTCGCGGAGGTTGAGCGGCTGCGCTCAATCAACGACGACTACCTGCTGGAGATGGGGAGGCAACATGCCCTGCTCCGTGACCAGAAGCGGGGAGAAAATGCAGAGCGCGCCGCCGTGGTGGCGTGGCTGCGCGCCGAAGCCTACCTGACGCTTTACGACGACAAGCCAAATGACATCGCCGACCGCATTGAGCGCGGCGACCACCGCCCCGAGGTGACGTAATGGCACCCTACCGCGCCCGCTTGCCGGGAGTCATTGCCATGATCGAGGCTATGCCCGGTACAGACCGTGAGCTGCAGCCGGTCGGAGGGCACGATCTGCTCTGGACGCAGCAGAAACTAAGCGCCCTGCTACGCCGAGGTGTCATCACTCGACTGCACGATGTCTACCGAGTCGTCGGCGACTACGAGCCGTCCAGCACGTTGCAGATATTGTCAGCCATGCAATCAGGGCCGATGACGCGCAAAGACGTTGCAGCCCTCGGCGTTAGCCCTAAGTCAGCTTGTGGCATCCTTGTCGAGCTGGAGCGTAAAGGCCGCATCGAAGTCGACCCAGTTGCGCGACCGTTGCGCTACTCGCTGGTCAGCGGCTTAGAGCGCATGGCCGAGCACTTCGATGCGCGTCAGGGCTTATACGGCGCGTAGGCCTTGCCGTCGAAGGTCAGCGCCTGCATACACGACGAGCCGAGCCGATAGGGAGCACCGAGCGAGAGGTGTATCCACGTCGGCTCGCCCTTCGTGTGACCCTCCAAAATGACTTGACCGTAGCTTAGGCCCGACTCGACTACGATCCAGCGCATGACGGTCTGCAGAGTCGCGCCGGGACAATGGAAGTCGGCCGCTTCGCCTTTCATGTGCTGGCTTGTCTTAGACCCGCCGATCGCAGCGTTGACCGCTGGGCCTCGGTAGCCCGAGTGAATCGAGACAGGCCCGAACTTTGCGCGCACGGGTTCGAGCAGCGTCAAAGCAAGCGCCTCCAGAGCCTTGACCTCGGCATCGGTCGGGACGTTGGCAATACCCGAGCTGGTACGGGTGAGCTCGGAGAGAGTGAAGTGCGGGCTAAGGTTCATGCTGATTCCTGATTCTGGCTTTTAGTCCCGAAGAAGTAGGCAAATACCATCAAGCACGTATCTTTGACGAATCCGACGATCTCGGCGCGCTCGCCGTCGCGAAGAAGCATGACGTCAGGCCCCGCTATCAACAAATCGCAGACGTAAACGGCAACAAGAACCGCGACCATCGAGGTCGCAAAGTAAGTCAACGCCTCGATGATCGATTTGGCTGCGCCGAACACCCGAGACACCAGATACTGAATCGCAACGACTACCGCGAACCCGGCCGCGATAGCGATCATAGTGCCCGCTGGGGAGCCGTACAGAGACAGGTACGATGACCCAAACATCAGCGCTTGCCGACCATCGTAAGCAGCGCCTGCGCCAATCGGAAAGCATCCTGAGCGATGGCTTTGCCCTCGTCGGCAGTCACTTTGCGACCGCCAGGACTACGAGGCCCGATGGCCTGCGCGATGTCGTGGATCAGGTTGATGATCGCCGGCGTTAAGTGCATGTCCATAGCTACTCCAGAGGCGCATGTTCGGCGTCGGCAGGGTTCGGGACGTAGGGCGCAGGCTCGGCATCGGCCGGCGTCGATACGACTTCGGGCTCAACGTGTACCGAGACGGTCGATGCGTCAGGGGACGTCTCGACGGACATGCCCGGCGCAAGCAGTCTGACGCCGACGCCCGACATTCCCAGCACAATGATCGCCGCAGTTACTGCGATGCCGCGCAACTCCCAGCGCAGACCGGTGAGCTGCCTCTCAAATGCCGCGGTGAGCTGGGCACGCTCTGTACTCGCGAGCTTGCTTTGTGCTTCCAGCATCAAGAAGAGGCGGTCGATAGTCGAGTCAGGCATCGCGTTAGCTCCGGGTGAGACACGCTAACACATTACGTCTATTGCGAAATCACGGCA